>Ga0247842_10000562_pt1 | contig 75261 bp, 81 predicted proteins | sample LaCruzMarch2015__3_FD_192411 | JGI IMG/M metagenome (GOLD analysis project Ga0247842, IMG submission 192411) | Freshwater microbial communities from meromictic Lake La Cruz, Castile-La Mancha, Spain - LaCruzMarch2015_19m | ecosystem: Environmental > Aquatic > Freshwater > Lake | place: Spain... | reverse complement strand
GAAGTGATCTACGTCCTCGGTAACTATGGCGGTGTAGAACTCCTCGGGATCGTAATCATCCAGATCTACCGTTATCCGCTTCCGTTGCCCATCGACGTTCACGCCGGGGAGCTGGGAGGAGAACTGGGCGTACATGTTCTCCCCGAAACCTAAAGATGGAAGCTGAGGCCAGTATGGCACCTCCTGCATGCGGCTGAGCACCAGCTCCACCGCCTTCGCTGGATCTTCATGAGGCAGCGAGCCGATGCCTGTGGCGGCGCAGTTCCAGGCCATGCCCCAAAGTGGACCGAGGCGCTATTAAATCATTTCGTGGCCTTGATGGTTACGAAGTAATGGTCCAGAAAGGTGGTCTCGTCCAGCTCCTCCATCGCCATGCGCTTTCGCAGCCCCTCGGGCAAGGCGGACACGGCCCTTTCGATCTCCGCGGCGTCCGCCCTCTCGGCGTTACCGGTCAGGGACGTCAGCGGCAGGTGACGGCGATATTCCTGTACCTCACGGACCAGCAGTCCCGCACCGCTCAGGGCGCCCCTCCATTCCTTGACACCGTATTCCCGGACGTGGGACCGGTCGTGCAGGCGGTCCAGGGCGTTCATGGTCCGCGCCACTTCCTCATCGTCCGGCACGCTCCTATCGTCTATGACCATGGTACCCCCGGTCTTCAGCACCCTGACCATTTCCTTCAGGGCGGCTTTTAGGTCGGGAAAGTGGTGCGGGGCGCGGCGGGAGCACACCACGTCGAACGACCGGTCAGGGAAAGGCAGGGAGCTTACGTCGCCGAGCACCCAGGAGCAGTTCCCGACCCCCCGCTGCATGGCTGTATCCTCTGCTAACGATAACATCCTTCGGGTGATATCGAAACCCACCACCCGTCGCGCGAGCGGCGCCAGTTTCAGGGCGGTGTGGCCGGTGCCGGTGGCCACGTCCAGCACCGCTCTTCCGTCAAGGTCCCCGCACAGCTGACGGACCCTTTCCAGGACCTCCTGGTCGGCGTGGGCCTTGCTGTCCACGTAGAACGAGGCCCTCTCACCGAACACCTGTTGGACCGCTTCCCTGTTCACGGAACTGAAATGTTCGGTGATTATATCAACGCTGCCAGAAAACATTATTTCCTATTTCGGAGAATATGTTCAATATGCGGTTCATCACCATCAACCGGGCCAAGCCTAACGCCTCGGTGGAGTTCTATGGCTGTCCGATGCAATGCAAGTATTGCTCCCACACCACGGCGGCGTTCAAAGATCATGACCTGGATACCGTGTTGAAGGCCATGTCCGATAACGACATCCGCAGCGTTTTCATCGGAGGGACGGAGCCGTCCCTGCACGGCAAGGACGCCCTGGACCTCATACACATATTGAAGAAACGGGGGAAGGAGATCCTTCTGAAGACCACCGCCCTGGACCCGGACTTCGTCGCTTCCACCAAGGGAATGGTCTCCCGATACGTGCTGGAGGTCAAGTCCCCTCTGGACGACCCGGAGACGTTCAGCCGGCTCACTAGCTACGACCTGGCCAAATCCAAGGAGCACCTGGAAAAGACCAAGAGGACCTTGGAGATCATGAAGGGAAGTAAGGTCCGGGCTACGCTGCGCGTCATTCCGGGCGAATACGATGTTGATAAGGTGGAGAGGATCGCCCAGGACCTGAAAGGCTACGTCGACGAGCTCCTCCTCACCCAGTTCCTGTCCAATCCAAGCGACCTTCCCTATGGGGACAATACCAGCCCTGGACCGTCCCAAGAGATCATGATGGACATGGGCAAGGCGGCTCGCAAGCATGTGCCCCAGGTCAGGGTGAGGGGCAACGGTTTTGACGTGGTCTTCTAAGCTACTTCAAAGAGGGGAAGCGGCCCAGGTCGGTGTGCGGCAGGAAGGACGCCGAGGAGAAGCGGTCGAAGAAGCGCTGGTCCGTGGACAGCTCCACGTACGTCATGGCCTTGTGCACGCGCATGGCCTCCCCCCTCTTCTCGTCCGACAGCAGGCACAGCTTGGCCCCGTCCAGCGAGGCGTTGCCCAGGAAGGTGAACTTCTCTCGGGGAAGGTCCGGCAACAATCCTATGGCCACGGCGTTGTCCAGGTCGATGTGGTGCCCGAACCCTCCGGCTATGTACACCCGGTCCAGGTCGGTGAAGGTGATCCCGGCGGTGTCCAGGAGCACTTCCGCCGCGGCGTAGATGGCCGCCTTGGTGCGGATGACGTTGGCGATGTCTGCCTCGGTGACGCTGATGTCCCGCCGGCGCTCGACCTTGTCGTGGGGGCAGCAGCTCATGTCCGTGGCCCGTAGATCGTATCCGTCCTTCTGCGAGTCCTTGGAGTACACCAGCACGAACTCCCGGCCGTACTCCCCTTCGCGCACATGTTCCGAGTCCTGCAGGTGGCCTTTCTTGTCCAGGACGCCGGTGACGAAGAGCTGCGCCAGCAGGTCGATGAGGCCGGAGCCGCAAATGCCCTTGGGGCGCCCGTTTCCGATGGTCTGGTATTTGACCCCGTCGCGCAGCGATACCTTCTCGATGGCGCCATCGCCGGCGCGCATGCCGTGGACGACCTCACCGCCCTCGAAGGCCGGACCGGCGGAGGCCGAGCAGGACAGCAGCCATTCCTTGTTGCCCAGGACGACCTCCCCATTGGTGCCCACGTCGATGAGCAGGCAGGTCTCGTCCCTCTCGGCCATGCCGCTGGCCACGACGTCTGCCACGACATCGCCGCCCACGTAGCTGGCCCGTCCGGGCACCAGGTGCACCGCCGCCAGGGGGTTCACCTTCAGCCCCAGATCCTCCGCGGAGAAGGCCGGGGGTAGATTGGTCACGGCCACGTAGGGGTCGTGCCGGATGTTCTTGGGGTCCAGGCCCAGGAGCAGGTGCATCATGACCGTGTTCCCGGCCACTATGACGGCGACTATCTCCTCGGCGCAGACCTTCTTCCCCTTGGGGGCGCAGGCGCCGATGCTGGCCAATCGGGCGATCATATGATTCAGGGTGTCCACGATGAGGTGGCGCAGGCGTTCCAGGCCTTGCTCCTCGGCGAACATGATGCGGGTGAGGACGTCCTCCCCGTAGATCAGCTGCTTGTTGTAATCGGACACCTGGGAGATCATCTCCCCGGTGCTCAGGTCCACCAGCTGCATCGCCACCGTGGTGGTCCCGATGTCTATGGCCACGCCGTAGGCCCGGGAGAGGGTGTTCCAGGGACGAACGTCCACGAACCTGTCCCCGTTGAGGAACACGGTGACGGCTCCGGCGCCTTCGCGGACCACCCGGGGCAGCGCCCTGAGCAGCGGAAGCGGGAAACCAAGAGCTCCAGGCTCCATGCCCAGGGCCTTGTAGAGCCTTTCCAGGTCCCCGTCGTTGTCCTGCAGGGTAGGCTTGCGCATCTGGACGTACCTCCCTTTCACCAACGGGGACAGCGCCTTCAGTTCGTTCTTGACCTTGCCGCCCACGATGTTCATGGGCTGCAGCTGGCTCTCCTCGGGAACGAAGACGATGCAGTCCCCAGTGGCCTTGGACAGGCAGGCCAGGCGGTATCCGGTGGCCCACTCCTCCTCGGTGATCTTGTTGGAAGGCGACGAATCGATCGGCCCTTCGACCACCACACGGCAGCGTCCGCAGACACCTTTTCCGGCGCAGGCGCTGTTCACCTCTACGCCGGCCAGTATGGCCGCCTCGAGGAGATTGGTGCCCGGGGGGACCTCCACGGTCCGGCCCTTGGGATGGAAGGTTATCTGGGGACTCATCTGAAGCGAATCCCATCAGGCGTTATTTAATGTTCTTGACTCGAGCAGGGAAAAAACTAATGGCCTGGAAGGAACGTTTGGAACATATGGAGCACCCCCACGAACATCGGCACGGATCGGCCAAGGCCTTGAGCTACGCCCTGGTCATCACCGCAGCCTTCGCCTTGGTGGAGGTGGTCGGAGGCTTGATCAGCGGGAGCCTGGCGCTGTTGGGCGACGCCGGTCACATGTTCACCGACGTGGTGGCTCTGGCCTTAAGCCTGGGAGCAGCGCTCATCGCTAACCGCGCCGCCACTAAAAGGCATACCTTCGGGTTGCTGCGGGTAGAGATATTGGTGGCCTTCATCAACGGCATCGCTTTGATCGGGATCTCCCTGCTGGTCATTCACGAGGCCATAACCCGCTTCTACCACCCGGTCGAGATCGATGCGGGCATAATGCTGCTGGTGGCGCTTATCGGACTGGGGGCCAATCTGGTCGGCATAACGTTACTGGAGCACGGTTCGAAGGAGAACCTGAACGTGCGCGGGGCGTTCCTGCATATGATGGGCGACCTGCTTTCCTCTATCGGGGTGATCGTGGCCGCGTTGCTGATACATTTCTTCTCCTGGCAGGCGGCGGACCCGGTGATCAGCATCGGTATAGCCGTGGTCATCATGGTGGGCGCCTACCGTCTGATTTCTCAATCCGTATCGATCCTATTGGAGGCGGTGCCTTCGAACATCGACGTGAAGGAGGTGGAGGATGCCATCAACGCCGTCGACGGCGTTATCGGAGTGCACGATCTGCACGTTTGGACCCTGACATCCGGTATTTACTCGCTAAGTGGGCACGTGGTGGTGAAGGACCAGCAGGTGAGCTCCTGTTCGCCGGTATTAAGGGAGATAGAAGAGGTGCTGGAGCATCGCTTCAAGATAGGACATACCACCATTCAGATCGAGACCGAGGCCTGCCCGTTAAACAAGTGCGATATGCACAATCGCAGACGATGAGCACCGATCGAGGTTTTAAAATAGCCAAATGATTTTTATATTCAAAACATTTAATATAATTGTCTATTTTCCAGAAATTCTGACAAGTATTGTCCTTTGGTTAGGGTTATATCATTTCCTCCTTTACATTCAGTCATGGAGACCCGCAAGATACAGGTCACCGGAAAATCCACTTACGTCGTTTCTTTGCCGAAGAAATGGGTGACCAAGGTCAATATAAAGAACGGGGATAGCGTGGTGTTGTTCCCCTTACCCGACAACACCCTGCTTATAAACCCCAATCTGGCGGAGAAGGAAAGGCCGCAGACCAAGATGGTAATAATGCTCAACACGGACGATGTGGACGAGATGCTAAGACGTTTCGTCGGTGCCTATCTAGCCGGTTATTCCATAATCGAGTTCCGTTCCCAGACGGACTTGCCCATGACTGTCCGTCAGAGGATCAGGCGGATCTCCCAGTTCGTCATCGGCCCGCAGATCATCGAGGAGAGCTCAACCTCCATCTCCTTCAAAGACATGTTGGACGCCAGCGACTTCTCCATGAGCAAGGCGGTCAAGCGCATGCAGCTCATCACCCTGGACATGCTCAAGGAATCGATGAGGATGCTGAAGGATGGAAAGGGGCGCGGGGAGGACATGCATTTCCGTGATGACGAGGTCGACAAACTGTACTGGATGATCACCAAGCAGTTTTACCGCGTTCTGAGGGACGCCCTGTTCGCCGATAAAATGCATATGACCTCCCAGGAGGCCATGAGCTACCTGCTCATCGCTCGCTCGGTCGAGCGCATGGCCGATCACGCCCTCAAGATCAACAACAACGCCCAGGATCTGAACGGAGGGGTCGCCATAGCCAAAGAGCTGGAGGACATGGTCCAACGCATAGGGGCGTTGAGCGACGACGTGCTCAACGCCTTCTTCCGCGGTCGGCACGATCAATCGTTTGACCTGGTCGCGCGGGCCCAGGGGATCATCTCCGAACTTGAGAAGATGAAGCAGGGGCTGCTTTCGGATGGGACGGCGGCCAAGGTCGTGGTGCCCTTGGCCTATATCATCGATAGCCTGGAGAGGATCGCATCCTACGCCGAGGACATCGCGGAGATCAGCATCAACCATCAGTTCGTCCAAGAATACGACCAGGCGTTAATGCGGAACACCGTTTGAAAGGACGGAAGAGATCGCCAGGGGGGACCGGAATGACCGATGGGATCAAGATAGAGGGCTTGAACCTGTGGTACGGGAAGAAACAGGCACTGAAGGATGTGGGCTTTCATATCCCCCCACGCAGCGTCACCGCCATCATCGGCCCGTCCGGCTGCGGCAAATCGACATTGCTGAGATGCATCAACCGGATGAACGACCTGGTCGATGGATGCAGGGTGGAAGGGAAGATAGGGTTCCGAGGAGAGGATATCAATTCCCGCAAGACCGATCTGATCGACCTCCGTCGGAGAATAGGGATGGTCTTCCAGCGACCTACGGCGTTTCCTGACTCTGTCTACGAGAACGTGGTTTTTGGATGCCGGATGGGCGGCATCAGGAAGAGGCATGTGCTCGATGCCGTGTTCGACCGGTCATTGAAGGAGGCGGGGCTGTACCCTGAGCTGGATGACCGGGATGGCGAGATGGCCACCAACCTTTCCGGAGGCCAGCAGCAGCGGTTGTGCATCGCCAGAGCGCTAGCCATGGAACCGGAGGTGCTGCTTTTCGATGAACCGTGTTCGGCGCTCGACCCCCTGGCCACGGCCAAGGTGGAGGAGACGGTGGTACGGTTGAAGGAACATCTGACCATCGTGATCGTCACGCACAACATGCAGCAGGCGAGACGTGTGAGCGACCATACGGTGTTCATGATGGACGGGGCGGTAGTGGAGATGGACAGGACGAAGGACCTCTTCACCTGCCCGTCAGATCCTCGTACGCTAAGCTACGTCGAAGGCCGTTTCGGATGAGTGGACAGCTGGAACCGGTGTCGACCAGTCACGAACGGCTGCCCTTGGTGGAATAGTACGTGACGGCTCTTGACACCAAGTTCAGGACCAGCACCACCAGGATAAGGGTGAAGGCCACGGCATACAGTTTCTCGGCCAACGCCGGCACCATCATGGCCCGGTCGTAGTACCTGTAAATCATGTTCGGCAGCGAAGCCGTCGGTTCCAGGAGGGACTCGGATATGTATGTGGCGTATCCGGCGGTGAAGAGCACCGCCGCGGTCTCGCCGATGGCGCGTCCGATGGAGATTATGATCCCGCTGGTGATGCCGCTCAGCGACGCCGGGAACACTAGGTGCCTGACGGTGCCCCATTCGGTCGCGCCTAGGGCGATCGAACCGTTCCTCAGGTCATCGGGGACCGCCTTCAGCGCTTCCGAGGCGCTGACGAAGATCAAGGGCATGATCATTATGCCCAGGGTGATCCCCCCGGTCAGTACGGAGGTCTCGAAGTCCAGGAAGAAGAGCAGGAACATGAAACCGAAGGCCCCGAAGATGATGGAAGGGGTGCTGGCGAGGGTGGTGTTCGCATAGAACGTCCATCGACCCATGCGGGAATCCGCGGCGCAGAACTCATGGACATAGATCGCAGAGCCCACGGACAAGGGCACGGCGAAGGCCAGGGCGACGGCCACAAGGTAGACAGAACCGAGGATGGCGTTGAGGAACCCCCCGTCCAGACCGGCGTTCTTCTCGGGCTGCAGCAGATAGTCGATCTGCATCGAGGAACCGCCCCTCATTATCACGTCGAGGATGATGAACGCGATCAGGCCGAGGACCAACGCACCGGACGAGAATGCCAGCGCTTTGATGATGGCGTCGGTCGTCCTCGATCGGATCGAGGGACGGAAAGATCCTCTGAAGCTGACCTCCCTGGTCGCCTTAAGGTCGATCCTGGGTTTGGTTCGCCCTGCCCGATCGCCGACGGCCTTTTTCATCCGGGCGATGCCAGACGACCATTTTAGTCTTATGACGCCAGAATGCCTCCCCAGTTCGATGATGGTGATGTTCAGCAGGAGGATCATGAAGAAGAGGACCAACGCGACGGCGAAGAGCACGTGCCTGGTCGTATCGATGTTCGAATAGGAGGGGAACTGCGTGGCGATGATGGAGGTCATGGTGGACGCCGAGTCGAACACGTCCCCGGGCATGCCGAAGGCGGCGCCCATTATCATGAGGACGGCCATGGTCTCGCCGACCGCGCGCCCCAGTCCGAGGACGATGGATGAGATGATTCCGGACCTTGCGTTCCTGAGAAGTATGTGCCGGATCATCTGCCATTTCGATGATCCGAGCGCCAGCGACGATTCCTTCAGCTCCTTGGGAACGGCCATCATGGCATCGTATGATAGGCTCAGGATGATAGGCAGGATCATCACGGAAAGGACGATGGAGGCCGTCATGATCGAGGACACGTTGGGATCGTCGCTGGAGAAGAAAGGTATGCATCCTCCGATGGTGCCGACGATGGCCGGGTATATCGAACTCTTCAACAGCGGGCCGAGGGCGAATATTCCCCATAGGCCGTATACCACCGAAGGTATACCGGCCAGCAGTTCGAATATCGGTTTCATCAGCGCGCTGATCCTTCTCGGGGCGTATTCGGCCAGGAGGATGGAGGTGGAAAGTGCCAGGGGGACCGCGATGATGAGGGCAATCGCGGCGGAAATGACCGTCCCGGCGATGAACCCCAGGATGCCGAAGCTCTGTTCCTGGCCGGGTATGAGGACCTCGATCTGCAGCGTGGCGTTTCCAACGTCGGCTCCTTCCGCGGCCTCGAGGACCAGAAGGACGCTGATGGTCCGGTTGTCGGATGGGGATATGGACGGCGATGATCCGAGATCGTATTCACAAATATCATCGATGTACGCCCTGACGGTTATTCCCGACGAGCCTTCGGCAACACTTATCGAATAGTTCCTGTTCTGATTGACCAGCAACAGATGGTGCTCGGTCGGAAAGCCGGGATATATGACGATGGTCTCGTTCTGATCGTTCAGCACCAGGTTGCCCTTCGAATAGCGGAGGGTGGCAGTGATCTCGTCGACCATCTTCCCCTGGTCATCGTACAGCCGGATGGAGTGTATGTATTCGCCTTCGATGGCGGTTATCAAGACCGCGGTGAAGTTCAAGCAGACTGTCCCACCGGCTTCAATGTACAGTTTTCCGCTGTTGTTCTCGCGGTCGTAATCGATCCCGGTGAACGCGGTAACGAAGTTGTCCTTCTCCATCGAGGTGATCGTATAGTTCTGCCCAAAAAGGGCCAGGTTCGTGATGCGGATGGGAACGGTCAGGGAGGTGCTGCTCGATCCGGCTACCTTCTTGACCGTGCTCTCGGGGCACATGTTGGTGGCCGCGGGGTCGACCGTGACGTCGATCGTTCCGTTGAGGATGGCGGAAGTGCCCTGGCATGTCATGGTCACATCGTAACTGCCAACCCCTTCAGTGCGTATCGTCAGATCGACGTCCGTTCGCTGGTAGGGTTCCAGGACCAGTTCGTTCCGTTCGAGCGACGTTTCCAGCGAGGAATCGATCTGGATTTGGACGGTCTCCTGGTACGGACCGTCGTTGATCAGAGTGAGGTTCGTTCTGATCTCGCTGTTCGGCAGGCAGTTCAGATGATCCTCTGCGAGAGATAGCGAAAGGGCCGACCCTCCTGACGTGGTGAGGAACGTTTGGGTGTATCGCTCGTCGGGTTGATAGTTGGGCAGCCATTTGGCGGTGGTCAGCAGTTCCACGGGATCATTCTCGATGAAGGCGGGCAGACCTTCTGAAACGATGAACAGGACGAGGATAAGGACGACGGCGATAGAAGCGTAGGAAAGGGCCTGAAGGATCCGTACCACGGCCCGCTCGTTGAAGACGATGTAAAGCACGATCGAGACCTCGATCGCGCAGGAGACAAGGAGCAGGAATAGGAGCACGTTGCCTGGAATGTCCTTGGCGTTCAGGAAATGGACTGGATCGGTTATCAATCCCCATATCACGTAGGTGAAGAAGCTTAGCTGCCAGAAGAGCAGCGATATGCTCTCTTGTCGGGCGCGCAGGAACCAGAGGGAGACCACCTCTGACAATATGATCAGTAGGAATAGCGGTGCGTCCCTGACCAGCAGCATCAGGAACAGGAAGGAGATCATGTTGATGACCGCAAATCCGCTCTTCAGCGGGTTACCTGCCCTCCCGACCTTCGGCATCCTCATTCATCCTGTTCAGACCTGGCGATTTATTAATACCGCATCTATGTAGAACAATTTCCCTTTGTTAGAGAAATAGTGAAAAGGGTTTGGAAAATGGTTTCACGCGTCAACGTTCCCATTAGATGATGGAGACGTAGCCTACCTCATCGCAGAAGTCCATGTTGTTCATGGGGTTGGTTATGAACTCGATGAAGTACAGCACATCGCCGGTGGGCTCACCAAGGGTGCATACGACCAGGAGCCTAGCAGCACCGTAGCCGCTAGTATCACCCAGAGCGCCCGACTTTATGTTTGCGGCGCTGGGCATAAGACCACTGGACTGAGCGCTGCTCTTATATCCGAAGTGAACGACGTTATCGTCCTCAGCGACCATTCCGTAGGAGGTAAAGCCGATGGCGACGTGGGTCTTGACGTAGGCGATCACACCGGAATTTCCGTTCTCGGACTTGTCGGCGGCGTACTCGACGCTGCTAACGGTCGCAGGCAGTTGGATTCCACCGAGGCCAGCCATCTTGCAGAAGCCTTCCTCGGTTCCGGACTCCTCGGCCCTGTCGACGGTCTCGAAGACGGTTGCTGAGGAATTGGCGAGGATGGTGGTGTTCAGCGCATGGGCCAGCTCACCGATGGTATCGACCGAGGAGCTCTTGGTGTATATGCTCTTCAAGAACGCGGAGGTCACGTTGTTCTTTATGTCTGCAGCGGACACACCGACTGCATCCAGCAGGTCGTAGGTGTCAGCGGAGACGAACATGACAATCCCGTCGTAACCGATGGTGGTCTGGACCAGGCCAGCCTCGAGGTCAGCGGCGACCAGAGCGGATGAGGACATGCCGATGTCGCACTTGCCCTGCAGGGTGGCGGACTTGCCGGGGCCGGAGCCGATTCCCTGAACGGTGACCTTGTAGGTCGGGTTCTCTTCCATGAACGCTTCAGCGGCTACTTCCATGAACGGGGTCACGGTGGTGCTGCCGGATATGATCATGTTGGTCTTCACTTCCGAGTCGCCCATGTTGTCCTGGGCCTCCTCTTGCCAGCCGCTCTGCCAGATATAGAAGGCGGAAGCGGAGGCAACCGCTATCAATACCAGCATCAAGGTGGCGATGACTGGCGAGATAGCCTTTACATCCCTTGCGAATTTTTTCCATTCTTTATTCATTCTCAGTTCCCCCAAACGGGTGCGCCCTCACAGATGGGTTTCACGGGACGCCGGGCATCCTTGCCCGAATTTAGGAGTGCCGGAGTTTATTTGAGCCTTGCACAAATAGAAAAATGAAGATGCTTTCGCCTCCGTAGACTCCCATCTGACCGGATAGTACTGGTGGCCGGTCATGAGCTTACCGGTATGGACTTCTATGTTGGGACCTGAACGAAGAGGGATAAAAACACGTGTTGTATGGGGGTCAAATATCCGTCAGTTTTCTACATTCCTAACGATTAAATAAAGTTCTCCGCTCGTAGCTTCATGGGTAATGTGTTGGGCAACATCGCCGGTCCGTTGCGGATGAAGCTGTCCAAGGGGACGGGCGACCCGTTCTCCGACGCCAAGAAACGGGAGGTCCTCCGGTCCAAGTTCAAGGACCTGGAGAAGGAGATCGTGGGGGAAGGGGTCATCGCCGACAAGGTGGCCCTGCACGATATCATCTCATACATGCGCAGACAGCGTGAGCTACGGGGCACCGATATCGACCTGGCCTACCCGGTTCGACCACCGTACTCCTTCGTGGAGGTCAGTTTCGACCATAAGGAGGGCGAGTATCGCTACTACGTCCGCGAGCCCCGTCTGTCCGCGAAGGACGTCGAGGTCGTAATGGACATCAAGAGGAAGATGGAGGCGACCATGGACCAGGAGGAGATACCGAACGACGATGGCAACGTCTTCTGTCGTTCCCTCAACATGTCCACGTTCATCAAGCGGCGCTATATGGAGGTTCTGGACCTCTTCGATATCTCTGTGGAACAGAAGCGCAACCCGATCTACCTTTACTACATAGAGAGGGACCTCATCGGGCTCTCGCGCTGCGACGTGGTCCTGAACGATCCCTTCGTTGAAGATATAAGCTGCAATGGCGCCGGGCTGCCTCTTTTCGTCTATCATAGGGTGTTCGGCTCCATGAAGACCAATGTGGTCTTCCCGGACGACATCGAGCTGAACCGTTTCGTGGTCAAGCTGGCCCAGGTTTCCGGCCGTCACGTCTCCATATACCAGCCTATACTGGATGCCACGCTGTGCGACGGGAGCCGCATCAATCTGACCCTGGGCTCGGAGGTTACCAAGCGGGGCTCCACCTTCACCGTGCGAAAGTTCTCCTACGACCCCATCTCCCCCATCGACCTCATCAAGTTCGGATCGGTGTCCACCGAACAGCTGGCCTACTTCTGGACCCTCATCGAGAACAAGAAATCGATGCTGGTCTCCGGCGGCACGGCCAGCGGCAAGACCACCCTCATGAACGCCCTGTGCATGTTCATCCGCCCTGAGGACAAGATCGTGTCCATCGAGGACACCCCGGAGATACAGATCGAGCACACCAACTGGATACAGTCGGTCTCCCGGTCCGGTTACGGGATGGCCGGCAGCGGCGGCTCCAATACCGGGGGGGCCTCGGGGATCTCCAGCCAGGGCGGCTCCATTCCGGGGTCCATCACCCTCTTCGACCTCTTGGTGGCGGCGCTGCGGCAAAGGCCCGAATACATCATCGTGGGTGAGGTGCGCGGCAAGGAGGCCTTCACCCTTTTCCAGGCCATCGCCGTCGGCCACGCCTCCATGGGCACCATACACGCCGGCGGGATAGACGAGCTCATGCATCGCATCGAGAACGAACCGATGAACATCCCGCGGGTGCTCTTCCAGAGCCTGGACGCTGTCGCTTTCCAAGGTCAGGTCATCTATAACGGCCGGCGGGTAAGGAGGGTCAAGAGCGTGACCGAGATATTGGAGATCGAGCCGACCAGCAATGACCTCCTCACCAATGAGGCTTTCGCTTGGAACCCATTCAATGACCTGTTCGAGTACAATGGTCGCAGCTACGTGTTGGAATCCATCGCCAAGGAGACCGGTCGGCCGGTGGACAGATTGATGGACGAGATGGCCAGGAAGAAGGTCTTCCTTGACGAGATCCACAGGCTGGGCATTTCCTATTACAAGGACGTGAGCGACGCCATCGGCGCCTATTATGTCGATCCCGAGAACGCCTTTGCCGAGCTGACCAGCAAGAAGCACAGGTAGATCATGAAGCTCAAGCGCAGGACGAAGGCCCCGAAAGATGACGGGGACCATTTCACCGACGCCTATAAGAGGTTGGCCTACCAGCTCTTCGGGCAGCGCATGGAGCGCAAGAAGCGCGACCTCCTGATCGAGAAGCTCAAGAAGGCCAACGTGGGCATGACCCCCGGGCAATACCTTTCCGTCCTGATCATGAACGGTTTACTGGCCGCGGCGCTGTCCTCTTTACTGGCGGTAATATTGTTCGCCGTGGTCCTGGCCCTGGTCGATTGGTGGCTCTTCGCCCTGATCCTCGTAGGCATATCGGTCTCGATCGCCCTGGTCTCTCTGCCCATCACGGTCAGCAACAGCATCTCCGCCCGCCGCTCCAAGGTGGACCGCGAGCTGCCCTTCAGCCTCAGCGAGCTGTCCATCCTGGCCAGCACCGGACTGTCCCCCATAGACGTGTTCCGCAGGATGGCCGCCCGCTGCAAGGACGAGGCCATGGCCGCGGAGTTCAAGAAGGTCATCTACAAGGCGGACATGGAGGGCAAGGACCTCATCACAGCCCTGGGGGAGACCGCCAGGGAGACCCCCTCGGACGTGCTCCGAGAGACCTTCTGGGATCTGGCCAACATGATCCACCAGGGAGGAAGCCTGGACGATTACCTTAGGATCAAGGCCGATGAAGTCATGAGCCTGAAGCGGAACATCCAGGAGGAGTTCATCTCCAAACTTACCGGCATCTCCGACATCTACGTGTCCTTGGTGCTGATCGGCGTGCTGTTCATCGGCATCGCCGCCTTCCTCATCAACGCCTTGGGGTCCAGCTTCGGCGGCCTGGACGCTAACACGTTGCTCATGCTGCTGACCTACCTTCTGCTGCCGGTCGTGATCGCCGCGTTCTCCCTGGTGGTGATGTCATCCTACTCGAAGACCGAATGAATCGAATTCTGCCGCTCGTCCTAGCCGTGACCCTCGTCATGGTCGCGGTAATGGCCCTGCCTTCGTCCAGCGCGGAAGAGGGAGCCATGATCGTGTCCTATTCCCCGGAGACGGAGGCCGCCAACGGCACCCCGGACATCACCATCACCTATTATGCCGAAGCGGGCATCGACCAATCCAGCGCGGTGATGATACTGGATGGGGAGGATGTCTCTGAATACTACGAGCTAATCGACCAGGACGGGACCTCCTTCACCTACCATGTCCCTGAGCTGCTTTCCCTGGGCCTGGGCAATCACACCGTCCTCTTCCAGGTCGCCGACGTGAACGGGGCGGTCGCTGAGGTAACCTGGAACTTCACGGTGGTCGAGCCGGCCTCCGAACCGATGCTGGTGATCGATGTCCAGGCACTTCTCATCAACATCTCGCTATTCATGATATTGGCAGCCGTGGCGGCCGCCGGTTATTACACCTACTTGCATCGGTTCAAGCGCTTCACATTCCGCAAGTACTTCATACGCAACCCGGTCAAGAAGGCCAACCTCATCATCTTCGTGCCGGTGGCCGCGGCCATCGCCTTCACCCTTGTGGCCATGCTCGTGGTGTCGGGCCAGGAGGACCCTGGGGACTTCACGTTCGAGTACATCGTGGTGGTAGCGCTCTTCATCGGCATCTTCCCCTACGCGCTGTACTGCCACCTCTACGGCAACATCCGAACCAAGTATGAGGTGGCCTTCGCCCAGTTCCTTTTCGAGCTGGCCGATTCCATCCGCGGGGGCATAGACCCGGCTCGCTCGGTATTGAGCTTCGCCGAGGTGGACAAGGGCATCCTGAAGAAGCATCTCAAGGTGGCTGCGGACGGAATCCGCATCGGCCGTCCCTTCGATGAGATGATCGAGCTCATGGTCAGGCCCATCGAAAGTCCCATGGTCAAGCGCTACGCTTCGTTGATCGGAGAGACCTCCAAGATGGGGGGGGACATCGCCATAGTGCTGCACCGGGCTGCCAAGGACATGGACGATTTGATCAAGATCGAGCGGGACCGCAAACGACAGCTGAACGCTCAGGCCATGACCATCTACATTTCCTTCGCCGTGCTGCTCATCGTGATATATCAGCTCATAGGCATCTACCCTATGATGGGAAGCATCGACGGCTCCCTGTTCGGCGGTCCGAGCCTAGAGAGCGCGGCGGAGACGGCCACGACCTCCGCGGTCATGGACCTGGTGACCATCAAGCAGCGCTTCCTGCACCTCATGATCATCAACTCACTTGGGGCGGGCATACTAATAGGGGTGTTCACCGACGGCAAGCCGAAGATGGGGCTCATGCACGCCCTGATAATGACCGCCGCCTCTACGCTGTTCTTCGTGCTGATGATCATCCCGATAGGTTGAACGTTCAATGGACCGGTACAGCGGCACCTGGCATTGTCCCAGGATAGGTGGAGAGCGCGGACTCCACGAACTCCTCGTCCACTTGCACCGCCCTGGCCTTGGCCGCCATTTCGATGACGTGGTCGGACAGCTTCAGCAGTTGCCGGGGATTGCCCTGCACGGCCTTGTTCATGCGGTCCAGCGCCCCCTCGCTGAAGGGATAGATGGAGGGCAGGTCGTCCACCAGGCGCTTCACGAGCAGCCGTTTGGCCACCATCAGCATCGCCTCGTTCTTGCTCAGCGGTGGAATGATCATCTGCCGGTTGATGCGGTCCTTGAGCGCGTTCTTCTTGCTGATGAAGTCATCGTACGCCCGCGGCTCCCCCGGCTCTCCGGCCTCGCCGCATATGACGTCCCGGAAATAGTCCATCTCGCAGGTTATGACCACCATGACCCCGGGGCCGATTGCGTTCAACAGGGAGTTCATGAACGTGTTGAAGGCCTCGGTCTCCTTGGCGTCCCTCAGTCCCTGCAGGTCGTTCAGCAGGAGGAACGAAGGGGCCATGTGGTTGAGGGCTTCGGCGATGGTCCGGGCGGCGTTCTCCGGGTCGACGGACCTCTTCGACCGTTTGACCAAGCCGTTCACCTTCGCCATCCATTTAGGTGTGAGCAGTTTCTTTTTCTTCTGTTTTTTATATCCATCGACGATGCCCTCGCACAGGCTCTGCACGGTCTGCGCGCACATCGCCGAGACGTTCCGGAAAACGCACAGCTCGTCGTTCTTGCCGCATTCGTTCTGGATGAGCATGAGCCGTTCGGTCTTGCCCATCCCGTGCCCGCCCATCAGCAGGATGACCGACTTGTTGATCTTCTCCCGGACCTCACCTGCCATGGTTGTCAGATCCTGATCCAAGGATTGCTTGACATGTAAAAGCTCGATGGCCTCGATAGTCTCGCTGGCCAGGTCTCGGAAGGGATTGCCCATAAGCCCGTATCGTTCGTACCCGCTCTTCTCCATGACCTTTCCTCCTCAGACCACCCTGTAGCGCGTATCGACGTTCAACTGGTTCCCGATGAAGGTGAAGAAGATGTTGGCGTCGAACGTACGCCCGCCCATCCATTTTGGTATTCGCATATACCGCTTGACGCCATCGCTTCCTTCCTTTTCCAGGAGGCATAACACTCCGTCCGCATGGTGGAACACCATGGCCTCCATCTGCGGGGGCAGCATGTCATCGCTGAGCACCAGCACCACGATCGAGGAGGTCTCCCTGGTCCTCCTTTTGATCTTCTCCAAAGCGCCCTTCACATCGCCCAGCAGTCTTCCCGCCGCCAGGTAGGAGAAGGAATCCACCACTGTGACCCGGTCGTTATGGATATGCATTTCACAGGAATCGAGGTCCCGGACCTCGTAAAAATCCACAACAGAACCGTCGTCGAAATAGATGGCGAACATGCCCTTGGCCACCGTCTCGCCGTACGATGGTATGTAGGTCGCCTTGGCCCCAATCCTTGTACCGGAAACGCAAACCAACTGCGCGAGGAACGATTTCACGGGGTCGGGCCCTCCCTTTATGGCTATAAGGGAACCGCTTGGGATTCGGTCGATGACCTGACCAAGCCCAGCTATCTCTATCGGGACATCCACGAGGTTATTAGAAAAACAATTTTCTTAAAGGTATTGATTGTATTATAAATGCCATCTATTATTGTCAATACTCGTCCTTTCCAAGGGTGAACTATTTTGCTTAAGCATAAGGGTGGGGTTTTGAATCGGTTCATTTAGATGAGGAAGTTGCGGGGAGACCGCGGGGGCGTGTCTGAGGTCGTGGGAGCCTTGATGCTCACATTGATCGTGGTCATAGCCGCCTCCTCCTTCGCCATCTTCATCAGTCAGCGGCAGGAGGCATCCCAGGACCAGCAGCTCCTGGAACAGAGGCGGGCTCTGGAGAACATGACCGTGCTTTCCGTGGACCCGTACATGAACGCCACCTCCACGACGGCCTGGGAATCCTTGAACTTCACCATCTCCAGCCTCTATACCGGCGAATCGCACATCGATTCGGTATGGATCGGCGGTCTGCCGCTGCACAACGGCACGTTGTGGCGTATAGGGGACGTCGGCGCCCTGAGCAAGGTGGACTATTCTTTCCAGGAAGGCATCGACCTGGACGAGCTGGAGTATGTCTACCTCAATGTCACCGCGGAAAACTTCTTCGAATCAGGGATGACCTTTCCCGCTGAAAGCAACGTTAACATCGAGCTGCGCACAGAGCTGCTGAATAAGTTCCACGTCAACTTCATTCCGCCCACGGCCATCATGACCGTGGACGTCTTGCCGAGATGGAACAACACGGCCGGACATTATGATATGGCATTCCTGTTGGACGCCTCGTTGTCCGACCAGGTCCAGCCGGGATATATCATGCACTACGATTGGAAGGTACTGAACTCTACCGGGACCACCCTTGACATCCTTACCGGAAGGAAGGTGCTGAGCCAGGTGCAGCTTGCCGCCGGGGACCGGATCATCCTGACCGTCACCAACAACTTCGGGATGAAAAGCACGGAAACGGTCGTATATTGAACCCGGTTATCGATCCCCTCCCTGAGGGACGCGCACGTTCTCATAAGTAACCCGATGAATAATATATTCATTGTTGATAATATTACATATTGTACTTTCTGGCATTTATCTAATTTATTAAAATTTAATCTATATGTTATGTATACTCCGAAGATCAATCTGGACTTCATGGGGATGGGGGTCAGTTGGCGGTCATACCTGGCATTGGCAGCCGGAAGCTGGATGGCCGGAGAGAGGGCCAGGAGGGTGGTCATGGGGTTGTTTAATCCTGACCAGCAGTACCAGCCTAACCTGTTCGACGTGTGCTTCGATTGGGTCCCATAAACCGTTTTCGGACTGGTCTTCATGGGTATGAGCATTAAGCACCATCATATCAGCACGGTCGAGGCACAAGGCCGGGCCGGGCGTCGCCAGACGTGCCTATCGAAAGCCCCCACACCCGTTAGTCTGATCGAAACCGTAAAGGACGACCGCCTCAGTGCCTGAAAAGTCTAACGCCGGTGAACACCATGGCCATGCCGTGCTCGTTGGCGGCGTCGATGGATTCCTGGTCCCGTATCGAACCGCCGGGCTGAATGATGGCCGTGACGCCGGCCTTGGCCGCGGTGTCAATGCCGTCGCGGAAGGGGAAGAAGGCGTCCGAGGCCATGACGCTGCCCATGGCCTTCTCTCCAGCCTTGTGCGCTGCGATCATGGATGAATCGACGCGGGACATCTGCCCGGCGCCGATGCCGACGACGGTCTCGCCCTTGACCAATATAATGGAGTTGGACCACACGTGCTTGCAGACCTTGTTGGCGAAGAGCAACCCATGCACCTCCTCCTCCGTAGGCGCCCTCTTGGTGACCACCTTGAGGTCCGCCGGGGTTATGCTCACGCTCTTGTTGGTCTGCACCAGCAGCCCGCCCTTGATGCGCTTCATCTTCCATTCTGGGGAGGCGTCGAGGGTGATGGGGGCGTTGGTCCTCAGCAACCTGATGTTCTTCTTCTTCTCCAGCAGTTCCAGCGCGTCCTTGTCGAAGTCCGGGGCGATGACGCAGTCCACGAAATGCCCGGATATCTCCGTGGCCGTGGCCAGATCGACGTTCCGGTTCAATCCGATGACGCAGCCGAAGGCCGCCAGCGGGTCCACGTTGAAGGCATTGACGAAGGCCGTGGAGATGGTGTCCGCGGAGGCCACCCCGCAGGGATTGGTGTGCTTGATGACGATGGCCGTGGGCCGTTCGAACTCCCTTACCAGTTCCAACGCGGACTCCAGGTCCAGGATGTTGTTGTACGAGAGCTCCTTCCCATGCAGCTGCTCGGAGCGGGAGACGCATACGCCCTTGGCGAAAGGATCGACGTAGAAGGCGGCGGTCTGGTGCGGGTTCTCCCCGTAGCGCAGGTCCTGCCTCTTCTCCAGGCCCATGGAGAAGGTGCCCGGGAAGCTGATGTCGCTAAAAGCCCCGCCCAAATGAGCGGCGATGAGGGAGTCGTAATAGGCGGTGGAGCGGAAAGCGGCCAGCATGAGCGAGCGCAAGGTGGATGGCGATAGTTCTCCGCCGTTCCCCTGCATCTCCTGGAGCAGCTCGGCGTACCTGACCGGATCGGTCACGACGGCCACGGAATCGGAGTTCTTGGCCGCGGCACGGATCATTGACGGTCCGCCGATGTCGATGTTCTCGATTATCTCTTCCAGGTCGTTCTCGTCCTTCAGCACCGTCTGCTTGAACGGATAGAGGTTCACCACGACCATGTCGATGCGCTTCAGTCCGGCCTCCTTGAGCTGGCGCATGTGCTCCGGCGAATCGCGCCTGGCTAGAAGCCCGGCGAATATGGCCGGGTGCAGCGTCTTGACCCGCCCGTCCATCATCTCCGGGGAGCCGGTGTAATCGGAGATGTTGGTGACCTTCAACCCGTTGGACGTCAGGAGCTTGGCCGTGCCCCCGGTGGATATTATCTCCACGCCCATGTGGCTGAGAGCTTTGCAGAAATCGACTATGCCTTCCTTGTCCGAGACGCTCACAACCGCCCTTTCGATCTTGACCATGTGAATTCCTTCAGCGTGAAGCACACCGCCGAAGTGGTATGCCAGAGGTATATTGCCCGTTTCGTAATAAAGATAACGATAGATGGGGCGGGAGGTCGGCGATGGCCAGAGGACGCCCGGCCCTGGTCCGCAGGACTTCCTGCGCGAACGCTTAAAATGCTGTCGGACGATAACCGTCCGAAGGAAGATGTTGGTCATCAGCGAAAGGATCAACGGCCTGTTCACCGCGGTGGGCAAGGCCATAGACGCCCGGGACGCCGAGTTCATACACGAGCACGCCCTGAAACAGATGGAATGCGGCGCTCAAGCCCTGGACATAAACGTGGGACCGGGAAGGGACGACGGACCGGCGGCCATGGACTGGCTGGTGCGCGCCGTTCAAGAGGTCACCGACCTTCCCCTGTGCATCGACACCCCTGGCGTCAAGACCATGACCGCCGGGGTGAAGGCCTGCCGGAACAAGGTCATAATAAATTCCACTACGGCCGAGGCGAAGAAGATGCAGGCGCTGTTCCCGCTGGCCCGGGAGCACGACGCCGACATAATCTGCCTGACCATGGACGAGCGCGGCGTCCCCAACGACGCCGAATCGCGCGCGGAGATGGCCATGCTGATGATGACCACGGCCATGGAGCACGATATCATGCCCGACCGGCTTTACCTAGACCCGTTGGTCATGCCCATCAAGGCCGCTCCCGACCAGGCCATGAAGGTCATCAAGGCCATGCACCTCTTCCAGACGCTGAACGACCCGGCGCCGCGGACGGTGGTCGGACTGTCCAACGTCTCCAACGGGTCCAAGGAGAGAAGCATCCTGAACCGTACCTACCTGGGCATGCTCATAGGGGCTGGGCTCAACGCCGCCATCGTCGATGTCCAGGACGCCCAGCTGATGGAACTGATCAAGGCCGGGGAGATGCTGCGGGCGGAGAAGCTGTACTGCGACGACTTCCTGAAGGCTTGAGTGACCTTCACAGTATTTTTTTACCAGGTTCCGTAGGTCCCGAAGTCCTTGGCGGCCTTGTTCAACGCCAGTATGTTGGCCGGAGGGGTGAACGGAGGCACCTCGCAGGCGGTCCCGAGTATGTAGCCGGAGGAGCACCCCCTTCCTTTCAGGAGCTGCATCTTGGCCTGCTCGTAGACCTGCATCGGCGTTCCGTTGAGCATGACCTTGGTGTCCACCGTACCCATGCAGGTAGCGTAGCCGCCGAACTCCTGGATCAGCAGGTCGGAGGGGAACACCTCCCGGCCCTGGTATCCCACGTGGACGATGGTCATGGGGGACCAGGCCATCTCCTCCTTGAGCACCTTGTAGTCGGTCTCGTGGTTGCCGCAGAGATGGTAGAACACCTGCGGCCCGGCGCCGTTCTCGAAGCACTTCAGCACGAACTCGTTCAGGTACTTCCCGGAGAACTCCCTCACCGCCTCATCGGAGAATATGTCGTTGTTCCCCAGGACCGAACCGGTGGTTATGGCCGCCGTGCCGTAGCGGTCGGCGATTATCCCGGCGCCGGTGGCCGCCGTCTCCATGTAGGTTCGGACCAGCTTGTGGGCCAGGTCCGGTTCGGTTATGGTCCACATGATGAAGTTCTCTACCCCGCAGAGCTGGGCTCCGCTGCCGGTGAGGTCCGTGGCGATGGCGATGGGGGAGAACATCTTGGGCAGGTGCTTCTGCGTATAATCGTTAGCGCGGAACAGCTGGTTTATGGTCCAGCCCTTGGCCAGCTCTTCCTTCCCTGGAATCTCGATCTCGTCCACCTGGGAAGGGTCGAAGACTATGGGGGCCTTGGGGACCGGGGGCATCCAGTCCATGTACTGGGCCTCCATGCCCAGCTCGGTCAGCCAGGGCAGGGAGAAGTACCAGTGCGTTATCGGCAACAGGTCGTAGAGCTCCTGTACGGAGGCCACGCATTGCGACCCCAGCTCCGGGTTCTCGTAGAATTCGCGTATGGTGTGCCCGCTGGCCACCGCGGCGTGCGAGAGCATCATGGGATCGACGGGCACATGACCGTGGTTGGTGCCCATGAAGGGGGAGGCGAAGCGCTGCCTGGCCTCCTCGAACCACTTCTCGTCTATCGGAGCGAACTGATCTTCAACTGCGGTCATGGCCTTAGGCACGGTAGCAGGACGTATTTGGTAACTTCGTTCGGGAAAATATCATAATCCCGCCGGGGAATGACCAGAACATGATCGGGGAGTTCGGCAGCATCGACGTTCCAGCGTTGCGTTGGGAGCAACCCAAATGGACCCACAGGCGGCACCGGCTGGTCTCGGGCGAGAGAGCCTACGCCACCCTCGAATGGCCGCAGGCCTTCCGGTCCCTGGGGCTTTCGTCGTCCCGGGAGGGCAGTTATACATTCAAGCGCGGTGGCTTCTTGCATCCTTATGTCACCGTACGCCGGCAGGAGTTCGAAATCGAACTGGCCAAGCTCACCCTGGACTGGTCAGGGAACGGGGACCTGCAGTTCACCAACGGGCAGAGGTATCATTTCACCCGCTCCGGATTGGCCCGCTTCGATTATGATGTGACGGACCAGCATGGCGGATCGCTATTCAAGCTGAGGAAAGACTGGACGGCCTTGAAACATAGCGGGGACGTGCTCATCTCTCCCTCCGGAATGTCCAACCGGGACCTGGCCCTCTTGATCACTCTCTCCTGGTACCTGGCGGTCATGGCCTCGGAGGATTCCGCGACGGCCGCGGCCGGGGCAGGGGGGATCTGAGGCATCTATTGTTCTGTGATCGTTAAACCTTCGATATCGGATGATCCATTATGTGCCTTCGATGGTGAAGCAGAATTGCAATGGACGGTCTGACCTTTCTTGCTCAGCTCGGCAAAATCCTCATTGAACGCGAGCTCTTCACCATTTACGTCGGGTGGGCGGTATCACTTTTTGAAGATGAGGTCCACCTTGGTCACGTCCCACATTGTCTCGATCTTCTCCTTGATCTCTTCCTTTATGTTGTTGGCGAACTGATGGTCCTCGGGCAGGTCGATGCTGATGGTGACCACTCCATCCTTTATACCCATCTCCGTGACCAGGTTGGTGCGCACGATGTCCAGTCCCGTGAGGGGATTGAGCACGTTCTTCAGGCGGCGCCGGATGACCTCCAGGGTCGTCGGCACCTTCTCCACCACCAGCCCGTGCTTCTCCTCGTAGTTGGTGATGGCGTCGCGCAGCCCTTCCACCGCTAGAACGGAACAATGCGATTTGATCTTCGGCAGACCGCCGAGAGCGTCCGACGCCTCCTTCCATGTGATCTTCTTGGCCTCCTCCAGGGTCTTGCCCTTGGCCAGCTCGGTGATGATGGAACCGGTGGCGATGTTGGACGCGCATCCGTAGGATTCGAACATGACGTTGGTGATGATCTTGGTCTTCTCGTCCACTTCCAGGTACACCGAGACCATGTCTCCGCAGGCCGGACTGCCCACGGTGGACTTCCCGTCCGGATTCTCCATCTTCCCCACGTTGCGGGGGTTCTTGAAATGCTCCATAACTATGGCGTTGTACGGCAATGGCATATCACTTACCTCCCTTGTGCTTCAAGGGGCTGATCTCCCTCAGCCTCTTGATGATGTCCTTCATGGCCTCCACTACATCCTGTGCCTCCTCGATGCGGTTGAACCGCCCCAGGGAATAGCGTATGGAGCCGTGGGCCCTTTCGTGGTTCCCGCCGATGCCCATGATGACATGGCTGGCCTCCAGCGAGCGGCTGAAGCAGGCGGAACCGGTGGAGACCTCGATCTCCCTCATGTCCAGATGCAAGGTTATCGACTCACCTTCCACGTAGTGGTAGGTGATGTTGGCGTTCTGCGGGATGCGGTTGGAGCGGTGACCGTTCAGCACGGTGTCCTCCACCTCCGCCAGCAAGCGATCGATCAGCACATCCCTTATCTTCCGAATGCGCTCGTTCTCTTCCTCGGTCACCAGCTCCGCGGCCTTGGCGAAACCAACGATGCCAGGGATGTTCTCCAGTCCGGCTCGCAGATTGTTCTCCTGGAACCCGCCGTCCATCCATTTGGAGAACGGTGTTCCTTCCTTCACCAGCAGCCCGCCCACTCCCTTCGGTCCGTGGATGGTGTGCGCGCTGATCGTCACCAGGTCCACTGGCATTCTTCCATAGTCCGTGGGCACCCGGGCGAAGGCGTGCGTGGCATCGGTATGGAAAAGCACTTCCTTATCGTGCGCGATCTCCCCGATGGCCTTGAGGTCCTGCAGCGTACCGATCTCCTGATTGGCCTGCTGCACCGAGACCAGCACGGTCTCTTTGGTCAGGGCGGACTTCAAAGCTTCCAGGTCCAAAACTCCTTCGACGTTCACTGGCAGATACGTCACCTTGTACCCCCGCCGCTCCAGGGCCTTGGCCGAATTGAGCACCGGAAAGTCCTCGATGGCGCTGACCACGATGTGCTTCCCCTTTTTTTCCAGGGACCTCGCCACCCCCTTCAAGGCGGTGTTGCTGGATTCTGTGTCCCCGGAGGTGAACATCAGCTCCTGCTCCTTGACCCCCAGCCTCTGAGCTAATACCGTTCGCCCGTTGTTGAGCGTCTCCCGGGCGTCCAGGCCCATGGAGTGTCCGAACTCAGATGTAGCTACTGCGTAGGAGTCCAGGAAATAGGGCCTCATTGCCTCCCACACCCGCTCGTCCAGACGGGTGGCGGCCGCGTTGTCCATGTAGATCATTTTAGCACCTCAGATGAACAGGGTGATCTGCGCCCCCCGCGCCTCGTTCACGTAGGTCCCCACCGCCCCATATACGTCGATGAGGTCCTCCCGGAGATCGGATCTTGATATGTTCATGACCTCCATGGTCATCTCGCAGGCGATTATCTTTCCGCCCAGCTCCCGGAAGTCGGCCATGAGCTTGTGCAGTTCCTCCACCCCGGCGGCCTTCATACGCTTCTTGATCATCCAACGGCCGAGGCCGAACATGTTCATCTTGGACAAATGACCTTTCTCCAGACCGTTCTTCTTAAGGCGTTCCAGACCCCAGAAGGTGAAGTACATGGACACCTCCATGCCCATCGACAGCGAACCGGTCCCGATGATGAGGGCGCTATATATCTTGTCCATGTCCCCGCTGTGCACGATGATGGTGGTCTTATCCGTCATTACATCACTCCTTCACCTTGCGTATGCGTATGGTCCATTTGGCCCCGGCCTCATGAACGTCTACAAGTTCCTGGCCGAGCGACTCCACGGCCATAGGTATCTCCTTCTTCGAGGCGGGGTGGTCGCCAGTGATCTCCACCACATCGCCGTTGGCAGCCTTCCTGATCGCTTTCCTCATCTCAATGAGCGGTACGGGGCAGTTCTTCCCGGTACAGTCTACCTTAATCTCAACCATCGTTAATCCCAGATAGATTTGGGAGTTGGACCTAATAAAACCTACCGATGGAGCTTTCATCGGAACGGTGCGATCCCCTATGGTCTGACGCCAGCTTCGTCCACCAGACGGGGGATGATGTCCTCCCAGGCGATGGCGGTGATGTGCACGCCGCGCACCCCTTCCATGCTTTTCAGCTGATCGATGGTCTCCAGGCAGAGCTTGATGCCTTCCTCCTTGGGGTCGGCCGCCCGGCGCAACCGGTCGACCACCTCGTCGGGGACGCTCATCCCGGCCACCCTGTTCTTCATGAACAACGCCGCCTTGTGCGATCGGAGCGGGATGACCCCGGCGATGATGTGCACCTTGTCCTGTAGCCCGCGCTCACGGACCATGCCCATGAACCTCTCGAAGCGGTCCATGTCCAGTATGCACTGGGTCTGCATGAACTGCGCCCCGGCCTCAGCCTTCTTCGCCAAACGGGCGACACGGAACTCGAAGGGGTCGGCGAAGGGATTGGCCGCCGCGCCGAGGAACAGCTGCGGGGGTCGTGATAGCGTTTCTCCGGACCAGGTCAAGCCCTCGTCCCGCATGCGGCGGAAGATCAGGAGCTGCTGTATCGGGTCGACGTCGTAGACGTTCTTGGACTGGGGCTGGCCGCCGAAGACCTGATGGTCGCCGCTCAGGCACAGGACGTTCCTGACGCCGAGCGAGCAGGCCCCGATCACATCGCTCTGCATGGCGATGCGGTTGCGGTCCCGGCAGGTCATCTGCATGACCGGCTCCAGGCCTTCCTGGAGGCATATCACGGAAGAGGCCAGGCTGGACATGCGCACATTGGCCGCCTGGTTGTCCGTCAGGTTGTAGGCATGGGCGCAGCCCTGCAGCCCCCGGGCCATCTTCCGCAGTTGTTCCGGCTCGCAGGACCGGGGCGGGCCGATCTCCGCGGTCACGGCGAACTTGCCTTCGTCAAGCGCACCCTGCAGCAGGCTGACGCTCATTCCTCATCCCTCCAGGCCTTCTGTCTTTCACCAGGGACGGCCTCCGGGTTCACGATGCGCCGGGGACCGCCGTTACGGCTGGACCGCCAGTCTTTGGGAGGAATGATTACCTGGAGCAGGTCGGCTCGGCCGCGCTCCAGCTGCGCCTTGACGATCTGGTCCCAGGCGCAGGGCGTGTCCGGGGACACCTCGCACTTGCCGTTCTGGCTGCCTCCGCATGGTCCGTTGAGCAAGCTCTTAGCGCAGCGGGCGATGGGGCAGATGCCAGCGGTGAGATGGATGATGCAGTCGCCGCAGCCAGCGCATTTTTCCACGAAGACGCCCAGGCTTTCCGGGGCGCCCATGTTGGAGGTGTTGACCCCGGGGACGACATTCAACATAGGGAACATGGCCTGAGCCACTTGGGCGCCTACGCCGCAGGCCATGCTGACCACCGTTCCCTTCCGCCCCTCCAGGGGAGCGAGGAACTCCTTCTCGCAGGCTCGTTCCACGGTGAGGGTGCTGACATCCCAACCCTTTCCATTCAGTTCGGAGCTCAGGGACAATGTCTCGGCCATCTCCTTCGCTTCCTTCTCCCCGCCCGCCAGACAGATGGCGGTGCAGGAACGGCAGCCCAGGACGGTCACCTGCTGGGCTCCGTCAAGCATTTCTATGACCTCGGTCAGCGGTTTCCTCTCGGCGATTATCATAATCCCCCTCCCTTGTTGATGGTAGCTCTCAGGCCTTCCACCGCTTCCCGGAAACGGTCGGTCTGGTGCTCGGCCAAATGCACCATGGTCACCCGGCCCGGACCCGATCCCGCGTCCCTGACCGTCCTCTCCAGGGAGACGGCCTTCCTGGCCGCCACCTCGCTGCCGTAATGGTGGGCGCAGTTCTCTAACAGGCAGCCGACGAACAGAACGCCATCGGCGCCGCGCCGGAGGTCCTGCAGCACCTGGATACCTTCCACCAGGGCGGTGCACGGCACCTCTTTCACGAGCACATCGTCCAGACCTCCAGCCTCCAGGGCCTTGAGGGCGGCCGGCATACCAGACCTGGAACAGCAGTAGCATACGATCATTTTGAAACCCCTCCGATGACGAAACGCATGTCCGCCGGAGGCATCTCGATGGCTTGGCTGGGACAAATGGAAACGCACAGACCGCAACCCTGGCACCTCAATAGCGATATGGACATCTTGTCCTCCAGGACCTGTGGCGCCTGGTAGGGGCACATCCTCAGGCAGGTGAGACAGAGCGAGCATTTTTCCGGGTCGACCCGGGCCAGCGGGACCGTGACCTGCGGGCCCTTCATCTCGCTGGCTATGGCCACTACCGCGGCTCGGGCGGCCATCGTTGCATCGGGACCGGCGAACTCCGTGTACGCTGAACCGGCAAGATAGACTCCAGGCATCCCGCTCCGTCCTGGCTCCATCTCCGCCGAGCGATGATCCATAGGAAGCCCGAACAGTCTCAGCAGGGATGCGGCCTCCGGCGGTCGGCTGGAGCGGACGATGATGACCTGCCCCACCGGCAGGAGGACATCTTCATCCAGGTGCTCATCATGGACCATCACCCCGCCCGATCGGACCTCGGCCTGCGCCGAACGCAGAAATGTCATCCCATGACCTTGCGCGTCAGCGTAGAGCAGCTCGTTGGCGCCAGGGAACGGCGTCTCCTGCGCGATCACGTAGGTCTTTCCGTTTCTGAGCTGACCCAGCTCCGTCCAGAAGGCCTCCAGGCATTCCTCGCCGCCCCAGAGCAGCAATGCCGTACCTGGGGCCTCGCTCAAGCGTTCCCTGTGCACTTCTATGTGCATGTCCATGGCCAAGAGCGCCGCGCCGAAGCGATGCATCTCCTCGCCGCATTCCAGGATGAAGTCGTTAGGACCGCCAATGAGGCGGTTACCCTCGGTTAGGACCTCGCTCGAGGTCATTCTCAGATGCTCGATACCTTCCTCGACGGCCTGCCGGAGGGCTTGGTCGGCTGAGATACCGTCCCCTACCAGCAGCAGCCGCTCGCTGGCCCTTTCCGGGGCCGACAAGGACGCCCGGGGGTCCAGCACCCTGGACAGGGCCAGGTCGGTCATGGCCGGGCTCTTGCAGGCGGAAGCGGGCACCACCGCCACGCGGGCCAACGGTACGCCGGCCGCTCCGGCCATCTCCTGATACCTGCTCAGGTGTTTGGGGGAGCATCCGGCCACCACCAACGCCTGGGTGGTCCCGGCCTTCAGGTGAAGGGCGATCTGGTCCTGGCCTTCCGGGGAGCAGCACGATGGCATTAGCTCGGAGTGGGCCACCCGGGGGTCCTTGAGCAAAGTCCTGAGCGCCAAGGGATTGGCTCCGTGGGCCCGGCAGATGAACAGGGTGGCCTTCATTGGATCAGCCATCTTCGTCCCCCATCCGCACCAAGGCCTTTCTGGCCGCCAGCGTCCCCTCGGCCACGCAGCGCTTGATGTCCTTAGGCCCGGCGCAGCTTCCGGCCACGATAATGTTCCGCTCCTCGCAGCTTTCACTGACCAGGAAACCCTGGGCGTCGCGGGGGATGGACAGCTGGTCGGCCAGCTCATCCTCCGATCTGGGTACCAGACCCAAAGCCAGTATCACCATGTCGAACTCACGGACCAGCACCTCATCGCCGGCGGCGTAGCGGATGACCGGCCTTCCGCCCCCGTCGCCTATCTCCGCTGGCCGGGAACGGACCACCTTGATGTCCGACCTCCCCAGCTCGGCCAGCAACGGATCGTCCTCCCCCATTCCACGCCAATCCATGATGAACATGCTGATCTCGGCCTTTGGGAACCTCTCCTTCAGGCTGAGGGCCTGCCGCAGGGAGTACCGGCAGCACACTGAGGAACAGATGTTGGTCCCAGAGCGGCAGGTGCGCGAACCGACGCAGAGAACGAAGGCCATCTTGGGCTGGTCCCCCACCTCCAAGGAACGGCGCCCTTCCAGGAACGATTCCAGTTCCAGGGAGGTGATCACGCCGGGGACCTCTCCGTGACCCAGACGGCGGTCGTCCTCTGCCTTGAACACCGAGCTGCCGGTAGCCACCACCACCGTCTCGCCGCAGACGTTCAGCTGCTCCTCCCCGAAGAGGTCTACAGCTCCGGTGGGGCAGACGCTGACGCACCTCTCGCATTCCAGCCCCTGGATGGAACGGCATTTGGCCCGTTCCAATCGTATCTTGCCGGCCACCTTGGTCATGGCTCCGGTGGGGCAGGCCTCCACGCATTTTCCGCAGCGAGAGCACCTCCCGGTGTCGATGGCCTCCATAGGCCGGCGCAGATCGAAGCGATAGCGGCCATTGCTGCGCTCCACCTGGTCAAGCAACACGTTGGTGATCACGCTTACCGAGGCCTGGCCCAGAACCTGGTCCTTCAGACGATGGACTCGGCAAACGTCACATTGCCGGCAGTGGACCAGCCCCTTGCAGGAGAGCTCGTTGATCCGGCCTCCCAGATCCTCCTCCTTTTCCAGGACGGTGCAGCTGACCCCCCTTTTAGCCAGTTCCGCGGCGCAGGCCAATCCCGCCGGCCCCCCTCCGACGACGATCACCTTGGCCATCGGGCGTCCTCCCTGACGGTAGGACATGGCGGCGCGGCCAGATCAGCGGAGGGAGACGGCCCGTTCATTCTGTCCATTATATGTTTGCCAGCATAAGCCAGATATTAAAATGTTTTTGCGGGGACCGTACCCCTTAAGTCCGCATGGCGGGATATACCCCCGTGCGCGACGTGGCCTTCACCGTGGACGTGGACCGGGACGTCAATCTGGCCTGTCAGGGGCAGTCCTGCTCCATATCCAAGATGAGAGAGGGGGACAGTTCTCCGCGCTTCACTTCCTCCGCCCGGGGGTTGAACAGCTTGCTGGAGGTGCTTCACGATACCGGGGTGAAGGGAACGTTCTTCTGGGAAGGGCGAAGCGCTGAGATCATCTCCCGGGAGATCGACCTCAGAACGCTCATGAATGGGCATGAGGTGGGCCTGCATGGCTACGACCACGAGGACTTCTCCGGTCAAGAGACCGGGGTCGTTCTGGATAGGCCCGAAGTACGGGAGGTGCTGGATAGAGCGGAGGGCGCCCTCGACCGCGTCTTTGGTCGGGAGAGGAGAGGGTTCCGAGCCCCCTACCAGCGAACGAGCGAACCTCTAATGGCAGAACTGACAGAGAGAAAATATCTGTATGATTCCTCGGACACGGTCTGCCTCGAGAAAGGTGTTATACGACCTTACCGCAAGGACGGCGGAATGTTAGAGGCACCGGTGTGCTGGGCCCGCGACCGCAAGGGAAAGAGGATCGTCTCGTACCTGTGGCCTTTCCATGAGGGCAAGCGTCCGATCGATGACTATCTGGACCTGTTGGACCGGTTCGAGGATGGGCTTATGGTCCTGGCCACACACTCCTGGCATCCGGTGGAGAGCTATGGCGGCGGCCTGAGATGCGAAAAGGATGTCTCGCAGGAGATGGCGGACCTGCGGCGCCTCATCGAGCATGGACATGAGACCGGGATTAGGTTCGTCGGTCTGGCCGATCATCTGCGAGGCGAGAATGACCTGTAACCCCGCCTACCGGCAGGCCATGGCCCTGGCCTGGACCGCCATTGAAGGGATATCACCGCGGGACCTGTCTCGCGACGCTGACGCGGACCTCAAAGGGGAGGAGATTATCTTGACCGTATTCGCCTCAGAGGTTTCAGTGGACCTCCGGGACCGTTTGGTCATGACACCACCGGAGCTAACTGGCCCCTGGGGGTTGATAGCCCTGCACCACCTCAAGGGATGCTTGGAATGGAAGCGTGACGACGAATGGGTCTCCTTCGAGCAAATGCCCGGGGCCAGACCTTTCGCCGCCGCCTTCCGCGAGAGGGCCGTCGTCCCCCTGGCCGCCCGCTTCGGTGGCGATCCTCAGGAACTGCTCAGAAGGGGACGGCCGTTACGATGCCGGCCTCTTTCCATGGGCGACTCCTCCGCTTCGTTCCAGGCCTTCCCCAGGCTGCGGCTGGCCGTGGTCATATGGCATGGAGACGGCGAAGTGCCCGCGGGGGCCAGCCTGCTCTTCGACAGGGGAGGGGCGGCCACCCTGCCCGCAGAGGACCTCACCGAAGTCGGGATCAGCCTAAGCCAGATGCTGGTCAGTACAGACCAGTGATCCGGCCGTCATCGTCGATGTCGATGTTCAACGCCGAGGGCTGCGATGGCAGTCCCGGGATCAGCATGATGCGGCCGCAGATGGGGACCACGAAGCCGGCCCCGGCGGACACGAATATCTCCCTGACCGTGAGTATCCAGTCCTTCGGGGCGCCTTTGAGCTCCGGCTTGTCCGTGAGAGAGAGCTGCGTCTTGGCCATGCACACCGTGAGGTGGCCGAGCCCCAGCTCGTCGATGGTCTTGAGGTGCCTCTGGGCCGCGCTCTCGTAGACCACGTACTTCGCTCCGTACATCTCGGTGGCGATGGCCTTGATCTTCTCTTGCAGGGGTATGTCCAGGTCGTACAGGAAGCGGAAATGCGCTTCCTCGGTCTCCAGGACCTCCAGGACCTGGCCGGCAAGTTCCTGGCCTCCCTCCCCGCCCTTCTCGAATACATCGGACAGCGCACAGCGCACGCCCTTCTGCCGGCAGTGCTCACGCACGGAGGCGATCTCCTCGGCCGTGTCGGTCTGGAAGTGGTTGATGGCCACTACCATTGGCACTTTGAACTTGCGTATGTTCTCTATGTGCTTGTCCAGGTTCGGAAAGCCCTTGCGCAGCGCGTCCACGTTCTCGCACACTGTCGTGCCGAGCGGGCAGCCGCCGTGCATCTTCAAGGCCTTGATGGAGCAGACCAGCACCACGCAGTCCGGCCGGAAACCGTTGTTGCGACAAACAATATCGAAGAACTTCTCCGCGCCCAGGTCGGCTCCGAAACCGGCCTCGGTGACCACGTAGTCCGCCATTTTCAGGGCGTACTTGGTGGCGATGATGGAACTGTTACCGTGGGCGATGTTGGCGAACGGGAAGCCGTGAATGAAGAACGGCTGGCCTTCCAGGGTCTGCACCAGGTTGGGGTGTATGGCGTCCTTGAGCAGGACGGCCATGGCTCCCACGCACTCCAGCTCTTTGGCCTCCACCGGCCGGTTGTCGTAGGTGTAGCCGACGATCATTCGACCGAGCCTCTCCTTCAGGTCCTTCATGGAGGTGGTGAGAGCGAGTATGGCGCTGATCTCCGAGGCCACGGTGATTATGAAGCCGCTCTCGTGGGGAATGCCGCCTTCCTTGCGGCCCCCGAGACCGACCACGATGTTGCGCAGCTCCCGGCAGTTCATGTCGATGGCCTTCATCAAAAAGATGCGGGTAGGGTCTATGTTCAGCTTGTTGCCTCTGGCGATGTGATTCTCCAGTATGGCCGAGAGCAGGTTATGCGCGGCGCCCACGGCGTGGATGTCGCCGGTGAAGTGCAGGTCGATGTCCCACATGGGGTAGACCTGGGATAGACCGCCCCCGGTGGCACCTCCCTTCAGGCCGAAGGTCGGGCCGATGGACGGTTCGCGAATGGCTCCCATGACGTTGCGGCCTTGATGCCCTATCGCTTGCACCAGCCCAATGGTGGTGACGGTCTTGCCCTCGCCGGCCGGGGTGGGGGTGATGGCGGTGGTGAGGATGAGCTTGCCGTTCTTCCGGTCGTCGAAGCGGTGCAGGACGGACAGCGGGACCTTGGCCATGTATCGCCCGTAAGGAATTATCTCATCCGATGAAATGTCCAGCTTGGAAGCGATCTTGTCGATGGGCAGGACCTTGGCTTCCTGGGCGATCTCGATGTTGCTCTTCATGTCCCCACCTTTATCCTTCGGATATCCAGCCGTAGGATAAAGCGTTTTCACCCTTTCCCGGCAATCATTATTTATCCGGCCATCCATCAAGAGCCGGGCTGGACATGGGCGCCAAATTGATGGAGGGAAAGCAGGTCGCGGACCATATAAGGAAGGACCTGATGGACAGGATCGCCGAGCTGAAGCGCCAGGGGGTCACCCCGGGGCTGGCGGTCATAATAGTGGGGGACGACCCGGCCTCGGCCTCCTATGTCAGGATGAAGGGCAAGGCCTGCCAGGACCTGGGCCTGTACTCGAAGACGGTGCGCCTGCCGGCGGACCTTCCTGAAAAGGAGCTGCTGCAGATGATCGGCGAGCTCAACGCCAACCCCCTGGTCAATGGCATACTGGTGCAGATGCCTGTGCCCAAGCAGATCGATGTCAGCAATGTCGTCCAGGCCATCGACCCGGACAAGGACGTGGACGCCTTCCACCCGGTGAACGTGGGCAAGATGCTCATCGGCGAGGGCGACGGTTTCCTTCCGGCCACGCCTCACGGCATCCAGGTGATGCTCTCTCATTACGGATACGCTACGGCGGGCAAGCATGTGGTCATCGTGGGCCGCAGCAACATCGTGGGCAAGCCCATGGCCGCCATCCTGATGCAGAAGGGAAAGGACGCCGACGCCACGGTCACCCTTTGCCACTCGCGCACCGCCGACCTCAAGAGCCTTACATCCCAGGCGGACATACTCATCTCGGCCATTGGCAAGGCGGGCTTCATCACGGCCGACATGGTGAGGGAGGGAGCCATCGTCATCGATGTCGGCTCGAACCGCGTGGAGGACCCGGGCTCGGCCAAGGGCTACCGCTTCGTGGGGGACGTGGACTTCGAGGCGGTGAAGGAGAAGGCCGCGGCCATCACTCCGGTCCCCGGTGGGGTGGGTCCGATGACCATCATCATGCTGATGCAAAACACCGTACTTGCGGCGGAGAGGGCCCTGGAACGGGGCGGCCGTCCTAAAGTTTAAGTCCAACTTTGTATGTTCGAGGGAGCGTTATGTTAAGGGAATGCGGTGAGCACGGATACTATCGCGGCGAGACCTGCCCGATATGCGATGAGCCTGGAAAGTTCCTGATGAACGAGCAGGAGCTCGAACAGCTGGGAAGGACCATGGCCGGCGTGCTGCGCCACTTTCCGGAGCGCTTCGGCCTGAACATGGACGAACAGGGATTCGTCAGCATCCGGGAGTTCATAAACGCCCTCAGGGACAACAACCGGCGCTACCACTGGCTTAGGCCTCATCACGTGATCGCCATCATCGAGACCGACCCCAAGGGCCGGTATCAGATAAGCAACGACCTGATGCGAGCCACCTACGGCCACTCCTTGGAGCTAGACCTCAAGCTGCCCACAGAAAACATACCCGAGCATCTGTACTATCCAGCCACCATTGAGGAGGCGGACATCATTCTGGAGACGGGCCTGCGGCCCTCGGACCGCAAGATGGTGCACCTGTCCAAGACGTACCAGGACGCCTTCAACGCCGGGAAGGTCCGTGTGGACGCCCCGATCATCCTGGAGATCGACGCCGATGGGGCCATCAAGGCCGGGAACGTCATATCCCAGGCAGGAAAGACGGTCTTTCTGGCCCATGAGATACCTCCAGAGTTCCTCTCCAAGAAGGAAGAGGAAGAAACGCTCTGATACTTCCATCGGGCGCTGGAACGCCAGCTTTTTTAATTTTCAAATGTCCAGCTGGCCCGCCGTTGAACAGTAGATCGCCTAGAAAGGAGTAGCGTTCTCAAACGCTGATGACCCCGACTATCTCCAGCACCTGGAACACTATGGTCAGGGAGAAGACCACCAGAAGCGGGACGATGGCCGCGTCCAAGGTCGCCAGGGCCTTCTTGGTGCCCTTGCTGGAAGCGGAGATGAGCTCACGGGAAGAGAGCAGCATGATGAGCAAGATCGCTATAATGGCACCGCCTACGCCGATGCCTATGGAAGTGGTTATGGAAATGGCGCTGCTGGTCGCGGATGTGGTGGCAGCGCTGATCACGGTTAGCATAATCTTTAGGAAAAGATTCCAGGTATTAAATAGTTATCTGCCTGGACTCGAAATTGATACGGGCCGGACCCGAGCCATCACACTGTCAAAGAGCGGCGACATATCTATTAATCCCCGATGTTCGGTTGAAGTCTTGTGTTCGAGACCGCGGACGAGATCCTGAGACGCCGGGGATTGGTGGCCTATACCGGTCACGCGCTCTCTTGGGACTGGAACGGGTTCCAGCCAGGGCTTACGGTCTACGATCTCAAGGGGAAGCGCCTGGAGGACGACACGAAGCGCTTCGGTCCGGGAGACCGTTTGGACCTGTCCGTGTCCCCGGAACGCCGCTGCGTGGGCTCGTTCAAAGACGATGGTTACGAACCGTGCATGTTACGCCAGATAGTATCCGGCAATCATGATCAGTGCCCCCAGTGCGCCTCGTCCTGGATCCCCCGGCAGAACTGCGTGTTCGAACCGCAGTGCGATGGGGTCCACGACATGCCCTGCGGGAACGGAGGCAGCATCTGCGCCAGACCGCACCATGTCTACGCCGCCTTCTACGGCGACCTGATCAAGGTGGGCATGACCCTTTCGTCCCGTTTCCGGGAGAGGGGCATCGAGCAGGGTGCGGACGCCATCGCCCGCCTGGGAACTTACCTGAACCGCCTGGAGGCGCGTAACGCGGAGAACGCCATATCCAAGGCCTTGCAGGCCACCCAATGGGTCAGGAAGACCACCTTCCTCAAGCTTCAAGGGCATCATGTAGACCGGGAAGCCTATCAGGAACTTTTAGACCGGTCGCTGTCATCTGTCGCCGAGGTACCGACGGACCCCTCGCCGGTGGAGATGCTCGATCGGTATCCGTTGACCGCCGTGGACCTTTCCCAGGCGCAGTTCGCGGAAGTCCCTAACCGACATCGCGGGGAAGTGCTGGGATGCAAAGGGAAGTTCTTGTTCTACCAGCTGCGGGACGGCGGCGTCCGCTTGCTAGACATGGCCTCGGTCCCCTCCCGCTTCATCATACTGGACCAGGGAAACAATAATAAATGCTAAGATTATGTTTCTCCACCTCCAGCCGAAGGAGCGAAGTGATGTCATCATGGTGCAAAGGCTCTCGCCGGAAGAAGTGACCAAGAAGTACGGAAAGCTGTTCTGCCGGGGCGTGTTCACGCTCATCGACGAAAAGAACGGTGTGGCCCAGATCATCGAGGAGTGCTCGGCCAAGGGCCCGGTGGAATGGGACGCCTGCAACCGCAAGCGGGCGGGCGGTGCCATCACCAAGATCACCGTGGAAGGGAACACCATAATCATGGACACCATCATCGGTGAGGGGGAGATCCATTTCGGTCCGGCGTCTAAGGACCTGGGCGGGCAGGGATTGAGGTCATTGGTCGTGGACGGACAGGAGGTACGCACCACCTGGGTCGGCCTGGCCGGAGCCTCCGTAGGCGTCGGAGCCTGCATGCCCCAGGGCCCGGGGACCATATCCGTGGAGTACCCGGACGACGTGAAGATCGGAGGGGCCCACCGCATCGAGGTCACCGTCACCACCCCCAAGCTCATCCGGGCCATAATATCCGTGGACGACACGGACACCAAGCAGCAGGGCGCTTCGTGGTCCATGCTGCTCAAGGTGGCCAGGAACTGTCCGGTCGGCCACCTGCTTCAGCACAAGATCGTGCAGCTCAACCCCAACGTACCGGAGAAGACCACCAATTGCGTCTCGGTCGGCGTCAGCTTCGCACTCAAGGAAACCGAGCTGCCAGAACTTCTCGATTATTTCAAGAGGGAACTGCGTCAGAACACCTTTTCCGAGGAGACCACCATGGCCTGCTTCGTGGGCCTCCGCATACCGAAGGAACTGGAGGACTACGGATGGAATGCTAAAAGCGTCATCTATAAACCCCAGCAGGCGATGGACGTGGCCGAACGGACCGGAGTCCAGCTGTTCGAGATAACCGGAAAGCGCGGGACCATCGGCGCCGTGGCGGCTATCGGCTGCTTCGACCTCGGATTGAAGGCCGCGGGCCTTCCCGAGGACTTCGAAAGTTAGATTATCACCACGATAGCTAGGAGCCTCAGATGTCCAACGAGATCACCCGCGTGTTCGCCAACACCGCCTACCAGACCTACGAACGGCGACTTTTCAAGGAGGTCATGGAGGGCAAGATCCCGGACCACGTGGCCATCATCATGGACGGCAACCGGCGCTTCGCCATGGAGATAGGGCTGGCCACGCAGGAGGGGCACGCCAAGGGCAAGGACAAGCTCGAAGAGGTCATGGAATGGTGCCAGGAGATGGGCATCCGCATCCTTACCGTCTACGCCTTCTCCACCGAGAACCTGAACCGGGATGAGGCGGAGGTGCACTACCTCATGGACCTCTTCGCCGAGAGCTTCCTGAAGCTGGCCGAGGACCAGCGAGTGCACAAGAACCATATCAAGGTGACCGTGCTGGGTCAGAAGGAGCTGCTCCCGGAACGCGTGATCAAGGCCATCAAAGTGGCCGAGGACCGCACCAAGGACTATGACCACTATTTCTACAACATCGCCCTGGCCTACGGCAGCCGCCAGGAGATGATAACGGCCATCAAGCGCATCGCCACCAAGGTCAAGGACGGGGAGATGAAGGTGGACGACATCGACGAGAAGATGTTCTCCAGCCATCTCTACACCGCAGATTTTCCCGACCCGGACCTGGTCCTGCGCACCTCGGGGGAGGAGAGGGTCTCCAACTTCCTCCTCTGGCAGCTGGCCTATTCCGAGCTGTACTTCACCGACGTGTTCTGGCCCGGTTTCCGCAAGGTGGACTTCATGCGAGCCATTCGATCTTATCAGGCCCGGAAGAGGCGCTTCGGAACGTGACGAGTCCGGGTGCGTGACATTTTAAATATCTTCGACAATCTCAGCGTGCCAGAGGCCAAAGGATGAGCAAAGAGGACATCATATTCCTGCACGCGCCCAGCGTCTACGATTTCCGCAAGGAGTTCCTGTTCTACGGGCCGGTCAGCGACATGGTGCCGTCGACCCCGGTCTTCGAGATGTACCCCTTCGGCTTCACCACCATGGCCGCGCATCTGGCCAAGAACGGCTACAAGGTGCGCATCGTCAACCTGGCCAGCATGATGCTGAACCACCGCGATCTGGACGTGGAGAAGCTCATCAAAAAGCTAGACGCCAAGGTGTTCGGCATCGATCTGCACTGGCTGCCCCACGCCCATGGAGCGTTGGAAGTGGCCAAGCTGGTGAAGAGATATCACCCCCAGGCCCAAGTGCTCATGGGCGGTTTCTCTGCCACCTATTATCACGAGGAATTGCTCAACTATCCCCAGGTGGACATGATACTGAAGGGCGACTCCACCGAGGTGCCTCTGCAGCACCTGATGGAGGCCTTGAAGAACGGCACTCCGCTGGAAAAGGTGGAGAACCTCAGCTGGAAGGACGAGAAGGGCGTACATCATACCCCCATCACCTATGTCCCGGACAGCCTGGACTACCAGGACGTGGACTACGGCTGGATCGTCAGATCCGTCATCAAGCATCACGACATCGAGGGTCATAAGCCCTTCAAGGACTGGGACCGCTACCCGATCACCATGGTCTTCTCCATCAAGGGCTGCCATCTGAACTGCTCGGTGTGCGGCGGCTCCTGCCCGGCCATGCACCGCTTCCTGAACCGACAGAGGCCGGCGTTCCGAGCGCCGGAGAAGCTGGCCCAGGACGTGCGCAACATTCAGAACTACATCAAAGCCCCGACCTTCATCGTGGGGGACCCCCGCCGTGGAGGCCTGGACTACATGGACCGCTTCTTCGCCGAGGTCAAGCGCCTGGGCGTCACCAATCCCCTGATCTTCGAGTTCTTCACTCCCCCGGAGGAGGACTTTTACAAGCTGGCTAGCACTCACAAGGCCGGATTCTCCGTGGAGATATCCCCGGATTCCCACGACCCCGAGGTGCGCGAGGCCCTGGGCCGCAAGTACTCCAACGAGGAGCTGGAGGAGTCCATCCGCAACGCCATGAAATATGGCGCGGGAAGGTTCGACGTCTTCTTCATGATCGGGCTGCCCAAGCAGACCAGGGAGTCGGCCGTCAAGAGCGCCGAGTACGCCAAGCATCTGTACGAGGTGGCCAACAGGGACCCCCGGCTGTGCGTGTTCATCTCCCCCCTGGCACCGTTCCTGGACCCCGGCTCCCTGGCCTTCGAGGACCCGGAGAAGTACGGGTACATATCCTTGGCCCGAACGCTGGAGGAGCACCGCGCCCGCCTGCCCTCGCCATCCTGGAAGTACGTCCTGTCATACGAGACCAAGTGGATGACGCGGGACGACATCGCCGAGGTCAGCTACGAGGCCGCCGACGCCATAAACAAGGCCAGGTTCGATTGCGGCCTCATCAGCAAGGAGGAGCTTAACTTCCGCCTGCAGCGTTCCAGCGAGGCTGCGGCCATGATGAAGAAGGTGGACGCCGCCGTGGCCCTGAAGGACCCGGAGGAACGGAGGAAGGCCTTCCAGGAGCTGCAGGAGCGATCGGACGAGCTTATGGAGAGCACCATCACCCACAAGCGGGAGATGGAGTGGATGAGCAAGGGGCTGGTGCGCAGCATGCCCCGGGCCGTCATCTCGCTCATCCTCGGCCGTTAGGGGAACAGGCGGCGGCAGCGAATGAGGTTGTTCATCCTCCGCTGGCCCAGGAGCTTCATGGCCGTCTCGGTGCGCCAGGCGCTGCCGAAGCACAGTTCCGCCAGCACCTTGGTGCGAGCGGCGATGCGCAGTTCCTTGTAGACCTGCCGGTGCCATTCCTTCTCGTACTCGCTCAACGGAACGTCCTTCAGGACATTGGCGGCCACGGCCTTGCCGGCCACGCGCCCGACCATGCGGGCCATGGGGATGCCTCCCCCGTTGACGGCCATGACCTGCCCGGCGGCGTCGCCAACGACGATGGCCTGACCGGCCACGGTCCTCTTGATAGGCATGGACATGGGCACGAACTTGCCAGCGGGTTTCCCCGTTTTCAAGCCCTTGACCTTCACGAACTCATCAAAGAACTGCATGACCGGGGTATCGGTGAACTTGCGGGAGACGCCCAGACCGACGTTGGCCGCGCCCTTCTTGGGAATGATCCAGGCGTAGCCGCCCGGGGCGATGGTCCCGAAGTACATCTCCGGCACAGGCTCGAAGTCCCCTGGTACCTGCACGGTCACCGCGGGGCAAAGGTCCTTGGAGCGGTCGAAGCCGAGGGACTTGCCCACCAACGACAGGGGGCCGTCGGCACCCACGATGACCTTCGCCTTAACGGTGAGCGATTCCGTCCTGACCATGCCTTCCTTGACCTCGATTACCCTCTGACCGGTCATTATCTTGGCCCCGGCCTTCTCGGCCTGGGAAGCGAAGAACTGGTCCAACCGGTCCCTGTCCGTGGTGTAGCCGCTGAAGGGTAGCTCGTAACGAGTGAACCTGGGAGAAAATATGCGCATGGTGTCGCATCTCAGGGAGACCAGGTCGGACGGCACCTCGAATATCTCGGCCATGTCACCTGCCTGGGGGAATATGACCTTCATCTCTTCCAGAGAGGGCATGAACTCACCGCAGCGGACCGGCACTCCGACCTTGGACCTGCGCTCCAAGACGAGGACGTCGGCTCCGCCTTCCGCCGCAAACCTGGCGGTGGTGCTCCCGGCCGGGCCCGCCCCCACCACGACCACGTCCACTTTGAGTTCCTCGCTCATGCTCCTCACCATTCTGTGCTTTCAGTAGCTGCGGTTGACCACGGTCTCGGCGAGCTTGCGCAATCCTTCCTTGTAAATGGATTCAGGAACGCCGTCCAAGGTCTGCAGGGCTTTGTCAGCGTATTCCTGGGCCTTCTCACGGGCCTTCTCGATGGCCGTGGTCTTGGCGATCAGTTCCAAGGCCTCTTCCACGTCCTGTGACCGTTTATGTTTCAGGTGGAACAGCTCTGAGAGCCTCTTCCCGGATTCGCCATCGTTCATAGCGTATATCAGTGGCAAGGTGGCCTTCCTCTCGTCGAAGTCCACCATGCGCGGTTTGCCCAGGGTCTTCTCTGTGCCCACGATGTCCAGTACGTCGTCCACGATCTGGAAGGCCATGCCGATGTTGAAGCCGAACTCCCCCATGATCTGAACGCGGTCGGGGTCGGCATTGGCCAGGTAAGCGCCTATGCGGGCGCCGGCCATTATCGGCTTGGCGGTCTTACCCTCGATTATGCTCAGGTACACATCCAGGGGAGCCACCTGTCCCTCGCGCTCGAACTGCTCGATCTCGCTCTCGGCTATGGCCGTGCAGGCGTAGGCCACCAGTTCCACGATGTTCTCGTTGAAGAAGCCGCCGATGGCAAAGGCCTTTACGAAAAGGAAGTCGCCGCCAATGAGCGCCTGCTGCAGCCCGAACCTCTTGTAAGCCGACTGCTTTCCGCGCCTCATCTCCGAGCGGTCGTTAATATCGTCGTGGATCAGCGTGGCCGAGTGTATCATCTCGAAGGCCGCGGCGATCTTGATCGCCTCGGAGACATTCTTTCCTCCGTTGGCCAGATAAGAAAGGATAGTGACGCCCGGGCGCATGCGCTTTCCGCCCGAGGAAATTACGTAATCGCATATCTCGGTGAGTATGGGTTGCTCCGACTGGATGCTGCGGTGGATCTCTTGCTCCACCCGGTTCAGTTCATCCCTGATGGAGTGATCCCAGGATTGAGACATCACCGCTGGATATGATAATTTTATACTTAATCGTTACTGGATTAGGCATTGAAAAAATTGCGCCAGCGTATCCGCCAAAGAAGAAAAAATAAGAGAATTAGGTAAAAGGATTTCAGGCGAAGAAGGCCTGGGCGGCGTCCCGGCAGAACTGTATGAAGATGTCCGGATAGACACCCATCACCACAATGGCCACCACGCATATGGCCACGGCGGCCATCATGCTCTTGGGCAGCTTCAGCTTGTCCGACGGGGCACCCTCTTCCAGCTCGTCCACGTACATGTACTTGACCACGCGGGCGTAGTAGTACAGGGATATGGCGCTGTTGATGATGCCTGCCACGGACAGCCATATGAGCCATTCCGAACCGGCCACCGCTCCAGATATGGGCGCGGAGAACAAGAGCATCTTGGAGGCGAAACCGGCCAGGGGCGGAATTCCCGCCAGGGAGAAGAGCAGGACGGTCATGGAGAAGGCCATGAAGTTGGACCTCTTGGCCAGTCCCTTGTACTCCGTTATCTTCTCACCGACGGCCACGGTGGCCAGCGTGGCCACGACGATGAACGCCCCGCCCTTCATGAAGGCGTGGGTCATTATGTGGAATATCCCGCCCGTAAGGGCGAACTCCGTTCCCACCGCAACAGCTATCAGTATGTAGCCGGCCTGGGCGATGCTAGAGTAGGCCAGCATCCTCTTGATGCTGGTCTGGTTCAGGGCCGCCAGGTTCCCTACGGTCATGGTGATTATGGCGAGCACCGCCACCACGATCTCCCAGTCGGCCTTGATGGCCAACATGGCGATGAGGAAGAACTTGAACATGGCCACGAGACCCATCTTCTTGGAGCCGGCCGCCAGCATGGCGGTGATGGTCGTAGGCGCGCCCTCGTACACATCAGGAGCCCAGGAGTGGAACGGGACCATGGCCACCTTGAAGCCAAAGCCCACGATGACCATCACCAAGGCCACCCAGATGACCTCCTGGAACTCGGTCAGGGTGGCGATCTTCGTCCCTATTTCGGCGAAGGAGGTCGTCCCGGTTATTCCGTAGACCAGGGATATGCCGAAAAGCGTGAAGGCCGAGGATACGCCGCCGAAGATGAAGTACTTCGTGGCCGCCTCCGTCCCCTTGATGTCCTTCTTGCGGAAGGCCACCAGGGCGTAGGAGGATATGCTGGTCACTTCTATGCCTATGTACAGGACGAAGAGGTCGGTCGCCGAGGCCACCAACAGCATGCCCACGGTCGCCAGCAGGATCAGGGAGTAGTACTCCGAGCCGTGCTTCTCGCCATCGATGAACTTGATCGAGGCCAGTATGACCACGAAGGCCACGCTGAGGAAGATCATCATGAACAGGGCGCTGAAGTCGTCGAGCACCAGTAATCCAGTGTCGAAGACCACGGCACCATTGCCGCTGATGAAGTGCATGGCCACCGCCACCATGGACAGGCCTACGCCGGCCAGAGCCACCGTCGCCAGGTACTTGTTGTCCTTCATGACCATGCCCACGGCGGGTATGGCAATGGCGAACAGGGCCAAAATGATCTCAGGGTATAACGCAGAGTAGTCCATTTAGATCCCTCCCAGAATACCGACGACCGCGCCTACTGCGGGGCGTATGTAGTCCATCATCAACGCGGGGAACATGCCGAAGAGCACGATGAAACCGCTTATCACCGCCAGGGGCAGCGCCTCGAACCAGTACAGGTCGTGCAGGTGCTCGGTGTCCACCTCCTTGGTCAGGGGGCCGAAAAGGACCCGCTGCATGGCCCAGATGTAGTACGCGGCGGTTATGGCCACGCTTATCACTGGGATCAACAGCAGCCAGCCGAAGGCGTCGTAGGTGGAGGTGAATATCGAGAACTCGGCCACGAAGCCCACCATTCCCGGCAGACCTAGGGAGGCCATGAACCCGATCATCATGAAGGTCGCGGCGTAGGGCATCTTGGCCGCCAGGCCACCAAGCCTGGGGATGTTCCTGGTGCCCGTCTTGTGCTGCATTACACCGCACATCATGAAGAGGACGGCGGTGATGAGACCGTGGGCGAACATCTGGAACACACCTGCGGCGATCCCGATCTCGGTGAAGGTGGCGAATCCCAGCAGCACCAACCCCATGTGGCTGATGGAGGAGTAGGCCACCATCTTCTTCAGGTCCTTCTGAGCCAGGCACATCAGGGCGCCGTAGACGATGGATAGGATGGCCATAATGACCATGATCCATTGCCATTCGTGGGCTCCGTCAGGCAGGGCGGGGAAGGCGATGCGGATGATACCGTAGGCACCCATCTTAAGCAGGAGCGCGGCCAATAGAACGGAACCGGCGGTGGGGGCCTCCACATGCGCGTCTGGTAACCAGGTATGGAAGGGGAACATGGGCATCTTCACGGCAAAGCCGAAGAAGAGTGCTCCGAACACCACTATCTGGAACGTTGCCCCGAACAGGGGTGAGACAGCGTTTATGGCCACCATGCTGAAGGAGTAGTATCCGTTGTACGAGTAGGCTTCGAAGTACAGGGCGAATATTCCCAGCAGCATGACCAGGCTGGCGATGTGGGTGTATATGAAGAACTTGATCGCCGCGTAGGACCGCCTTGGGCCGCCCCATATGCTGATCAGGAAGTACATCGGGATCAGCACGACCTCCCAGAAGATGTAGAACAGGAAGTAGTCCAGGCTCATGAAGACGCCCAGCACTCCCAGTTCCAGCACCAGCAGCAGGGCCATGTACTGATGGGTCCGGTGCTCGGTGTCCCAGGAGAATATCACGGCCAGGAACACCAGCAAGGTGCTCAGGAAGACCATGGGGACGCTTATCCCGTCCACGCCGAGACTGTACTGTATGCCGAGGGCGTCAATCCAGGTGAAGGACTCTTCGAACTGGTAGCCTCCGGCGGTCTGCACATACTCCGTGAGCATCAACAGGGACAGCACTAACGGTATGGCCGAGAAGACCAGCGCCGAGATCTTGGCCATCTTGGGGTTCTTCCCCAGGAAGAAGGTGACCACTGCACCGATCAGGGGGAAGAGCAAAAGCAGGGATAGTATCGGTATGTTCTCTAACATGGGATCACCTCAGCGCTCCTACGACATAGAGCAGTATGACGATCAGCGAAACCCCCGCCACCAATAAGGTGGTGTAGTTCTGGACCAAACCGGTCTGGGCCTTGCGGACCGTTCCGCCGGCCTTGATCAGGAAGGTGCTGATGGCATTGACTATGCCGTCGATGATGTAATGATCGAACTTGTCCAGCAGCATCGAGAAGCCATACAGGCCCACGTAGCCTATCTTGTCGTAGGCCACCGGGAACTTGTAGCGGTCCAACAGCAGCTGGTGCGTGGCCTTGGGGAGGCCTTTGGACACCACGTTGGCCGCGGACACCTTGGTCTTGAAGAAGGTGAAGTAGGCCAGAAGTATCCCGCCTACCGCCGCCAATATGGATATGTAGGTCAGCGGGGAGGTGAACACCTCTTCCAGGCGCTCGCCGATGCTGAGAGCCTCGAAGTGATGCATGTTGATGGCGCTGTAGAACCCATCGCCGATGAACAGAGATAGGCCAGAACCGAAGGCCAGAGCGGCCAGGATGATCAGGGGCAGCAGCATGGCGATGGGACCCTCGTGCTTGTGGCCCCCGTGCTCCACGACGTGCTTGGTGCCCTCGTGCTCTGGGCCCTTGAAGACCATGAACCACATGCGGAACATGTAGAAGGCCGTCATGAAGGCCGTCAGAACACCCAGTATCCAGAGCACCATGAAGGCCAGGCCTATGTCGCCAGCCTCGAAGGTCACTGCCAGCACCTCGTCCTTGCTCCAGAACCCGGAGAGGGGCGGTATGCCGGCGATGGAAATGCAGGATATCAGCATGGTGATGCTGGTGACCTTCATATATTTGCCCAGCCCGCCCATCTTGCTCAGTTCCTCGGTGTGAACGTAGTGTATGACGGAACCGGCGCCTAGGAAGAGCTGGCCTTTGAAGAAGGCGTGGTTCATCAGGTGGAACAGACCGGCACCGAAGGCCAGGGAACCGGCGATCTCGTGACCGTGGTTCCACAGGAACGCGCCTGTGCCCAGACCGAGGATCATATACCCCAGCTGGGAGACGGTGGAGTAAGCCAATACTCCCTTTATCTTGGGTGCGCAGAGGGCCATGGTGGCGGCGATGAAGGCGGTGATGCCTCCGATGCAGGCCACGAACAGGCTGACCTCAGAGCTGGTAGCTATGATGGGGAAGGCCCTGGCGGTCAGGTAAACACCTGCGTTCACCATCGTGGCCGCGTGTATCAAGGCGGAAACGGTGGTCGGACCTTCCATGGCGTCAGGCAACCAGTCGTGCAACGGGAACTGCGCGCTCTTGCCTATTGCGCCGCCGAACAGGAAGAAGGCGGCAAAGGCCAGTGTGGTCTGGTCCGCGGTGGTCAGATGAGACCATACGAACTCGTAGTTTAGGCTGTGCATTTCGGTGAACAGCAGGAACAGGCCGATCATCAGCATGACGTCGCCCACCCTGGTGACCAGGAAGGCTTTCTTAGCCGCGCGAGCGGCCGCAGGCCTCTCGAACCAGAAGCCGATCAGCAGGTAGGAGCAGAGACCAACCAGCTCCCAGAATATGAACATCTGCAAGAAATTATTGGCCAGCACCAGGCCGAGCATGACGCCCACGAACAGGCATATCTCGGTGAAGTAGCGGCGCTGCCTCTTCCCCTGGTCGTGCATGTAGGCGGTGGAGTAGACGACCACCAGGAAGGCGATGAAGGAGACCACGATGAGCATCATGGCCGCAACGTTGTCTATGTAGACGCCCATCTCGATGCTGTATTCGGAGCTCAACCTCACCCAAGTTATGTTGTCTTTGTTATAGACGGTCCCGGTGGTCAGGATCTCGAAGGCCGTCCACAGGGCCAGGACCATTCCGGCGCCGGAGCCGATCAGGGCCACGATGGCGCCGTTGTCCTTCATCTTACCGCCCAGGAAGCCGACGATGACGAATGCCAACAGAGGGAAGACCGGGATCAACCATGCGTATTCCAGTATGTTCATCTTACCACCTCAGCAGGTTGACGTCATCCACGTTCACGGTCTTTCTCAGCTTGTTCAGATTGAGCAGTATGGCCAGGGCCACGGTGACCTCGGCCGCGGCCACACCTATGGAGAACAGGGAGAAGGCCTGTCCCTGGGCATCCCCCAAGTATGAGGAGAAGGCCACCAGGTTGATGTTGGCCGCGTTGAGCATCAGCTCGATGGACATTAGGACGGCGATGGCGTTCTTCTTCAGTATTACCCCGGCCGCCCCGATGACGAACAGGGATGAAGAGATGATCAGTACGTATTCCAAAGGTATGTTCATTCTTCATCCTCCTGTGCGATGAAAACGCCGCCAAGTATGGCGGAGAGCAGCAGCAGGCCCATCATGAGCACGGCTATGCCGTAATCGTTGAACACGGCCTCGCCTAACTGGACCGTGTCGATCATTTTTGTGCCTACGTCGCCCCATTCGATGGAAAAGACGGAGTACAGTATGGTCTCCAACAGCAGCCCGAGGACGAGCAGCTTGACCACTATGGCCTGGGTGGAGTCTCCGTCCTTCATGGGGACCACCTCCCCTTGCGGGGTTGGTCCTCACACGGGTCCTTTCCCACCATGCGGCGCTTGGTCAGCATGATACCGAAGAGTATCAGCACGTTGATGGCCCCGACATACACCAGTATCTGTATCAGGAACAGGTACTCGGCGTTCAGGAACAGGTAGATTATGGCCACACCGACGAAGGTGGCGGCCAGGAACACGGCGCTGTGCACGATGTCCTTGGAAGCGACCACCATTATGGCGCATCCCACGGTCATGCCAGCGAATATCAGGAAGAACAATGTGGTTAGGTCCATCACAACACCTCCTTGATGCTAAGGGCCGATTTCGGACACACCTCAACGCACTGTTCGCAGACCACGCATTTGGTGTTGTCGAACTTGGGGTGCTTTATCGGCTTCTTGGTCTTGGGGTTGAGCTCGCCGGTCTCGGTCATCACGATGACGCCGGCGGGGCAGGTCTTGGCGCACCTGCCGCAGGAGATGCACTTGGCACCCTCCAGAACGATCACGTCGTGCACGTTGGGGTCGTTCTTGGCGTAGGTCTTGGCCTCGCCTCCCTTCATTTCGGAGAGCAGGGCGAACTCGTAGTTCACCTCGTAACCGGGCTTGTAGGGATGCTGCAGCTTGATCGGGTCGAATATCATTTCCGCCCGGCTGTAGGAGGCCAGCTCGAAGTCGGGAGTTACCATCATAGCGTTGGTCGGGCAGGCCTCGGCGCAGTTGCCGCACATCATGCAGCGACCTACGTTGACCTGGGGACGCTTTACCGCCCCGAGGTTGGGCAGCTCGATCTGGACCATCTCGATGCACTGGTTGGGGCACTCTTTGGCGCAGCGGCCGCAGCCAATGCACTTGTCCAGCACGATACCGGGACGCCCGCGATAGTTATCGGGGTAGACCACTTTCTCCCACGGGTACTGAACGGTGCAGGGGCGGTTCTTGGTGTTCCGCCAGAGCCCTTTGAAGGTGACCACGAGGGACTTCGCCAAATAGCCAGTAGGTCGCAGGTGGTCTGTTTTGGTGTATCTCCTTTCCTCTATCCTCATCAGAACACCTCCGCTACTTTAAGGGATATGGCAATGAGCAGGTTGATCAGGGCCAGGGGCAAAAGCCTCGTCCAGCCCAGTTTCAGGATCTGGTCGGTCCTTATCCTCACCATGGCCGCTCGGGCCCAGATGAAGAAGAAGAACACGATGAACGTCTTGGCCAGGTACCAGACCTCGGCCCAGATGAAATCAGGTCCGTCCCATCCGCCCAGGAACATCATGGTGAGCAGCCCGCACATTATGTAGGCGCGGAAGTAGTCGCAGGCCATGACCAGGCCCCACCTGACATCGCCGTATTCCGTGGTCCATCCTTCCACGAGCTCGGCTTCGGCCTCAGGAAGGTCGAAGGGCACGCGTTCAGACTCGCCTATGCCGGCGACAAGGAAGGTGACCATGCCTATGAACAGCGGGATGCCCAGCCATATGTGGGCCTGCTGCCATCCGACGATACCATTGAACGAGAGGCTGCCCGTCATGACGACCACGGAGACGACGACCAGGAGGATCGGTATCTCTAAGGCGATAAGTTGGGCGGCGCCCCTCATGCCCCCTATCAGGCTGAACTTGTTGTTGGAAGCCCAAGCACCGATCAGCAGGCTGAAGGGAGCGAAGGAGAAGATGGCGATCCCCAGCAACAAGGCCAGGGGGACATTGATAACGTAGAACTGAGGGCTGAGCGGGATGCACCCGAGCAGCATGAACGAGGTGGCCAGTATTCCGAAGACACCCAGTTCGAACAGGGGTTTGTCGGCGGCCTTGGGCACGATGTGCTCCTTCAGGACCACCTTGATACCATCGGCAAAGTTCTGGAAGAAACCGAGCACACCCACTTGGGTACCGCGGCGGTCCATGAACCTGCCCAAGAACTTCCTTTCCATCCAAATGAAGCACAGTCCGAACATCATCAAGGAGATGAAGTAGATTAGCGCCACCAGGAGGGTGGTGACCGTGGTGAGGACCGGTTCGGTCTCCAGCCAATCGGCCAGACCGCTCAGGAATCCCAGTTTGGTCCAGTCGACCAGAGAGGCGATCAGGCCCATGAGCCACTCGGTTACGTCTTGTAATACGGTATAGAGGGTCGACATATGATCACCGGTCCGTTTCTCCTATGCACATGTCCATGACACCCATGATGGCCGGGACATCAGAGATCTTGTAGCCGAGCAACATCGGGGGAGAGGCTGAAAGGTTGACGAAGTTGGGCGAGCGCACCTTGAGGCGGTACGGCTTCTCCGAGCCGTCGCTGACCAAGTACATGAGCGACTCACCGCGCGGGTCCTCCACACGGGTGGCCATGGCCCCCTTCGGAGGGCACCTTGGTACCTTCACCCGGATAGGGCCCTTAGGCATCTCGGCCAGGGCCTGGCGGACGATCTTGGCGCTCTCGCGCATCTCGTCCATTCGCACGCGGTACCTGGAGAAGCAATCGCCGTCGGTGGCCACGCATACCTCGAACTTCATGTCCTGGTAGACCTCGTAGGGATCGAGCCGGCGCAGATCCATATCCACGCCGCTGGCCCTCATTATAGGCCCGGTAAGGCCGAGGTTGATGGCCTGTTCGGCCGACATTTTCCCGATGCCTTCGGTCCTCATGCGGAACCCGATGTTCTCATCCATCAAGGCCTCGAGGTCGCGAAGGCGTCCTTCGAACACGTCGAGCACGCGGTTGACATCGCGCTCGAAGTTCTCGGGGAGGTCGTTCCTGACCCCGCCGATGCGACAGAAGTTATAGGTCATGCGCGCGCCGGTGAGCTGGCACAGAAGGTCCAGGAACAGTTCTCTCTCCCTTATCGTCCAGGTCATGATGGTATAGCTGCCGAGGTCAGTGCCTATAGCCATTAGCCAGCAAAGATGGGAGGCGATGCGCTGCAGTTCCAAGGCGGCCACTCGGATGTACGAGGCCCGCGTGGGAGCCTCTATGCCGTACACATTCTCGGCGGTCAGGCAGTACAGATGGTTCCAGGATAAGGACGAACCGTAGCACAGACGGTCGGCCAGAGGAACGATCTGGGAGTAGGTGCGGTTCTCCACCATCTTCTCCCAGCCTCTGTGAAGGTAACCTATGATAGGCTCAGCGGAGGTAATGGTCTCCCCGTTGAGCTTGACCCTGAGGTTCCACAGACCATGGTTGAAGGGGTGCTGAGGACCCATATTGACCCACATCTCATCAGACATTTCAGACCCTCCTTCCGACCTGGAAATCCTTCCTCAGGGGATGGAACTTGAACTCCTCCGGCATCATGATGCGGCGCAGGTCCGGGTGTCCCTTGAAAACGACACCCATGAGGTCGAAGGCCTCCCGCTCGTGCCAGTTCGCGCCACCCCACAGAGGGGCGATGGAGTCCACGGTGGGATCATCATGAGGCAGGTCGACCAGGACCTCGGCCATGATGTGATTGGCCCACGAGGAAATGTGATAGACAACGGTGAAATGATCTACGCAGTCCACAGGGCTGACGCAGGAAGTGTGCTCGAAGGACATCTCGTCCTTCATGTAAGTGGCGAGGGCCAGGAAGTCCTCCCTCTTGATCTTGATGAATACCCTTCTGGTGCCGGCCTTGACCTCCGCCTCCGGAAACTTGGCCTTTATGGATCTGGCCACCTCTTCCTCGGACTTGTCTGGCTTGTCGTAAACGATGACTTTGCTCATTATGACACCTCAGTCATCCAGGAAACTGCCGCGGTTCTCAGCGGTGATCTTTTGGCTCAGCTTGTTGAAGCCCTCGAGCATGGCCTCGGGACGGCACGGGCAACCGGGAATGTAAATGTCCACGGGGATGAACGTGTCCGCGCCCTGTATCACGTTGTACGCGTCGTACCAGGGGCCGCCGGATATAGTGCACTCACCCATGGCTATCACCCACTTCGGGGAAGGCATCTGTTCGTAGAGAGCCTTCAGGGAGGGGCGGATCTTGGCGGATATCCAACCGTTCAGGAGCATGACGTCCGACTGCCTGGGTGACGATCTGAAAACGATACCCAGCCTTTCAGCATCGAAACGCGGTCCACCGGCCGCGGCCATCTCCAGAGCGCAACAGGCGATACCGAAGTGCAACGGGTACACGGAGTTCCTCTGACCCCATGACCATATGGGGGCGGTCAGCTTGTCGATGGCCTTCTTGCCGCCCGTGGCCACCATGGTCTCACGGAGGAAGTTCTGGCTCATCTCGCCGAACTGCTTGGCGGTCATGGTCATTGCCTGAAATGACAGGTCTATATCCACAAAATCCTCTCCTTCTTAAGCGAATAGAACACTCCCGCGAGCAGGATGATCAGGAACACGACCGCGGAGATCTTCGCGGTCTCGGAGAGCCCTTCAAAGGCCATTGCCCAAACTAAAAGGAAAACAGTGACTATATCGAAGGCCACGAAAATTATAGCGTAGATATAGAACTGGACATGGAATTGAATATTGGCCACTCCTATGGGCTTCTCACCGCACTCGTAGGTCGTTTCACGTAGCTCCGCATGCTTGGTCGGTCGGAAGAGCTTCCCCATGAAAACAGCAACGAGGGGAACCAGCAACGCGATCAACGCGAAAATTGCCACCGGGAAATAGTCATCTACGAGCATTGTAGGGGGATAATGCTTCCTTTATTTAAACTTTTGATAAATGGCATGGTCCAATTGTGAAGTTTTTTTAGGCATGACCAGTTAGTTATATTATTAATAGATTATATAATTAAAATTATAGGCTTGTTAACTCGATAAAAATGTAAGGAGTTATTAAAACACCTGAGTCGAATTTCGTTCGCGATGCGGAGGCACTGAAACCATCTGGAGCCGCATCTGACCAAATCGAATTAATACGTATGTGAGAATAAGGTAAGATAGCCAATGGCAGGTGGTATAATGAAGATCGGATTTGTCGGCGCGGGCAACATGGCCGAGGCTTTGATGAAGGGCATCATCACTGCCGGGATGGCCAAGGCTGAGGACATCGTGGCGAGCGAGATAGTCTCGGAACGAAGGGACTATATCACCAAGACCTTAGACGTTCAGACCGTCTCGGACAATATCGAGGTGGTGCACTCCTCGAACATTGTTCTTTTAGCGGTGAAGCCGCAGCACGTAGGACCGGTCCTGGACGAGCTGAAGCCGTACCTCACCGCCTCGCATCTGGTGATATCCATCGCCGCCGGCGTGAAGATATCGTTCATGGAAGCCCATCTCAATATGGGCGTTCGCGTGGTCCGCGTTATGCCCAACCAGCCCTGTTTGGTCGGCGCCTCCGCCTCCGGATTCGCCTTGGGCCGCTCGGCCAAGAAGGAGGACAAGGAGACGGTACAGAACATCCTGAACTCCGTGGGAATGGCCTTCTGCCTGGACGAGAAGTTGCTGGACGCGGTCACCGGGCTCAGCGGCAGCGGACCGGCTTACATATACATGATCATCGAGGCCATGGCCGACGGTGGCGTCCTGGCCGGATTGCCCCGTGACGTGGCGCTGCAGCTGGCCGCCCAGACCGTCCTGGGAGCGGGAAAGACCTACCTGGAGACCAGGAAGCACCCCGGCGAGCTCAAGGACCTGGTGACCTCGCCCGGAGGCACTACTATCGAGGGCATCAGGGTCCTGGAAGAGGCGGGAGTGCGCGGGGCATTCATCGACGCCGTGGAGGCCGCGGCCAAGAAGAGCGAGGAGCTGGGCGGGAAGAACTGATCACTTTCTCCGCGTGGTCCTCAGCGGAGAGCCGCATATCGGGCAATCGGGATGCTCCTCCTTGAAGACCTTGCCGCAGCCAGTGCATAGGTAGTTCCACCTGATCACTCTGGTTATGCCTTTCAGGCCCACGGGAATGTACTCCACTCCCAGAACCGCGGCCAGGTTCTGTATGGAATAATCGTCCGTGACCACGCTGGCCTTGAGCTCCAATGCCAGGGCCAGCACTTCCACGTCCACCGGGGAGAGGCGCGCCGAGTCGCCCGTGCCCTTGGCGGCTTTCAATACCGTGCCCACGGTTCGGGAGGTGGCCTGAGAGACCTTGAGAACCGATAACAGGTGATCGGCACGGCGATCGCCGTACTTCTCCAGCTCGTCCAGGACCCCCTGGGTGATAAAAGCCTCCCAGCCCGGGAGGACCTGTTCCAGGGAGAACAGGGCTGACGTGTCCAATACCACCTTCACGTTCCGGTCATGGTCGGGGGCGCTGAATAAGTTTGCCTCTGTCGGGCTTTCCTTCGTTCATCTTATATACGAGCGATTGTTAAAGCCGCACGAATGTCTGAGATCGCAGTCGACCAGATGGTGGTCAATTATATCGTGAAGAACAGACAGGACTATCGCATCTGCACCTCCTGCTCCGGACCGGTCCTGCTGCCCGTTGCCTTGAAGTCCCCCAAGACCAGCGATATCGTGATAAAGGTGGGGGAGCACACCCTCTACGTTTCCAGGGTTCAGGCCAAGTACATAAGGAAGATCACCGCGGACATGATCTACGACCCTGAAGTGGGCATGTCCTGCCGCCATTATCCTGGGCTTTAGACACGTAAGGCCTTTTCCGCGGACCTTTCGGCCATGATCTCCATGTCCACCTTGGCCTCCTCGTCCAGAACGTCAGTGAGGGAGGCGTTGGTGATGACCCGGTTAGGAACCGCGGTGCAGTCCTTGCTGCCGTCGTTCATGATGGATATTTCGTAGGTCCCGATCTTTTTAGCAATGCGTTCGATCTCCAGCTTGTCCAGCCCGATCAGCGGGCGTAGCACTGGCATCTGCAGCCCATACTGCTCCGCTCTTATGTTGTTCAGGGTCTGCGAGGCCACCTGGCCCAGGGAATCGCCCATGACGATCCCGGAAGCTCCCACTCGCCGGGCCACGGCCTGGGCGGTACGCAGCATGAGGCGCTTGCAAAGCACGCATTGGTAGGATGATTGGCACTTCTCCTGGTTAATGGCCTGGTTCTCACCATGTGGTGCCATGTACAGGGGCAACGCCTGACCGGTGGCCCGGCGCAGCGCCTCGGCCAGCATTTGCGCCTTTCGCACGCCCATGTCACTGCTGAACGGACGGTTGTCCATATGCAGCAACGTGATCTCCGCACCCCTTTCAGCCATGAGGCATACGGCCACTGGAGAATCGATGCCTCCCGACAGCAGGGCGATGAGCTTCATGATGGTCAGTTGTTGAAGCGAGGGGCTTCCCCGCCCCCGGTCAAGAGCAGTTCGGAGAGGTCGTCCTCGTCCGTATCGTCGCTCTCTACGACCAAAGTCACCAGCAGGTCGATGAGCTCCTTCATCTGGCGCACTTCTTCACGGAGCTCACGGATCTCCTTGGCCAGTTCGCGGTTGGTCTCGGCCAAGACCATTGCCCCCTACTCCTTGCCAGTTATCAGGATGGTCTCGACGTCGCCGTAGTCGTCGGCGATCTTGCGGGACTCGTATTCTTCGCACAGGTCGCAGAACAGCCCCTTCTCGGCCCGACGCAGCTTGGAACGGCAGGCCTGGCACAGCGATTTGACCGCGCCGAAGTGCGCGTCGGTGGTGTTGAGCTGTATGGACGGCTTGACCTGCATGACCTTGGCCCGAATTATGTCGCTGGGACGGTATTCTCGACCAACGTCCTGCACGTAATCATGGGAGATCTTGGAGACATGTATGGTGCCATTGGTGTCCCCGGTGATGTTACGGGACTTGCCCTCCACCATGACCACATCGCATATCGCCATCGAGGCCCGCACGTCGGTGACCTCGCAGAACACTGAATCACCGATCGCCAGGGAGATCATGGGGTTTTCCGCCTTGACGGTGACCGTCTTGTCCGAGTCGTTCATCTTCAGCTCGCCGGTCAGGGCGGAATAGACTATGCCGCCCTCCTCGTAAGTGCCTTCGGCAGGGAGGTATTCCTCAGCCACTGCCACCTCGTCACCTGGTAAAACTCTTTTCTTGTCACTCATTCCAGTACACCTTCTTTGAGAATGTAAAATAGCGTGACGTCGACATCTTTCTTCGCCTTGCTATGGAAGTCGAACATATGAGGAATCGCGAATTTATACCTTTTTAGCACCTTTGTCCCATACCCTTTCCGGGACACGTAGCGCTGGACGAACTCCTCGGTCTGGCTCAGATGCAGGGAATAGATGGCCGGGGCGCATCTCATGGCCGCATCAAGGAAAGGTCGGTCGGCGCCTTTCCTCTGCGCCCCGAAGGGAGGGTTCATGATGACCGTGTCCGCGGCCTCGTTGAGATCGGTTATGTCCGATCGCCGCAGCTCCAGTTCCACGCCGAGCTTGCTGGCGTTGGCCTCGGCCTGAAGAAGCGCCTTCTCGTCCATATCCACGGCGATGACCTTGGCGGCGCCGAGCAATGCGGCCCCGATGCCGAGGGGACCGGTGCCGCAACCCAGGTCCAGGACCTTTCGCCCTTCGATGTGCCCGGAGGCCAGGGCTTCGAACAGCATGCTGGCGGCTATGATAGCCGGGGTGGAGTACTGCTCAAGTTCTGGCTTAGGCGCCTGGAACGGCTCCAGCGACTGCAATGCCATCTCCAGCTCCCTTCGCTTCATCGCTCGTCACCTCGTCCTCGCCCGCCAGCCTTGAGAAGCTGAAGGCCGCTCACTGGTTCAGTCCCAGATTGAGGAAGTCCGCGCTGGTCAGGATGCCTACGATGGCCCCCTTCCGCGATACGAGTATGGCCTCCTCGCGCTGCAGATGGAAGGACGCTAGGTCGATGGGCGTGTCCTCGCTCAGTATAGGGAACGGTGCGTCCATGATCTCCTCGATGCGGGTGCGCATGACCTCCTCGTAGGTCTTCTTCCTGGTCTTGGTCTGATCGATAGTGTAGTCCCGAATGGCGTCGTCGGTAAGCCCTCCGACGATCCTCTCACCCACTATGACCGGTAGCTGCGTGAATCGGCCCCTCATCATCCGCTCCACGGCCTCACCCACGCTCTGGTCCGGCGTGACGAAGATGACCCCGCGCGTGGCCAGGTCGCCCACGGTCAGCTGCGTGCCCGAACGGACGCCTTCCACCTTTCGCCTTCTGATGACCTCCTCGAAGGCCGACAGTATCTTGCGGACGTTGCTGTAGGATGGATCGATGGTCCCCCTCTCGATCTTGGCGATGAGGGATTGGCTCACACCCGCCATTCCGGCCAGCTCCCTCTGGGACAGGTTCAATCGCTTGCGCATCTGTCTGATCTTGTCCAGGTCTGGCAATTGAGGTACTAGGGCGGTGCGGGATGAGGTCATTAAAGCTTCACCTTGTCGGGATCTGATTCATAAACGAGTATCATATTATTATCGTTTTCCAGCGCGATAATGTATATTCGCTAAGGAATCAAGTCGGGAATGGATATCGTATTAGACAAATGAGCGGAATTTTTTATAATTTGGTTGAATTGTTTAAAATCAAGAACGAATATAGGTTAAATTTCAGGATAATTATTACGATTATCGTAGGTTCGCTAATAAATTTTCGTTAAGTCGGCAAGGACTAAATAGGATAGGTTTTTGAAGGGAGTATCTGCGCGCGACACACTCGCCCTTAAAAACTTGTTTCATCCTATGTATAGAAAGGCTAACCAATACGTATGATCGGTTCGAAAGGAAGCTGTACTTTAGGCTTTCCGCGCACCTCGAACCGCATTCGGGCGAGTAGGGAAGGATCAGGAGAGTGGAAGGCATGAAAGAACAAAATGGCGAATATGGCCGGGTCGATCGGAACGGTTTACCGGTCAGGACCGAGAACTACGTCGCATCCAGGCCACCCGCTTGGCAAGGTCAGATGGGCGGCTGCGGCATCGCTTCCTGCATATCCCTCAAGGGAGAGCGCATTCCCGGGGACCGCATCGCCCGCATGCTTACCATCATGGAGGAGAGGGAGAACGGCCTGGGAGCTGGTTACGCCTGTTACGGTCTCTTCCCCGACCGCAAGGACCAGTATTGCCTGCAGTTCTTCTTCGATGACGAAGAGGGAAAGAGGAACGTGGAGGAGTTCCTGGACGGGCGGATCTCCGTTCATCATGACGAGAAGGTGTTCACCCGCGAGCAGACCACCATCGCTCCACCGTACCCGCTGGTATGGCGCTATTTCGCCTCCGTTACAGAGAAGCGGGAATGGCGAGGGGCCCGGGACCTGAGCGAGGATGATTATCTGGTGGAGCTGGTAAAGCACATCAACGAGAAGGTGGAGAAGGCCTTCTGCGTCTCCAGCGGCAAGGACATGGCGGTCTTCAAGGGCAATGGCTATTCGTACGAGATCGCCGACCTGTACGACGTGGAACGCTATTCCGGCACCATGTGGCTCTCCCATTCGAGATTCCCGACCAACTCGCCCGCCTGGTGGGCCGGCTCCCACCCCATGTCCCTCCTGGACTGGGGCGTGTGCCATAACGGGGAGATCACCTCCTACGGCGTCAACCGCAGGCTGGTGGAGATGAACGGATACCGCTGCACCGTGCTCACCGACACCGAGGTCGTGGCCTACCTCTGGGACCTGCTGGTGAGGCGGAACGGATTGCCGGTGGAGGTGGCGGCCTTCGCCATGGCCCCCTGGACCTATCAGGACATCGCCCTCATGTCGCCGGGGCATCGCCGCCTGGCGGAATGGATTCGGATAACTTACAAGGAGGCCTTCCTGAACGGCCCCTTCAGCATCATCGTGGGGCGCAGCCAGCCCGAGACGACATTGATCGCTCTGACCGACCGTAAGAAGCTAAGACCGATGATAGCCGGGCTATCTCCCGACGGAGGGACGGCCTATTGCGCTTCGGAGGAATGCGCCATAAGGATCGTGGAGCCGGACGCCCAGACCTGGACCCCGGAGGCGGGGAATCCGTTCGTGGCCGTGGTGGGAAAAGGCATTCTGCGACGGGGCACGGAGCATCCTTTCCAGGGGGTGAAGATATGAGCGAGACCGTTAAGCAGGGCAAGCGGCTGGACCACCGGCTGCCAGAGAAGTTCATGCCTACCATTGATTACGAGCTGTGCCGGGTGTGCAAGCGCTGCGTCAACGACTGCAGCTATCAGGCCCTGGAGTTCCGTGAGTCGCGGGTGGTGCCGTCGGGAGGCTGCGTGGCCTGCGGCCGCTGCATCGCCGTCTGCCCGGCCAACTGCATCGAGATACGGCCGGTGCCGCCGCAGTTCGCTCCCCATGGCAACTGGTCCGAACGGAGCCGGCGGGCCATATTGGCCCAGTCCAGCTCCGGAGGCGTCCTCTTATCTTCCTGCGGGGCGGACGACGAGCACCCCAGCATCTTTGACGATCTGCTGCTGGACGCGGCCCAGGTGACCAACCCCTCCATCGACCCCCTGAGGGAACCGGTGGAGACCGTGACGTACCTGGGGCGGCGGCCTGGCCACCTGGAGGTCCGCGACGGGAAGGTGATCATCCGGGAGGACGACACCCCGCTCATCAGGATGGACATGCCCCTCATGTTCGGGCACATCTCGCTCGGTTCCGTCAGCTACAACGCCCAGAAGGCGCTGTTCATGGCCGCCAAGGAGCTTAACATCGTGGCCGGCAGCGGCGAGGGCGGGCTGCATCCGGACTTCTACCAGTACGCCGACCGCATCTGCTCTGAGGTGGCCTCGGGCCGCTTCGGCATCAAGCCCGAGTACCTGAAGGGCGTGGCGGCCGTGGAGATCAAGATCGGCCAGGGCGCCAAGCCCGGCCACGGCGGACATCTGCCCGGAGAGAAGGTCACCACCATGATCTCCGAGACCAGGATGATCCCCCTCGGCACGGACGCCCTGTCCCCTTACCCGCATCATGACATCTACAGCATCGAGGACCTGGCCCAGCTGATCTCCTTGCTCAAGGAGAGCACCGAATACCGCCTGCCGGTGGGGGTCAAAATCGCCGCTGTGCACAACGTGGGAGCCATCGCCTCCGGGCTGGTGCGCGCCGGCGCCGACTTCCTCACCGTGGACGGGTACAAGGGCGGTACCGGAGCCGCTCCCCGGGTCATCCGGGACCATGCTGGCCTGCCCATCGAGGTGGCCATAGCGGCCGTGGACCAGCGCCTGACGCGGGAGGGGCTGCGCAACCGCGTGACCGTATGCGCCGGAGGCGGCATACGCTCCTCGGCGGACATGATCAAAGCTCTGGCGTTGGGAGCGGACGTGGTCATGGTGTCCACCGCGGCCATGATAGCCATGGGCTGTCGGGTGTGCCAGCAATGTCATCGCGGACTATGCTCCTGGGGCATCGCCACCCAGAGGGAGGACCTCTGCGTCCGACTGAACTCGGAGGTGGCCGCGGACCGCATCGTCCGGCTGTTCCGGGCCTGGAACGAGGAGCTAAGGGAGGTCCTGGGAGCCATGGGCATCGACGCCGTGGAGAGCCTGGTGGCCAATCGGGACCGGCTGCGCTACCGCGGTCCCAACCCCAAGATAGCCGAGGTCATGGGCGTCAAGCACATCGGGGAGGGATGGGGCTGATGAACGAGGTCTGCAAGCCCCGCGGGCATACGTACGATTGCGATTGCGGCAAGGACTGCCTGAGCGTCGCCGATGGCCGGGCGGTCATAGAGCTGAACGGGACGCCTGGGGTCATGCACTATACCACCCTGAACTGCATAATCCGCAAGGCCATGAGGCAGGGTTGCCGCAGCATCGAGCTCAGGGGGGTCATGGGGCAGCGCTACATCGCCTCCACCGCCTGCTCCAAGGACCTTTACATCGCCATCCACGGCACGCCCGGGAACGACCTGGGCGCCTTCCTGAACGGGCCGACCATCGAGGTCTTCGGCAACGCCCAGGACATGACCGGGAACACCATGAACTCCGGCCGCATCGTCATTCACGGCAACGCCTGGGACGTGACCGGGCTGGCCGCCCGCGGCGGGCGCATCATGGTCCAGGGGGACACAGGTTATCGCGTAGGAATTCACATGAAGGAGTTCGGAAACGTCCGGCCCACGCTCATCGTCGGCGGGACGGCCAAGGACTACCTGGGAGAATACATGGCCGGCGGCACCATCCTGGTGCTGGGGCTCGGGCACGAAGGCTCGCCGGTGGGCCGCAGCGTGGGCGCGGGCATGCACGGCGGGCGCATCTACGTCCGCGGTCGCGTGACCCCGGAGCAGTTGGGACCGGGAGCGTCGATCTCCGCCCTGACGGAGGAGGACGCCGCGGAGGTGCGGAGCCTGCTGGATGACTTCCATGAGACCTTCAAAAAGGACGTGCCTGACGACCTTTCAGGGTTCGTCAAGATCGCGCCCAGCTCCAGCCGACCCTTCTCAGGGTACTACGACAAGACCAACATCTAGTTCCCTGGTAGGCGGTCGGCCGAGCTCATGACCATGCGCAGCTCGGTGTCCTCCAGGCCAATGGGCAATATCTTGTTGGACAGCGCCTGCTCCAGACCGGAGGAGTCCCGGGCCTGCAGCCGGACCATTATCCGGCGGGGGCCGCTGATCTGCAGCACCTCCTTGACCTCCTCCACGCCCCGAAGCTTGCGCAGCTCCTCCGGCGGGACGCCGGGTTTGAGATTGGCCAGCAGGATGGCGTCCACCCGTATGCCCATCCTCTCGTTGTTCACCACGGCGAAGTAGCCGAGGATGATGCCGTCGTCCTCCATGCGCTTGATGCGGTCCCGTACCGTAGAGGGGGAGCGCTTCAGCTTGGAGGCGATCTCGTTGTGCGTCATCCTGCCGTCGTTGACCAGGAGATTGAGGATGCGCCGATTCATGGCGTCGACTATAGGCATCTTAACATCTGAAAGACGATACGATACCTTAAGAATTCCGATGAAACAACGTTTTTTTCCATTCCATTTTGAGAAAATGGGAAAATAATTGGAAGGAATTGGGAAATAATTCGATTTTCACCCCTTCTTCATTTTTTAAAGAACGTGGGCGCCTCGGGCTTGGGCGTGAAGCAGGCCTCGCCCATCTCCAGCACCTTGGTCCCGGTCTCCTGAGCGGTATCGGCGATGGCCTTCTCTATGGCCTTCTTCAGGTCGTTGGGGGAGGCGGACACGCGGGCGTTGAGCACCAGCTTCCCCTCTCCGGTGAAGTACCGGCCCCCTTTCAGGCCGTCCACCTGCATGCGGTCCTCCACCAGGCTCATCTTGGCCGCGGCCGTGGGCGAGGTCAGCATGACCTTGACGTGGCCGATGGTCTCGGGCGGGAAGTCCGTGGCCACCTTGCGTATCAGGGAGGTTATGAAGGCGTTGACGTCCAGGCGGCCCTCGGATACGATGCGGGCGTGGGCGTTGAACCAGCCCATGGAGGCCTTCTCCACGGCGAACATCCTCTGGTCGACCTCCTTCGCCTCCTTGGTGCTGATCTGGTCGGAAAGAATTATGGCAATTATCTTGTCCAGGTTCTTTCGGCTCAGGGCGGAGCAGACGATTATCTCGGTATCGGCGGCGTCATGGCGCACGGCCTCGGCAGCTTTCTCCGTCTCCGCTTCGCTGAGGCGGTCGGCCTTGGATATCAGGACGTACTCGGCCTCGGAGACCTGGTGCGCTGGGATGAGCTTGCCTCCGCCCAGCCCGAACCCTTCGGGGCGTTTCAATATCTCCGTGGCCCTGGTGCCGTCCACAATCACGAAGAACGGCGCCACCTGGAACTCGTCCGGGTACATGCTGCGCAGCGGAGCGACCACCGAACCGAGTATGGCCGTCGAGGTGCCGATAGGTTCGGCGATTATGACGTCCGGGCGTCCCATGGATACCAGGGTGCGGGCGTTCTTGACGAACTCCCCGAAGTTGGCGCAGAAGCATCCGCCCAGCACGTCCTTGACGTCGAAACCGGCGTCCTTCATGTACTCCGTGTCCACCAGCACGTTGCCCTGGTCGTTGGTTATGATGGCCACGGACTTGCCGTGCTTGGACCTCAGTTCCTTCCCCAGCGCCGCGGCCAGGGTGGTCTTCCCCGCCCCAAGGTAACCGCCGATTACGACGAACCTGGTGGGGGTGTTCTCTCCGGACTGCATGCACGGGGTATCGTTCCGACGTGCTTATACGTTTCTTGGGACTCCAATATTACAGTCCCTCGATGCGGACGGTCCGCCGCAGGAAGGCGCAGGTCTGGCAGGGTATGTCGATGATGCAGGTCTGGCCGGCGGGAATGCCCTTGATGGCGGCTAATAACGCCAGGTCCATAGGCCGGTACGGAGGCTTGCGGTTGTTGGCCGTGAGCACTCCCTTCTCCGAGGGCGTCAGCTCCTGGGCGTCGAAGCGGGATTGAGCGAACTTCATGCAGCTCTCCGCCTCCTCCTTGCTGCATTGGTCGCAGCGGGCCCCCACCTTTAGGACGGCACCGTAGAGGTCGGCCAGGGGATCGACCAGGAATATACCGTGGTCCTTGCCGATGGTTATGAAGACCGCGTAGGGATGGGCGGCCTCGATGAGCTCCATGCGTGTCCCCCGTACCTTCTGCTCCTCCTTGATGGACCAGAAGTCCCGGAGATGGTGGTTGAGCTGGTATACCAGCTGTTGATATTCGATGCCCAGGGAGTCTGCCAGCTCCTGCTTGCTGATGGGCCGGTCGCGGGTGGAACGGTACAGCTTGGTCAGGATGCTCTTGCGCATCTCGTGGTTCACTATGGAGGTGTAGTTCTCCGGGTCAATGTAGGCCATCTCTATGCGGCAGTCGGATGTCAACATCACTTGATTCCATTCTCAATTATTTAACCGTTGACGGCCGACCGATAAAAAGCATGATTGTAAGGCCTCGGGGGATGTACCCCGGCGGTCGATGATGAAGCATGGTGGGTAGATCGATAGAATGCCCCAAGTGCAAGGCCAGACTGAAGAGCGATTACCTGTTCTGCAACCAGTGCGGATACCGGTTCCTACCGGGAACCGGTGCGGGACGGACCGATGATCCTGTGAAAACGCTTGCTCCGCGAATCGTTCTGGACCGGAAACAGGTCAAGCCCAGGCGCCGGGAGGACCATGCCGGTCCGCTCCCGCGTAGGACGGCCGTTCTCTCGCTGCTCGCCCTGATGGCCATCGTGCCCATGACCCCCTGGTTGAACGTGTTCGACGGCACCCTGACCGTCCCCGCGTACGCCCACGACCTCATGTTCGGGAGCTACCTGACCCCCCTGGCCTTGGTGGGATCGGTCCTGGTCCTGTCGGACCACATCGTCCCGGACCTTCGGGTGAGAAGAGGATCCCTATCCATCATCGGAGCTGTTGCCTTCGCTATCGTACTTCACGATTACCTCGAAGCGTTGAGAGTGCAGATGGACTCCTATTCCTCGATCATCGTGGTCGAACCTGGACCGGGGCTTTACCTGGCTTTCGCCATCTGCATCGCCCTACCGATCGTCGCCCTCCTGCCCGCGTCCCACAAGAGCGTTCGGCCAGGAGTGACCTATGCCGTCAGACCAGATTCTCCGGGTTCAGACCCTCGAGCTCCTTTATGACGAAGCGGCCGTCCTTGCGGATGAGCTTGCCATCGAAATATATCTCCCCGCCACCCATTTCCGGCGTCTGGATCAGCACCATGTCCCAGTGCACGGTCGACTTGTTACCGTTGTCCGCTTCCTGATAGGCGTTGCCGGGGGTGAAATGAATGGAACCGGCGATCTTCTCGTCGAACAGGGTGTCGAGCATGGCATTGTGGACGTAGGGGTTGACGCCGATGGCGAACTCGCCGACGTACCTGGCCCCGGGGTCCGTATCGTGTATGATGTTCTGGGACTTGGTGTCGGAGCTGGTGGCCTCGACTATCTTCCCGTCCTTGAACTTCAATACCACGTTGTCGAACACCTTGCCCTGGTACAGCGTCCTGGTGTTGTAGCTGATGACCCCGTTGACCGAATCTTTGATCGGGGCGGTGTATACCTCGCCGTCAGGGATGTTGCGGTCGCCCTCGCACTTGATGGCCGACATTCCCTTTATCGAGAAAGTAAGGTCGGTGCCGGGACTGACGATGCGCACCTTGTCGGTGCGCTCCAGCACTTTCACCAGGGGGTCCATGGCTCGGGACATCTTCGGGTAGTCCAGGGTACAGGTGTTGAAATAGAAGTCCTCGAAGGCCTCGGTGGACATGTTGGCCTGCTGGGCCATGGAGGAGGTGGGCCACCTGAGGACCACCCACTTGGTCTTGGGCACCCTATAGCCGGTGTGCACCGGACCGGACCAGTACTTCATGAACAGATCGATCTTGTCCGCGGGGACGTCGGAGTTCTCGGTGATGTTGTACGAGCCCCTCATGCCGATGTAGGCCTGAGCCATCTTCATCTTCTGCAGCTCGATCTCCCCGATCTGGGCGATGGTCTTCTGGTCGGCGCCCATCAGCATCTTCCGGAGAACCTTGGCCGACCGGAGGGCCACCATGGGAACGCCTCCGACCTCGTAGATCTTGTCCAGCAGTACCTCCACCATTTCCGAGGGTATGTCGAACGCTTCGATGTAAACCGTCTCTCCTTTCTGGAGCTTGACGGAGTGATCTATGAGCACGTCGGCCAATTTTCGCATTCTCGGGTCGTACATCGAATCTGGTCAGAACCTTGATATGTATTTCAGACTTGTGAATTTCCCCCACGCCAAAATACGAACGTGTCAAGTAAAATAAGATCGGAAATTTTAACTGGATAGATAGGAGAGGTTCTGCTTCGAACGGACCCCCGCTCCATCATCCTTCACGCGGCCAGGCGAAGAACCGACCTTCCATTTGGCGCAAGCTGATCGGCCCATCGTACAGAACGGACATGTTCTCCTCGTTCAGCAGCTCCAGGCCCCCGTCCCTGAACACCGTCCCGTCCTTGATCATGATGACCCGTTCCATCTCCGGCACGATGTCCGCGGGGTCGTGGGTGACCAGCACCAGGGTGCGCCCCTGTTTCGCCAACGACCGTATGGCCTGACGCACCAGCCGCTTGCCGACCAGGTCCAGGGAGTTCATCGGCTCGTCCAGGATGAGTGCTTCCGGAGCGTTCACCATGGCGCGGGCCATAAGGACCCGGCGGGCCTCTCCGGTGGAAAGCGTATGGAACCGGCGCTCGGCCAGATGCTCGGAGCCTACCAAGGTTAGACTGGCCGACGCCCGATCCATCATCTCCGGGGAGACGTCCTGCGAACGGTTCGTCCCGATGGACCCGAAGAACCCAGAGGCCACCACGTCCAGGCAGTCCATGTCTCGGGCGAAGTCCGCCTGCAGGTCGGCGGAGACCAGGCCGAAGGCCTTCCTGACGTCGAACAGGTTCCAGAGGTCGGTCCCCTTCAGCTTTACCCAGGAGCCTTCGACCGAGGTGTCGTGCCGATGCTCGCCCATCATGGTCTTGATGAGCGATGATTTTCCGGAGCCGTTCGGCCCCAGTATGACCATCCTCTCACCCTCGCGTATGGTCAGGTCCACGTCCTTCAACAGAGTGGCCGACCCCTTGGTAACACGCACATGGCGCATCTCGATGATCGGGCTGGCGGGCATCGGGACCGTATCGGTCGGAGGATATAAACCGCTGTTCCTGGCGTTGATGCCTCTAAAGCTATGGACAAAAATGGAAAGAACAGGTTGCAGCCCCCAGCGGGGCAAAGGATCATGGCCGTCAAGTGGCCGAAAAGGAACGTTCGGAGAAGGGCCTATTTCTTCTTGCCCTTGGACGGGCCGGACTTGTCGGCTGCGGCGCTCTTCTTCTCGTCGTTCTTTTTCTTCTGCTTCTGCATATCCTTCTTGGACATTGCCATAGGGTTCCCATATGAACGTATTCATACTTAACGATAATTATAATACTTTGAAACTTGGACAGAACGTGTATCGAAAACTGTCACGTTTTTTTAACCCTTTATCTCACCGATTTGAGATCATTCGTGCGATAATCTCCACAGGTACAGGGAGGCTATGGACCCGTAGGGGGAATATCGTCTCCGGTAGCGGTCGAAATCATCACGCTCTATCTTGTCTAATCCATACAGTACCATCATCCCCCGTCTGATGGCCAGGTCGCTCCAGCTGACCACGTCCGGTCGATCCAGGGAGAATATCAGCATCATCTCGGCCGTCCAGACGCCCACTCCCCGCAGGGCGCAGAGCCGACTCACGACCTCCTCGTCCGGCAGGTCCGTCAGCGCCTCCAGGTCGATGTCCCTCCGGACGCAGGCTTCGGCTATTCCCCGGACGTACTCGGCCTTGCGGTAGGACATCCCACAGGCCTGGACCTCCGGGACGGTAGCGGCGGAGATGTTCTCCGGAGTTATCTCCCCGAAGCGTTCCTTCACCCGGCCCCATACCGTCTCCGCCGCCTTCCCGGATATCTGCTGGGAGATGATGCTGCTGACCAGGGCGGCGAAGAGGTCCGGGGACGATTCCGCCTCGATCATCCCAAGGCGATCGATGGCCAGCCCCAGCTTCCTATCCCTCTTTCTGAGGTGGTCCAGTTCCTTGCATCCGTACTCGATGGCGGGCATATTTCCGTTCCAGTTCCAAATTGTGAAGAGGTCCTTCCGGATCAGGATTCCTTCCAATCGCTGCTCAGCATGCTGAATATCAGCTGGTCCACATAATCGTTGTGCCAGAGGACCCGTTGGCGGAAGGCGCCTTCCTGAACGAAGCCCAACCTCTTGAGCACGGCCACGGACGATCGATTGGTGGCAAGTGGGAGCGCTTCCACCCGATGCAGACCGAGACCGCCGAAGGCGAACTCCATCACCGGCACCAGGGCCTCGGCCATCAGCCCCCTCCCCCAGTAGGCGCTCTGCAGCTCGTAACCGAGCTCAGCGCATCTGTTGGCGTGGTCCAGGTTCCACAGGCAGCATTCGCCGATGACCTTTTCCTCCTCCTTGATGGTGATGGCCCAGGTGAAGGCCGTCCTGCCGTTCCATTCCGTCAGGCATCTTTGGACCCAGGCCCTGGTCTCATCCAGCCCCTGGTGAGGCGATTGTCCGTAGAGGGTCGTCACCTGCGGGTCGGACTTGATAAGGAAAAGAGCCTCGGCGTCATTAGACCTGATAGGCCGGACGATCAGCCTTTCTGTGGTGAACTCGGCAATGCCAGGGCCATCCATTTCCGCGGTCATCCTCTATCCGAGGGGGTTAAGGCGTGGGTGATATTTTGATTTGCAGGTGTGACGCAGAAGAACGAGTGTAAGGAGTGGGCTCAGTCGGGGCTACATGTCACTTGAGCCAGATGAGAAAAAAATTGAAATCAATTATAGGGTGGTTCGCACAGGCCGGTCGTTCAAACCCTTTTCATTCATTTTTCCATGCGTCGACAATGTGAATATCATCTGTTCAGCATCAGACGGGTCCGGTAATGAGTTGCGTGTTACTTTTTTCTAAAAAGTGTTATCTACTCGAAGATAGTTACAAGACTAGTCGGATTGGCTTCAGGTGGCTCCTCCTTTCACTGCCATTTATCCTCCTTACTGAAGCCAATTCATGACATTTATTCAAGGTGATTTGGCCGATTACGCAATGACTGTCAGAAGATAATACGGACAAGTTGATGCCTAATGTTCTGATGCGTACAAACACGATAAAAAGATTCACGGAAATGGTTTTTACAGGAGTATTCTTGAAGAGCTCCTAATCGCCCATTCCCGCGTTCATGACGAACGTGGGGATGGCGGAGAGGATGTCGTTCGGCAGGTGCAGCAGGTAGAGCGATGCGGTTGAGACGATAACGTTGTTCCCGATACGGGCGCCTGCGGAATTGTGCGTGAGCATCGTCAGTATCGCCTCAGCTTGCGAGGCGGTCACGTTCTTGGAGATGACGGCGATGACGTGACCGGAGGCGGAGGTACTGGAGGCGGTGGTGCAGTAGAACGTTGCGCCGTACAGAGTATCGCCGCTGGATATGGACACCAGGTCGTACAGCGTATCGTTGAGCTGGCACTGCAACGCTATCACCATAGGCAGTATTATCGTGTTCATGCCCTACTGGAAGCGCCCGTTGGCCGAGCTGACGTTCAGGTTGATCAGGTACACCTGATCATCCCCGGAATAGTGATAGATCCCTGTGAAAACAGTATCCAATCCGTAATCTCCATCCTCTCCCCCGTTCCGTTGACAACAATGACCCTGGCCTTCTCTGCTACAGCCTTCTCTAATTTCACCTTGAGGTAGGCGTCGTAGCTCCCGTCTTTACATGCACTACCGACGCAACTAAGGAACACGAAAATCCGACCACGACGCAGCGAGAGTAAGCACATATATAGCTGGAGTCGCCGGAAAGCGGTTAAAAACGGAAAAATAGGAGTATTATACATCATGACATCCCGTTGTTGATCAATAAAATGTAACCATCCGAATGGGTTGAAGGTAAGCCTGACCAAGACCGCGCATCGATCGCACCAGATAATGAAAATTGAAAATCAATCAATTAGTGTTGTATAAGAGCCAGTTGTAAAAAGCATATCACATAGCTTAATTCAAAAAATAATTGTCTGGATTAGAAGTGTGGTGGGCTCAGCCGAGACCACCCTCCATCACAGCCAGAAAATGAATGACGAAAATCAATTTATTCAGTGTAATTCAGAGCTAGCTTGACAGACCTTTTTCATGCTTTTTGAACGGAATATATGATTATTCTTCCCGTCAGGATTTGACCCCGAGTCGAGCCAGACCATCGACCGGAAAACTACCATCGGATAAGAGGCATCGTATCCGCCTGAGCACTTAGTAAAGATGGCCAGGATGAAGATTTTGATCTCCAATCTCCAAGCCCTGATGCCCAATGATAGGACGGATCCCAACAAATTGACCAACGTCATAAATGAACAGTGGGTCTGTGCGGATTTTCCTATCCTAATAAAATCTTCGATCAACTGGCAAAATGGAGCCCTTACTTATCCCGCTAAATCCGCGATCACTCTGGACGTTGGAAGTACCCCGTCATTATCTCCTTAAGTATCCGGCCCTCGGCCTTCCTCATGTGCTGCAGGAGGGTGGATTTGCTGATGCTGACCTTCTGGCAGAGCTGCTTGCTGCTAATTTTCTTGGGAAAAACATAATAACCGTTCTGAAATGCAGCTACCATAACTTCCCTCTGTTTGTCGGTCAGGACAGCTAGGATGTCAGCCTTCTGGTAGGCGGCTCTCCTTAAGGACATCTTCCGTATAGTGCCGGCGTTTGTCCTCATCATCTCAACAAAATCCGACAGGTTCTTTCGCTCTCCCATCATGCTGATGGTAAATTTCTCCAGTGAAATGATTGTGGGTATTGTGTGGATCAGACCTAGGTCGGATTCCTGGAACTGCTCTTTGGCTTCTTCTGGTTCCGTGTATCTAATAAGGCAGGTGTGCTTGTTGTCAATGGACTTCAGAACGCTCAGGATTTCCATGTTGCCTACAGTCCTGATGTCGTGTATCGAAGCACCCTCTTTCAGGGCGAATTCCAAAATTTCAATGCATATGCCTTCTTGGTAGTCCATCTTCAGGGTCTCGAGTATCGAGTAGGAGCGGACATGGGCGAAGGTCTCGGCCATCTCCTCTTTCACGGTCTCGAATGGCTCGATCTCCAGGGTGAGTGTTCTCATGGTTCAGTTTCTCTAAATATGTACTTCCATATTTAAACTATAATACATGTATGCCCCAAAATGCTAGTACTCTCCCGACATTGCCATAATTGGCGAAAATCGCCGAGTGATATAATGGTGGAAATGGATCAGATGATTGGAATGGGCATTGGGGAGAATAAACACATGAAGGACCAGGACGGGAAGGATAGACTTGTTTTTGAGACGTTGAGGATACCCACGCAGGTCAAGTTAGCGGGATTATGGGGAGCGGTGATGTTCATGTACATCTATGTGGACATCATCAGTTTCTTCAAACCGGGGACGATCACGGATATTCTGGCTGGGAAGGCTTGGATCTATGACATCGATCAAACTTGGCTGCTGTTGAGCCTGATGCTGATGACCCTCCCGGTCATAATGGTCTGCGTCTCCCTGTTGGTACCGGCCAAGATGAACCGTTATGCTAACATCGGCCTGGGCGGGTTCCACCTCATGATCGCGTTAGGATTCGCTGCGGGAGAGATCAACGCCTATTACGTGTTCGGGACTATCGTGGAGGCTATCATCCTCGTCATGATCATATGGACCGCATGGAAGTGGCCGCTGGTCGCGAGGAGCGGTGCGGCCGGTAACTGATCGTGAAAAGGACATTGGGTGTGAGAAAGTGGCGAGCGAATGAAAGCCATTATGATAACCGGAAGCGGACCGCCAGAGGTCCTGCAGCTCAGGGATGTGGAGAAGCCCGCACCCCGGGACAACGAGATGCTGGTCAGGGTCCACGCTTCGACCGTGACGATAGGGGATGCCATCCTCCGAAAGATGCCCCGGTTCGTTATAGGCCCGATGATGACCATTATGGGCTACAAGCTGAAAAAGATCGCAGGCCATGAGCTTGCTGGCGTGGTCGAGGCGGTGGGCAAGGATATCGGATCGTTCCGGGAGGGCGATCATGTCTTTGGAACTACCTCCGGGCTCAAATGCGGCGCCAACGCCGAATATGTCTGCATCCCCGAAAAGGGGGGAAAAGGCATGGTGGCTACGAAACCAGCTAACGTAACGTTCGGGGAGGCGGCCGCCATTCCCATTGGGGCGATGACCGCCCTCCAAATACTCAGGTTGGGGCATATTGAGAAGGGGGATAATGTGCTCATCTACGGGGCGTCCGGTTCCGTAGGCACCTATGCCGTGCAGCTGGCTAAGCATTACGGAGCCTATGTGACGGGGGTTTGCAGCGGTGCGAACCTAGATCTGGTGAGGTCCATTGGTGCCGATAAGGTGATAGATTACACCAAAGAGGATTTCAGAAGGAATGGAGAGACCTATGATGTCGTCTTCGACACCGTGAGGAAGCTTAAGGGATTAGGGTACAGAAGGTCCCTGGGGAAGAATGGGGTATTCATATCGTCATGGTCTCTGACCAGGGAGTCTAACGAAGATCTCCTCTACCTGAAAGAGCTCGTGGAGGCGGGAAAGATACGACCGGTCATAGACCGGACCTATCCGTTGGAAGAGGTGGTGGAAGCCCATAGGTACGTCGACAAGGGGCACAAAAAAGGCAATGTGGTTATTACCGTGGTTGGTGATAATGATGCCTGAGACGCCACCTAACCATGAAAGCCATAGTATGCGACAGATACGGCCCGCCGAGCGTCCTCCGACTGGAGGAGGTGAAGATACCGGTCCCCCGGGACAAACAGGTACTTGTGCAGGTCCTTGCTTCGTCGCTGAATGCGGCCGATTATGAGATCCTGGGCGGCGCGGCCTCAGTCCGTATTGGTAGCCCGTTCCGGCCCAGGAACAGGATACCCGGATCGGATGTCGCGGGCCGGGTGGTGACAGTCGGCCGGAACGTCAAGCGGTGGAAAATAGGCGATGCGGTCTTCGGAGACCTGTTCACCTGCGGCTTCGGCGCCTTTGCAGAGTATGTGGCAGTACCTGAAGAATCATTGCTGCTGAAACCGGACAGCATATCCTTTGAGGACGCCGCCACCCTTCCCCAAGCGGCCAAGATCGCCCTTCAGGGCCTGCGCGGCAAGCGTCCCCTCAATAAAGGGCAGAAGGTCCTGATCAATGGCGCTGGTGGCGGTATGGGCACGTTCGCGGTGCAGCTCGCGAAGTATTTCGAGGCGGAGGTCACCGCCGTGGACAACGGGGGGAAGCTCGATATGCTTCGCGCCCTCGGGGCCGACCACGTCATCGATTACGCCCTGAATGATTGCATCAGGAGCGGGGAGCGTTACGATCTCATCCTAGATACGGTCGCGCACCGGTCGATCTTCGATTATCGGCGTATCATGGCCTCGGATGGCCTGTATGTGCTGGTAGGCGGCTCAAGATACGCCATATTCCAGGCGATCCTTCTGGGACCACTGGTCTCCATCGCCAGCAAGAAGAAGATGGGCATAAACCCTTGGAGGGTGAACAATGAGCAGGACCTTCACTTCTTGCTCGAGCTCAATGAAAAGGGGAAGATTCTGCCGGTCATAGACAGGCGAATCCCCCTCATCGACGTTCCGGAGGCCCTCGGGAATCTTTCAAAAGGACTCGTAAAAGGGAAAGTTGTGATAACGGTCGATCATAATTAAAAACCTTAACAAATCAACTTTAGGGAACATGATCGTTCCCTGATCGTTCCTTTCTTTGACTGGATTGGTAACAGATCTGGTTCAAAAAGGGATTTATATCTATACCCTAATACTGTTTATACATGGAGGGGTGGGTCAAGGATTGGGTGGCGAAGGAGCGCGAAGCTGGTCGCACCTGCTTCGAGGTGAAGCAGGTGAACGGTCATTATTACGTCTACCGCGCCACTACCACCTACGATAGGGAACTGCACAAGGCCAGGAAGGTCGCCGAGTATCTGGGCAAGCTCGATCCGGTGAAAGGTCTGATCCCTCCGAAGAAGACGAAGATAGAACGCCCTCACACGATCTGGCGCTATGGCGACGCGGCTTTGGTGCATCAGGTCTTTCGAGACCTGATGCCTACGTTGGAAAGGGCGTTCCCCTATGACTGGAAGGAGATATCGGCACTAGCGATGCTCAGGGCGACCGATTACCTCCCGCTGAAGCGCGCCGGTTCCGCCTGGGGCATCTGGTACGACGTCGCCTCGCTCGAGCCGGACATGGACCCCCGTCGCCTGAGCGAGGCGCTCAAGGCGGTCGGGCGCGACCGCCGCGGACAGAACACGATCTTCAAGTCATTGGCGGTGCAAGGCCAGGAGCTGATCTACGACCTTTCCTCCTTCTTCACCAGGTCGGAGGACATCAATCTCGCCGAGAAAGGATACAACAAGGACCACGCGCACCTGAAGCAGATCAACCTGGCGCTGCTGTGCAGCGCCGAGGAGCACCTGCCGACGATGATCCGCGCGCTGCCGGGCAGCGTGCGGGACATCAAGAGCATCTACTACACCAGGGAGGAGATTGGCATACACTACCGCACGCTGATACTGGACAGGGGGTTCTTCTCCGAGGACGTCTGCGACTTCCTGGACGAGAGGAACGTCGATTACGTTCTCGGAACGAAGCGGTACAGTTCGCTGTACCGCGAACCTGTCCAGATGGACGGGTTCTTCATGTACCAGGATCGGCTGATCAAGTGCGGGCGAGCGAACGTCGGCAAACGCTGGATCTATCGTTTCGAAGATACCGAGATGCGCGTGGACGAGGAGAAGAACCTGCACCAGCTGGTGCTGGACGGCAAGCTGTCTCGCGACGAGCTTGCCGAACGCCTGCTTAGGTCCGGGCACGTGCTCATCCTTTCTAGCCTGGACACCGGGCCGGAAAGGATATATTCCCTTTACAAGCGGCGGGATGCGGTGGAGAAGATGTTCGACTGTTACAAGAACGTGCTCAACGCCGACCGGACTTATTTGAGGGACGATGCCAGCATATTCGGTCACGTGTTCGTGGCGTTCCTTTCCTTGTACATCTACTGCCGCATCGAGAACCTGCTGCGCGGAGCCGGTCTGCTGGACCGGCTCAGTCCGGCGGACGTGCTGCTGGACTTCAGCAAGGTCTACAAGGTCGATACCGGGGAACGAACGATGTTCTCCGACGTGCCGAAGGGGGTGGCCGAGCTTGATCGCAAGCTCGGCACCAATATATTCCCTAAATTGGCTTAGTTAAGGTTAAAAAATTGAAAAAGACATCAAGCTAGATGATATCTTTTTTAATGAACATCTATAAATTTGTCATTGAAAATATTGATACTGACCCCCTCATATGGTGAAGTTATATATTCCCTAAATGCCATCATGTTCCGGGATGGAACATGGGATCCAGGGGACCGAGGTCTAAGTTCATAGATGCGGCATGCCCGAACAAGGACTGTGGCCAGTATGGTCTGGTAGGGCAAGGTAACATAGCCGGGAACGGCACCTACCAGACACGGAACGGCCGTGTCAGGAAGTACGTTTGCCGCTCCTGCGGCACATCGTTCTGCGACCGCAGGAACACGGCCTTCTTCGACTTCAAGACGAAGGACGAGAAGGTACTTCTTGCGCTGAAGATGATCATCAAGGGGATGAGCATGCGTAGCGTCGCCGAGGTACTGGAGACCAAGCTGGACACAGTACGTAACTGGGTCCAGCGGGCGGCCGAGCACAGCGAGGAGGTGAACGCCGTCCTGCTCAAGGAGATGAAAGTGTCGAAGGTAGAGCTGGACGAGCTCTGGACCTTCGTTCAAAAAAAACAGTTCCGAGAATGGAGCAGTACGAGGACGATGGAACGTGGGTCTGGGTAGCGTTCGATCCCGAGCACAAGGTCGTGCTCGCCCACGTGGTGGGCGATCGGAAACAGCCGTCGGCCAACAAGCTGATCAAGCGTGTCAAACAGAAGGTGGCCAGCACACCTTCGTTCTGCAGCGATGGCCTGAAGTTCTACAAGAACGCCCTACTGAAGTTCTACGGCCACATCGCCTCATTCCCGAGAACTGGCCTGCGCGGCAGGCCAAGAGATCCCTCGTTGGTTCCGGATGACGGTCTCCGATATGCCCAGGTCATCAAACATCATCGGAACGGTCATCTGGTCGAGGTGGAGAAGAGGCAGATATTCGGTCAGGATGCTGGCCGTGCCAGCATCTCCACTACGTTCATCGAGCGGTGCAACCTCACCATCCGTCAGGAGAACAAAAGATTGACGAGGAAGACGCTTGGTTTTTCCAAGCGCCAGTATCGCCTGGACGCGCATATGGCGTTCTATTTCGCCAACTACAACTTCTGCAGACCGCACGGCTCGCTGAGACATCCAGATGCCTCAGGGAAGATGAGGAAATGGACGCCGATGAGGGAACTGGGTATCACCGATCGGAATTGGAGCCTGGAAGAACTATTGAAATTTCCTTATCATAAAACATCAGTATAAGACAGGGTCAGTATC
>Ga0247842_10000559_pt1 | contig 75544 bp, 79 predicted proteins | sample LaCruzMarch2015__3_FD_192411 | JGI IMG/M metagenome (GOLD analysis project Ga0247842, IMG submission 192411) | Freshwater microbial communities from meromictic Lake La Cruz, Castile-La Mancha, Spain - LaCruzMarch2015_19m | ecosystem: Environmental > Aquatic > Freshwater > Lake | place: Spain... | reverse complement strand
GGACCTAATGCTGTGGAGGTCTCCTTGGTCGGGACGAACGGAGATCGTTCAATATAAACGATTTTGGGAGGCAAATATTTTGGAGAACCCAGGAGTTTCAACTAAAAAAAGCATTGACTCGGATTTTCCTGCATCTCGTTTTCAAGCATTGCTTTTAAGTCCATAAGCGGCATCTGCAGGATATGCATAGACTCCTGCATCCTGGGAGTGAAGAGCATCTTCTGAGTTTGCTTTTGGACTAATTTTTGTTCCATAACTATTGCGTTATCCGCATTGCGTCATGTGTCTTGCGCGCGGCGCAAAACGTTCCATTCTGTCTAATGACCCTTTGACGACGCAGGCCACGGGCTTTCAGCCGTAGGGCTCCACTGTTTAAAAATATAGACACTCTGCCTAAAAGTGTCCATTTAATTTAACTATTTTTGCTTTTTAAGGCCTTCACTGCTGAGAAATTTCAGATTTGTAAAAATCCAATATGTATATATTATAACAAGTTAAGGACATTTGTAAAGCTTTTTTTAAAATAAATTAAACATTGGCACGAATAATGCTACTAAGATAGTTATAGACAGTTTAGGACATACTAGTTTAAAGCAGGACATTTTTGTTATGCGTCACGCGTCATGTACGCACTACAAATCAATGAGGAGGAATTAGAATGGCAAACGGCAGAATGACCATAACAGAGGTGGCTAAGCTCGTAGGCGTTACGCCAAAGACCATTACGCGCTGGGAAAAATCAGGCAAGGTGCGTAGATCTAAGCGCGACTGGAGGGGCTGGCGTATATATGAAGAAGACGATTTTCTTAATATTAAAGAATTCCACGAAACACTTTATGAATAAAACTGTAGTGGCGCTGTTTATGGCGCCCGAACAAAGGAGTTTTTATATGAGAACCTATAAATTATTAACCACTTTATTAATTGTATTCTTCATTATGGCCGGTTTTTCATCTGCTGATAATACTCAGGACACTAAAACTGCCCAGGCTATTTCAATGAAGGTTGAGCAGGAACCTTTAAAATACACGCTTGGGCCTGATGATGTAATAATAATAGATGTAAGGCGCCATTCTGAATTCAGCGGCGAATACACCCTGAACTCAGAAGGCAAAATCCAGTATAAGTTCATAGGCGATATACCCTTAAGCGGGCTCAATAAGACCGAAGCAAGGGAAAAGATTAAAACAATCCTTTCAAAATTTGTTGTAGATCCTGATGTGGACATAACAATTTCACAGTATAGAAGCAAGGTTATTTATATAGTTGGAGAAGTTGGAGCTCCTGGTAAATATTATATGAGGGCAGATCTTATTTCATTAAGAGAGGCAGTGATGCAGGCAGGCCTGCCTACGCTTTCAGCAGCTATGCGCAGGACCACTCTTGTCCACCCTGATGCAAAAGAAAGGCCAAAGACCGAAATCGTAGATTTATATAAACTTATATATGAAGGCAAGCTTGAGCTAGATAAAAATATGCTGCCGGGAGATGTTTTATACGTCCCTTCAACCATGTTTGCAAAGGTAATGAGAGTTATAAATCCTGTGGCAGCGCCTATTACGCCGGCAAGCACTATAGAGCGCGCCTCAACAGGCAATCTTAGCAATGTAAGATAATATAAAGGAGAAAATTATATGGCATCCGAACAACCCATCACCCAAGTAAACATATTAAGTTATTTACAGATATTTTTTAGACGCAAGTGGTTTTTTATAATACCGCTTGCAGCAGGCCTTGGCATAGGATTTTTTGTAGCCAATGCGCTTCCTAAGATATACGAATCCTACACTGTCATGCTTATAGAGGAAGAAAAGCTGGATAATCCTATAATAAGCGGCCTGGCAGTATCTACAAGCGCTGCCCAGCGCATGAAAAACCTGCGCGAGCAGATCCTGGGATGGAACAGGCTTGTCAAGTTGGCTGAAAAACTTGGCCTCACAAAAGACATAAAAAACCAAAGCCAGTTTGAAAACCTTATACTCAATGACCTTAGGAAAAATATCTACGTGACTATGCGCGGGGCAAACCTGGTAAGGATTGCTTTTCAGGGAGAAAACCCTGACAGGACCCAGCTTACCGTTAAAACCATCACAGATAGCTTTATAGAAGAAAATATTGCCTCCCAGGACAAGGAATCTGATATAGCTATTACGTTTCTGGAAGAACAGCTGAAGATCTATAAAAATAAGATAAAAGGTTCGGAGGTTGCTGAACTGGAAGACCAGCTAAAAACCCTGCTTGTAGATTCAACAGAAGAGCACCCTCTGGTAAAAGACCTGAGGCAGAAGATTGCAAAAGCCAGAGATGAATTGCCTGCGAATACAGAGTTTATTACAGAAAACCAGGATTTTGTAAAAAATCCCATATATGACAAGCTCAGAAAAGACCTTGAAAAAGAAATAAGCAGCCTTAAAACTTCTCAAGTCTCTGCGCCTGGCTCTTCTGCAAATCCTAGCCAGCCTTCGGATGACGGTTTTTATAAGGTCGCGCTTTTAAGCACTGTGCTTGCAAGAGACTTGAATGTAAACCAGACTATCTACAACATGCTTCTCCAGCGGCTTGAAACAGCAAAGATTTCAAAGCGCTTAGAGGCATCCAGAGAAGGCACGCGCTATACAGTGCTTGATCCTGCGCGCGTCCCGCTTGCTCCTATAAAGCCTAATAAAGTTTTAATAACGCTTCTGGGCGTATTCCTGGGAGGCGCATTGGGCGCAGGCATAATAGTGCTGATGGAATTCGTTGATACTTCTTTTATAGGAGTGGACGAGGCAAAGGCAATTTTGAAACTCCCTATTTTAGGAGCCATATCAAAGATCATAACAGCAGAAGATATCGCGAGAGAAAAGGCCAAAAACACAACCCGTTTTATAATATCAATATCTTCATGCGTTGCGTTTGTTTTTATAGTGCTGATTTATTCATTGATACGCAGGTAGTGAAAGCGCCGCGCGCCGTGCGTCTTGCGCACGACGCATAACACACGACGCATAATGCAAAAATGTACGAACAATTCTACAACTTAAAAGAAAACCCGTTCAATATGACGCCTGACTCCAGGTATTTTTACCCAAGCGAAAAACACCTGGAAGCGCTTGACAGCCTCACTTATGCCATTAATAGCCGCAAAGGGTTTGTGGTTATTACAGGCGAGATAGGTTCGGGCAAAACCACTGTGTGCCGCACTCTTTTAAATAAGCTAAGCCCTAATACCAAGGTTTCGCTTATACTTAATACCCACATAAGCGCCAAGGAATTAATTTCTATTATCCTGGAAGATTTTGGCATAGAGCCTGTAAAAGGCACTAAAGCCCGTCTCTTAAGCCAGCTGAACAATTTTCTTATAGACCAGCTTTCTCATGACAACAATATTGTGCTTCTCGTGGATGAGGCGCAGAACCTTTCGCATAGAGTGCTTGAAGAAATCCGCATGTTATCTAACCTCGAGACGGAAAAAGAAAAACTTATCCAGATAATACTTGTAGGCCAGCCTGAATTAAGGGAAAAATTAAGGCTAAAATCCCTTGAACAATTCAAACAAAGGATAAATATCCATTACCATTTATCGCCTTTAAATAAGGATGAGACAGAAGGCTATATAAAGCACCGCCTGGCTCAGGCATCCTTAAATGGCTGTGATATCTTTACAACCGAGGCATTGGAAAATATCTATGATTACTCAAAAGGCGTCCCGAGGATTATAAATTCGCTCTGTGACCGCGCTTTATTAAACGGTTTTATAGCAAACATGCAGAAAATAGATAAATATATAATCGAAGAAGCGATAAAGGAGAAAGAGATATGATCGTCATGCGTTATGCGTCGTGCGCAAACGCTATACGCACAACGCATGACGCGTGACGCAAGACGCGTGACGCAAGACGCGTGACGCAAGACGCGTGACGTAATACTAAAATAAGGAGAGCAATGCAATGGGCAAAATCACTGACGCACTAAAAAAAGCAGCTGAGAACCGCCTGGCGCGCATAGAACAGAGGCCCCAGCACAGCTATGTTGTAGAAGTCGACCCTCAGATTACAAAGGATTTCAATATAGACCCTCACGTAGTTGCATTCTCTGACCCCCGCTCGCCTGTAAGCGAACAGTATAAGATCCTCAGGACTAATTTAATGTCGCTTTCTTCGCCTGCAAAACCTATTAAAACAATAGGTATTACAAGCTCCATACACAATGAAGGTAAAACCATTACATCTCTAAATCTTGCTATTACGTTAGCTCACGACCTTGCTAAAAAAACCATACTTATTTTAGACGCTGATCTCAGAAAGAGCAGGGTTCAGAAGATTATGGGCATAGACACTATCAATGCGGGATTGTCAGAGTATCTTCAGGATAGCCTTGCCTTGGATAACGTGCTTATAAAAACAGGTATACAAAATCTTACACTATTGCCTGCAGGCAAAAGCCCGAAAAACCCTGCCGAACTTCTGGCATCATACAGGATGAAGGAGCTTTTAGGCACACTTAAAACACATTTTGATTTTGTTATTATTGACATGCCTCCTGTAATACCTGTTACAGATCCCGGAGTTATAGGAGCTCAGATTGACGGCATGATTTTAGTAATACAGGCAGGCAGGACCCAGCGCAATATTATTGCCAGCGCTGAAAGCCTTCTTTCCCAGGCTCGCGTAAAACTCCTGGGTTATATAATGACCAACGTCGAATACCACATGCCTGAGTATTTGTATAGATACATGTAGTTGGGGTAGGTTAAATTACTTTTTATCGTAAATATGGAGGAGGATCAGGTCGGCTGTTCCGATGATCAATATAAGAATGGTGATTTGAGTTTCGGTTAATGTCATTTTGAACTCTTTTTAGTAATTATTAGCCCAACTAAGATGATAAAAGCAAGAATCGCTCCGGCAAGATAGAACAAAGAAAGACTCATAGTTTATTTGAATTAATTTTTTCTAATTTTACTGCCAAGGTTAAAAATATAATGCTAATAACTAAACCGTTAAGGAATGTAGAAAAAGGCGTTTTAACAGTTACGCCAGGGGCAAAAACGCCTACTACCAAAGAACCGAATGTTATTTTAGCGCTATCTAAAAAGAAATCAGATACTACGTTAGACTTATCTTTTATCAGTATTAAGAATAAGTTTACTACTGTAGAGTCAGATTGTCAAGGCGCAAAAGGTCAGGAAATCTTGCTTAGCAGGCAAGAGCGCAGTAGTGGAAATATTTTGAACCCAAATTTTGCTATTGCAAAATTTGGGTTGAAAGAAAATTGCCTTCTTGCGTGTCTACTATTAGCGTATTGCGTACGGCGTACAGCGTATTGCGCAATACGCAAGACGCACGACGCAAAACGCGCGACGCATAATGCAATAGGTGGAAAATGGAAGAAAGGAGAGCTAATGCTATGATCGCCAATGCCATCAAGCTTATCAATATATTCAAAAAGTTCAAAAAAGGCAAGAAATTTTGCTCTCTGAAAGGTTTATTAAGTTTCGTTAAATGCTTTAATAAAATCTTCTCGCTGTATGCCAGCTTGGCCGCAGATAGTGCGAAGAGTAGAGGATTTCAGGCGAGGATGATTAGGAATAGTCATAGGAGTGGTAGTGCCATCGGTATTTTTTCTTTGAAGAGAAATATGATTTCCTGGCCTGACAACTTCAAAACCAAGGATCTTAAATGCTCGAATGACCTTATCTTTCTTAGCGTCAACAGGGAATTTATTCAACGTATCGCAACCTCTGTTTCAGCGATAAAGGCCTCTTTTGGAAAACCTAATTTTTTAATTACCTTGAGGCCAAAAGTTTCGATGTGGAAACGGATAGCGGATTTAGTATCGGCAAGAGCTTCTTCGTATGTATTTCCTTCGCCTACTACAACACCTTCTAATCCTAATGGGTATCCTATATATCCATCTTCTTCTTTAGAAATTACAATTTTAAACTTTTTTAATAAATGCATATTAGTACCTCCAATATTAAGTATAGCACAAAGTGGTATGAATCGTCAAGTTGTAAGGAGTCAGAAAAATCATGCCTCTAAGTCATGTGGTAATTTGGAAAAATATTTGAAAGAAAATCGCCTTCTTGCGTGTCTACTATGGTATATAGCGTATTGCGCAAACGTAATGCGCGCGACGCAGAACACACTACGCTGTACGAACATAGAGGGTTGATATGAATAAAGGATTAACGCAGTTTATTGAATTGGTCAATATCCAAACGAGCTTTGCGAAGAATGTGATTAAGAAGGCCAAGCCTGATAATTTTACCAGCATGGACAGGGACAGGAATAGTAACAGTTTCGTCAGGAAAAGCCCTTTGCATAATATGGTGGCTTCCTTCAATGCGTTTACGAACAAAACCGTCTTTTTTAAGAGTGCGCACAAGCTCTTTTCCTGTAATGCGGGGAAGGCGGGTCATCAAACAGTGACCTCGATTGATTCACGAATGGGTTTGCGGTATTCTTTGAAAGCCTGTTTAATGCCTATAGTTTTAATGTATCCTGCAACAGCTTCTCTAAGATTTATAATAGCTTCGTCAGGATCGTCGCCTTGCGACATTATGTCGAATTCAGGGCAATATACGGTATATCCGCCATTTGACGGATCTGAAATTAATTCTGCAGAAATTTGTAATCGATGCATAGCTTTACCTCCTTTTAAAAGTATATCACAGTATGAAGGGGCAGTCAAGGCGCCAAAAATATTTGAAAGAAAATCGCCTTCTTGCGTGTCTACTATGGTATATAGCGTATTGCGTACGGCGTACAGCGTATTGCGCAAACGTAATGCGCGCGACGCAGAACGCACGACGCATGACGAAAAGGAGTCAGTGAATGGAAAGCAGTATTAAGAACTTTAAGGATTTAAGGGTTTGGCAAAAAGGAATAGAGTTGGTTAAAGAAGTTTATAAAATTACAGGTAATTTTCCAAAAGAGGAGCTTTACGGACTTTCTTCGCAGATAAGAAGAGCCGCTATTTCAGTACCGTCTAATATAGCTGAGGGATTTCGGAGAAGGCATAACAAAGAATATAAACAATTTTTGAGTATATCGTTAGGTTCCTGTGCAGAGGTAGAAACGCAAGTTATTATCGCAAAAGAGCTTAGTTATATAGACAAAAATACTGAAGAATTTCTAATGGATAAAATAGATCATATTTGTGGCATGCTAGTTAATTTGTCAAAAAAGCTTTAACGCAACACGCCATACACAACCCGCGCGACGCGCGACGCAAAACGCGTGACGCGTGACGCAACCCGCACGACGCAAAACGCGTGACGCGTGACGCGCGACGAACATGAGGACTTTAATAGCCTAACATGTCTTTTACCTGTTTATTACTATATATAATCACTATTTACCTGCGTCCTGCTGAATGGATACCCATGTTTTACGGCATGCAGTTAATGGATATTCTATCCATAGCAGCATTTTTATTCTGGTTTATTGATTTGATAGCTAAAAAAAAGACAGATGCTTTAAAAGCGCCTCAGAACATTCTTATGCTGGGTCTTTTCTTAGCGTTTTTACTATCGCATGCTGCGCATACATATTTTGCAGGGCTCACAGCTGCTTTTACTGAATTTTCCAAAGTAGTCATCCTGTATTTTCTATTTGTCCTGATAATAGATTCAGAAAGAAAATTTAAAATCACTATTTTTCTAATAGTGTTTCTTACGTTTTTACTGGCCATTCAGGGTATATACCAGTTTAACACCGGCTATGGCTGGGCAGGCCAGCCGTTGATTATAGATAATATTGCTAATACAGGGAGGATTACATGGATAGGCATCTTTGAAGACCCCAATGATTTAGGCCTTACGCTTGTAATAGCAGTAGGTATTTTAATAGCATTTTTATTTGGGAAAGCCAAGTTTATAACCAGGATTTTTATAATTCCCATACTCGGGTATATGCTTTACGCTCTTTATCTTACTAATTCAAGAGGCGCTTTTGTTAGCCTTATGGCAACGGTTTTTTTCTATTTTGTAAGAAAGACAAAAAAATTCCTGCTTGGAGGCATTATAGGCGCTTTATTTGTATTTTTAATATTTAGTTTCGGGCCTTCACGCTTAGCAATTATGTCCACAGATGAAGCGTCAGCCTACAATAGGGCAGATGCCTGGTATTATGGAATACAGCTAACCAAGCATAATCCTATTTTTGGCGTTGGCTATCGCATGTTTCAAGAAGATTTCCCAATGACTGCCCATAATTCTTTTGTGTTGGTTATGGCAGAAGCAGGGCTTTTAGGCCTGTTTTTCTGGGTAGGCCTATTTTATAGCTCACTTAAAGGCCTTGCGCTTGTAGAGAAAAATAACGAACGCCTTAAAAACTGTAGCTATGGCTTGCAGGCATCTTTAGTAGGCTTTGGAGCTGCGGCATTTTTCCTGTCCAGGCTTTATATAATTTTGCCATATATGCTCTTCGCTTTATCAGCAAGCATGGCTAATATCCAATCGCGTAGCTGTAAGGCAGGTTTAAACCTGCCTTACAGCGTGGGTGTGAATACACTGACCCTTAGAGACGCAAGAAATATTGGTTTGGCATGTATAGGAGTAATAGCTTTAGTGTATGTGGTTATTAAAATAGCGCTATAATTTCACCCCGTAGGTGGCCGAAGGCCTCCTGCAGGGTGGTTAAAAGATTAAGAGGTGGTTAATATGAATTTCTGGCATGAAAAGAAAGTAGTGGTTACTGGCGGAACTGGTTTTCTAGGTTCTTTTGTAGTGAATAAACTCAGAGAAAAAGGCTGCAGCCAAATATTTATACCGCAAATCCAGGATTATAACCTGGTAGAAATAGAAGCTATAAAACGCCTTTATCAAGATGCTTCTCCTGATATAGTTATTCATCTGGCAGCCAAGGTAGGCGGCATAGGCGCAAACAGGAAAAATCCAGGCTCATTCTTTTATGAAAACCTTATGATGGGTGTTCAGCTTATGGAAGAAGCCAGGCAAAGAGGCATTGAGAAATTTATAACCCTTGCCACCATCTGTTCATATCCAAAGTTTACACCTGTTCCTTTTAAAGAAGAAGATCTCTGGAACGGTTATCCTGAAGAAACCAATGCGCCTTATGGCCTGGCAAAAAAGATGCTTCTTGTCCAGGCCCAGGCATACAGACAGCAATATGGGTTTAACTCCATATGCCTTTTTCCTGTGAATCTTTACGGCCCAAGGGATAACTTTGACTCTGAATCTTCTCATGTAATACCTGCCCTTATTAAAAAATGTTTTGATGCGATAACTGACGGGAAAAGCTCTATAGAGGTTTGGGGAACAGGCAAGGCTACAAGGGAATTTCTATATGTAGAGGATTGCGCAGATGCGATCCTCATGGCCGCTGAAAAATACAATAAAAGCGAACCAATTAATATCGGCGCAGGTTTTGAGATATCCATAAAAGAATTAGCCCATCTTATTTGTGAACTCACAGGGTTTAAAGGAAAGGTAATTTGGGACGCGGCTAAGCCCGACGGCCAGCCGCGCAGATCGTTAGACGTAACAAAGGCTTTTAACGAATTTGGTTTCAAATCCAAGACAGATTTTAGAGCAGGTTTAAGCAAAACCATAGAGTGGTATAACGCATTCGAGTACACACGCCGTCGTCCGCAAGACGCAATCCGTCGTCCGCACGACGCAACCCGCGTGACGCACGACGCAATACGCACGACGCGTGACGCAACCCGCGTGACGCACGACGCGTGACGCAAAACGCGACGCACGACGCAAAAGGAGCTTACATGAATCGCGCACTAATAACAGGCATCACAGGCCAGGATGGCTCGTATTTAGCCGAGCTTCTATTAGCTAAAGGTTATGAGGTGCATGGCCTTATACGGCGCGCAAGCACCTTTAATACTGACCGCATAGAGCATCTCTATGTGGATCCTCACGAAAAAAATGCGCGGATTTTCCTGCATTATGGGGATCTCGCAGACTCTAGCCAGCTTGTGGACCTTATTTATAATATCCAGCCCGATGAAATATATCATCTTGCCAGCCAGAGCCATGTGCGTGTAAGTTTTGATATTGCTGAATATACAGGAGATATCACAGGCCTCGGCACCACTCGTTTACTCGAGGCCATTCATAGAAGCGGTATAAAAACAAAGTTTTATCAGGCATCAAGCAGTGAAATGTTTGGTGATGCGCCTGCGCCTCAGAATGAAGAAACTCCTTTTAAGCCGCGCAGTCCTTATGCCATAGCCAAGGTTTATTCCTACTGGATGGCCAGAAACTATCGCGAGGCATACGGTCTTTTTGCCTGTAACGGCATTTTATTTAACCACGAATCTCCCAGGAGAGGCGAAACCTTTGTTACCCGTAAAATCACACGCGGCTTAGCCAGTATTCTCGCGGGAAAACAGAAAAAGATTTACTTAGGCAACTTAGATGCCAAAAGGGACTGGGGATATGCGCCTGAATACGTTGAGGCAATGTATCTTATGCTCCAAGAGGATTCCCCTGATGACTATGTTATCGGGACAGGCGAATCTCATTCCATAAGAGAGTTTTTAGATGAGGCATTTAGCTATGTAGGGCTTGATTGGGAGAAATATATTGAAATAGACCCTAAATACTACAGGCCCACTGAAGTTGAATATCTGAAAGCTGATGCCTCAAAGGCATTTAAAAAATTAGGATGGAAGCCAAAAGTTACCTTTAAGGAACTTATAAAGATTATGGTGGACTGTGACATGATACTTCAGGGATTAGAGCCCCTGAAAGAAGGCAGTGCCGCCCACATAAAAAATGGCATACTCTGGACAGCCAATCAGATGGGGAGAAGATAAAATGTCGGAATCTACACCAGAGAGTATAATTCTTATAAAACCAAAACGCGGCTGGCAGTTGATTGATTTCAAAGAGCTGAAACAATACCGCGACCTATTTTATTTTTTGGTCCTGCGCGATGTCAAAGTAAAATATAAACAGACTGTCCTGGGCGCTATGTGGGCAGTTATCCAGCCGTTTTTCACCATGATTGTATTCAGCTTATTTTTAGGCAAATTAGCCAAAGTCCCTTCTGATAACATCCCGTATCCTATATTTACATACGCAGCTCTGGTCCCATGGACATATTTTGCCAATAGTTTGAGCGGCGCATCAGACAGCCTTGTAGGGAACACTGAGCTTATCAGTAAGGTGTATTTTCCAAGGATAATTATTCCTATTGCGCCGGTCCTGTCCAGATTAATAGATTTTATCATATCTCTCGGATTGCTTTTTATCATGATGCTTTATTACCATATTGCGCCGACTCCGTATATAATAGTTTTTCCTTTTCTGACGCTTTTGATGGTAATGACTGCCGCTGGAGCAGGGATGTGGCTTTCAGCGCTTAATGCGCACTATAGGGATATAAAATACACAGTGCCTTTTATGATACAGCTATGGATGTTTGCTTCGCCTGTTGTCTATCCCTCGTCTATGGTTCCTGAAAAATTCCGCATGTGGTATGGCCTTAATCCCATGGCAGGGATTATAGAAGGTTTTCGCTCCATTTTATTAGGCACAGTGGAATTCCCGTATAAGATGATTATTATATCAACGATATTTTCCACCCTGATTTTAATATCAGGCGCAATGTATTTCAAGCGCGTCGAGCGCTACTTTGCTGATTACATATAAAGAATGCTCCAGAGAGCAGGAGGGATAATTAGCTATGCTTATGAAGCCGCGTATTTCTATATTCTCTAACCCAGATAATTACAGAGAGTGTAATCAAGGTTATCATAAGCGTGATGATAGTGCCAATAAACATTTAGTCAACTCCTTTGGGATATACGAAAAACGAAATAATTATAACGATAACAAGAGAGACAAAGATACCAAATTTACCATAAAAAGGAAACTTGAAGAAAAATTCACTGGCAAAAGCAGCAGCGATGATTATTTTCGCAGCATCCATAAAAGTTTTTGCCAAGAGTTTTCTTCTTCCGCCCCACGTGTCCATACCGAAAGTGTATCATGGACAGGGAATTACGTCAAGGCACATAATCGTGCCTCTAAGTCATGCAGTAACATGGAAATATTTTTGAAAGAAAATCGCCTCCAGATGTGTCTTATATAGTAGGAACACAAAGACACGCGACACAAGGGGAGGTGGTTATGGAAAAAGGCTATAAAAAGTTGATTGTCTGGCAAAAGGCAGATGAATTTGCGTATCAGGTCTATCTGGAAACAAAGAAATTTCCAAAAGAGGAAACTTACGGAATGACTTCGCAATTGAGAAGAGCAGCAATATCAATACCTACTAATATAGTAGAGGGGGCTGGAAGGCAGGGTAAAGGAGAATTGAAGCAGTTTATCAATATAGCTTTAGGATCTTTAGCTGAAACTGAATACTTATTAGAATTCTGCTTTCGTCTTAGATATTTAGATAACGAAAGCTACAGTAAACTTGAAGGCCTAAGAAAAAACATAGGTGGCTTACTTTGGAATTTTCACAAAAGTATTACAACCTTGTGACCTGGTGACTACATGGAGAACTGATATGAGTAACATGGAATTTATACAAAAGTTTTTCTTACAACTAAACCTGTATCCGCGTATCCATGTATTCTGGTGTCCTTGTGTCCTTGTGTCCTTGTGTCCTTGTGTCCTTGTGTCCTTGTGTCCTTGTGTCCTGGTGTCTTTATGTCCACATTATTTTAAAACAGGCTGGCGCAATTGTGCCTTAAGCCATTTGCCGGATTTATGCAAGGATTCAAGCATTTCAGCAGATGTCATTTTGTTCCATTCTTTGCCAAGTTTTTCGCGGATTTTATGTAGTTCTCTCATGAATCCAGGTTCTTTAATCTTTTTCATTTTATACCTCCTCCGGAGAGCAGAGGTCTATTTGGGGCCATCCGAATTTTTTGTTAATTTGATTAACTTCCACCCTTGTTTTATGCCTTACAATATGTTCAAAATTCCAGCTTACAAGCAGTGGTATATTATGAACAGCGCAGCAGGCAATATGAAGCGCATCAGCTTTGTATTTGCCAGGTATAATTTTGTTTTCAACATAATAAGAAGCCAGTGTTTTTATTTCTTCAGTTATAGGGAGCAATTCTATAGAATGTTCTGCGATAATCTCTATAAGAAGAGCTCTTTTTTCGCTATTAGGAGTATTCTTTATTTCCGCGGCTACTATTTCAGAGCCATAAAGCGTAAAACGACCAAGTTTAACAGAACGAAAAAATTGTTTAGAGATGTCTTTAATCCTTTCATCTTGAGCATAAGGGCCGTTTATTACAGAAGTATCTATATAAATACGCATAGTTTATTATTATCATAAAACATGTTAAAAGTCAAGGTTGACAAAAGGATTTGTGACCTTGTGACCTGGTGACCTTGTGTCCTGGTGACTTGGTGACATCATGGAGAGCCCGTATGAGTAACATGGAATTTATACAAAAGTTTTTCTTACAACTAAACCTGTGTCCTGGTGTCCTTGTGACCTGGTGTCCTGGTGTCCTTGTGACCTGGTGTCATGGTGTCCCAAAGGAGATCTGATATGAGTACTGTCATCCGCGTCCAAAACCTAAGCAAGCGCTACCACATCGGCGCACAGCAGAAGACCTACAAGACCTTTCAGGAAACCCTCCTGAACGTCCTGAAGTCTCCTGCCAAAAACTTCCGGCGTCTTCAAAACATGGCAAGAAGAGCCGAAGATTCAGATGACATTATCTGGGCATTAAAAGATGTTTCCTTTGAGGTAAAGCGGGGAGAAGTTATAGGCATTATCGGCAAAAACGGCTCAGGTAAAAGCACTCTCCTCAAGATTCTTTCCCGCATTACAGAGCCCACTGAAGGAAGCGTGGAATTACGCGGCAGGGTATCAAGCTTATTAGAGGTAGGAACAGGTTTTCACCGCGAGCTGACAGGCAGGGAAAATATCTACTTAAATGGCACTATCTTAGGCATGCGCAAGTGGGAAATAGATAAAAAGTTTGATGAGATAGTGGCATTCAGTGAGATTGAGAAATTTATAGATACCCCTGTCAAACATTATTCAAGCGGCATGTATGTGCGATTAGCATTCGCAGTAGCCGCATACATGGAGTCGGAGATACTGCTGGTGGATGAAGTTTTAGCCGTAGGCGATGCCGCCTTTCAGAAAAAATGTCTTGGAAAAATGGGAGATATAGCTAAAGAGGGAAGGACAGTGTTGTTTGTGAGTCATAATATGCCTACTATTCTTCGATTGTGTGAGCGTGTTATTTTTCTTAAAAAGGGTTCTATTTGTGCAGATGGGATAGGACAACAAGTTGTGAATAATTATATAGTTAATGGTGACATAGCTACAGGGGCAGATGTCAAATGGAACTTTAATGAGGCTCCTGGTAATGAAATTGCAAAAATAAAATCAGTGCTTATCCGCAACAGCCGCAAGGAAATTTCTGGCGACCATTATCTGTCTAATCCTATTATATTAGAAATGGAATTTTGGTGTGTAGGTTCAGGTATTCGGCTAAATCCATCATTTCATGTTTATAATAACCAGAGTGCTTGTGTTTTTGCAACATCTAATTTAGAAGATCCGAATTGGGGTGTTCGACAATATGAGCGTGGGCTATATCGAACTCAATGTGTTATACCTGGTCGTTTGTTAAACGAAGGGCAGTATCGCATATCAGCATTCATTGTAAAGGATACTTCTATTATTTTAGCACAAAAAGAGGAAATTGTTAGCTTCCATGCCCATGATGACGGAGTTGGACGAGGCGACTACGCAGGAGGATGGATAGGAATAATACGTCCAATTCTTCAGTGGGAAGTTGAACCAGTAAAAGGTGAAATATAATAAAGACAATTGTTCTATGCGGTGGATTTGATACACAGGCGTTACTATCTTAACAATCTGTCCACTAAATAGGTGAAGAGTATGTCTCCGTGGAGTCTTTATGCCAAAAGTTAGTGTTTGCATACCAACTTATAATAGAAGTAAATTTCTACAAGAATCCATAGAAAGTGTATTAGCTCAAACATACAGAGATTTTGAATTAATAATTTGCGACAATGCTTCTACGGATAACACCATAGATGTAGTTAAATCTTTTAAAGACCCAAGAATAAAATTTTTTATAAATGATAACAATACAGGTGCGGTGAATAATATGAATAAATGTATAGAGTTAGCAGAAGGTGACTATATAACTATTTTTCACGATGATGATGTTATGATATTAAACAATCTTGAATATAAAGTAAAATTTTTAGACGAAACCCCAAATGTTGGTCTTGTATATTCTGATGTATACATAATAGATGCGAATGGAAAAGTAACAGATGGGCCTTCTACCGTAAATATGAACTCTAAGCAAGAAGTCATTTTAAGTGGCTTAACCTTCTTTAAAAAACTTGTTTTTGGTGGGAATTTTATTTATTGTCCTTCAGTTTTGTTAAGAAAAAGATGTTATGATAAATTAGGTAAATATGATGTAAGGCTTCCTGGAGCAAGTGATTATGAAATGTGGGCTAGAACTTCTTTGTATTACGACATAGGCTACATAGCATGCCCATTAATAAAATATAGACGACACCAGGGCAATGACAGCCATAATTTTCAAGGTAAGAAAAAATTGAAAGGCATGGAACAAGATTTTTTGGCTAAAATTATGGCGTTTGAAAATTATCATAAGTCTCCGAATAAGAATAAAATAAAAAGAAAAGAATTTAATAATTTCTATTGTGAGATATTGTGGGTTTATCTTTCGGAAAATAATAATAAGTTAACAAGGTGCATTTTTTTTGATGCAGTTAGAAGAGGTTTATTTACATACAAAATGTTTTTATATTACATAGCTACTTTTTTACCTTTTAGTTACATTAAGGATACGAAGCTTTTCAAACGTTTAATGAGATTATCGCGGTCGTATTTTACCATAAAGGATAGAAAAATTTTTAGTGCATCGGTAAATTAATAATGCATAAGAAGACATCGATTATTGTTCAAATACTAATCTATTAGGTGGTACAGAAGCATATCTTAAGGTGATATTGAAAATATTGATAACATTGCATTTGTCTGAGAAGTAGGTTATGAAATGGCGTATGCCAATGTGACAGGCGCAATCAAAAAAGAGACAAATCCTTATTGGTTACCTCGTTGTTTGGTTCGATATTGGGATAGAGAAGAATTTGCTCGACGTTTAAGAGGATTTTTTAGTAATGATCCTCATCGGGTAGCTCTGTATTATCAAGCAGCGGATATCTATTTGCATTCAACAAGGGCCGATACGTTTCCTAATGTAATTCTTGAAGCCATGGCATGCGGAACGCCGGTAATCGCCTTATTAACAGAGGGGGTATTCCTGAACAAGTAGAAGATGGAGTGGCGGGATTTTTAGTTCCATGTGGAGATGCTATTGCGATGTCAACTCGCATAAACCAGTTACTTAATAATGAGGTTCTGTGCAAAAAATGAATTTCTCAGGTATTGTAGTGACATATAATGATAGTAGACGGCTAGCTGATTGCTTAAATAGCTTAAAGTTTTGTTCTGAGCTTATAGTTGTTGATTTAGGTTCGGCTGACAATTCTATTGATATAGCTAAGAGCCATGAGGCTCGAGTTGTGCAGTATGAATGGACACCAATTGTCGAAAGGGTTCGTGATAGCGTTCTTCATATGGCAAAATATGATTGGATTATTGTTATTGACCCAGACGAGGTGTTTCCTATAAAGTTAGCTTCCAAAATATATGAGATGATAGAAAAAAATATTAAACTTGCAGCAATAGATTTACCATGGCAGTTTTATTTTTTAGGTCATCCGCTTACATCTACAGCTTGGGGTCAGGCAGACAGAATAAAAAGAGTTGTTGTTAATCGTAGACGCGTAGAATTCTATAGAGAAGTGCATAGAGGTATAAGAGTTAAGGATGGTTTCGATGTGATGAAGTTACCATCGGATGGGAGTAATTTTATTAAACATTACTGGATAGATTCATATAAGCAACTTTTTGAAAAACATTGGCGGTATCTTAAGTCAGAGGGAGAAGCTCAGTACAAAGAAGGAGAAAGATTTACATTTCGTCGCGGGATATTTTTGACCTTAAAAACACTTAAAAAAAATTTATTCGATTATAAAGGAATAAGAGGAGGCTGGGAAGGGGTATTCCTTAGCTTTTTCTATGCGTGGTATGTTGCTATGAGTTGGCTTTCGCTTTTGCAGTATCAATTAAAAATAAAACATCAAAGCAGGATTTATGCCTAAAAAAGATTATTTAGTTTCAGCAATTGTATCTGTTTATAACTGCGAACGGTTTATCAGGGGATGCCTTGAAGATTTGGAACAGCAGACCATTGCTGATAAATTAGAGATAGTAGTTGTAAATAGCGGCTCCAAGCAGAATGAAGAGCCAATTATAAAAGAGTTTCAGGCAAAATATGATAATATCATCTATATTAAAACTGAAGAACGGGAGACGATTTATAAGGCATGGAATAGAGGCATAAAAGCTTCTTCTGGGAAATATATTACCAATGCTAACACAGACGATAGGCATAAGAAAGATGCGATAGAAATAATGGCGAAGGTTTTAGAAAAAGAGAAAGATGTAGGATTAGTCTATGCCGACGATATTATGACAGAAACGGAAAATGAAACATTTGATAAACATACCTCAGCAGGATTTGCAGATAGAAGAGGATTCGATAAAAATGAACTTTTATATTCATGTTTTATTGGCCCTCATCCTGTTTGGCGTAAAAGTCTTCATGAAGACTTCGGATATTTTGATGAAAACTTTAAGGTGGCAGGTGATTATGAGTTTGAGCTAAGAATTTGTGATAAGTACAAATTTAAACATATTAAAGAATATTTAGGATTGTATTTCATTAGTCCTTATAATGCTGAGTATAGAGATTTTGAAATTACTACTTTAGAGAGCGTAGACGCAAGGGATAGGTATATGTATAGAATAGTAAGTAATAAATGGTTAAAAAAGCTTGATAGATTACAGAGTAAAGAGTTGTTCGATGTCGGATATAGCTATTTCCAGAAGAAAGCAAGTTCTTTATCTAGAAAATTTTATCTTAGGAGCATAAGATATAATTTGTATAATTTTAAAAGTTATAAAGGACTAATAGTTTCTTATTTTCCTTCTAAGCTAGTCAAAATTTTAAAAGGGCCAAATGGATAACTTACCGTTGACTTCAATTATTGTTCCTGTTTATAACGGCGAGAAAGTGATAAGCGAATGTATAGAATCGCTTTTGAATCAGGATTATCCTAAAAATAAATATGAGATTATTATTGTAGATAATAATTCTAAAGACAAAACTAGCGAAATAATCAAAAAATACCCTGTCAGGTATTTGTTAGAGGACAAAATTCAGGGGCCTTCTGCAGCTAGAAATGCAGGGGCAAGAGAAGCAAAAGGAGAAATACTAGCTTTTTTTGATTCCGACCAAATTGCAGATAAATCGTGGTTAAAAAATCTGTTACAGGGATGGGAAGATAAAAAATTTGGCGCTTTTGGAGGGAAGAATATAGCTTTTGTATCCAAGAACAACTTAATCGGAGATTACTGGAATCAGGAAGAGAATTCAAAACAAGAAGTTGTTTCAAAAGATAACCCTTATTTAAAAATAGGGACAGGCAACGCTGCTTACAGAAAAGATGTTTTTAAAAAGCTTGAAGGGTTTGATAATACTTTTTTATCATTAGAAGATTTTGATATTTGTATAAGAATGCAAAAGCAGTTACATTTGGCAGTTAAGTATAATTATGACGCAGTAATGTATCATAAAGAGCGTCTGACAATAAAATCTCTACTGAAAAGAGAATTTTGCTATGGAATAGGTTCATGTCTTCTTGGAAAAAAACATATGGAAGTCAGAAAGTCAATTTTAATTATTGTTTTTGGAGTAATAAAAAGAACATTATTAGGTTTTTTTGCTTTATGTTATGGAATGATAAAGCCTTTAAAAGGGAAAAATAGAAACAGGCATTTGCAATTAATATTACTAGATATCGCAATGCGATGGGCAAATTGCTTTGGCAGGCTTCACGGCAAATTCAAGTTAGATAAATATTTTTTTAAAGTTGCAGTTATATCTTCTGGCCTTGACCATGTTAAACGCGGCGTAGAGACATGGGCAAAGGATTTGGCGTATGCACTTAAGGAGAAAGGCATTAATGTGCGGCTTTATAAGGGAAGCGGAGCGAGTAAAAATGGCTTTGAGAGGAGCATAGCTTGCGTTAGATGTGGTTCAAATTTGTCAAAGCGGTTACTTAAGATGCTTCCGCGTTTTAGCTGGCATTTTGGAATGGGGTCGGATTTTCAGATACAGCAGACTACATTTACATTAAATCTATTGCCTGAACTCATGCTTAAAAGATTTGATATTATTCATACGCAGGATCCTGATTGCGCGAATATATTGAGAATTGCTAAAAAGATAGGCCTGATAAGATCGAAGATTATACTTGCGCATGGGACAGAAGAACCGTTTGGATTTATAAAAAAGTTTGATTATTTACAGCATCTGGCGCCGTATCATATGGAAGAGGCAATGCAGAATGGGGTAAATGGGACTACTAAACAGTTTGCGATAGGGAATTTTGTGGATACGGAGAGGTTTGACATCCAACGCAATACGCACGACGCGCGACTCAGTACGCCTCTGCGATGCGAACTAAAAATTCCAGAAGAGGCGTTTATTGTATTAAGCGCGGCGGCGATTAAGAAAACGCATAAGAGGATTGATTATTTAATAGACGAAGTTGTAAGCGCTGGTTCTCGACTCGTTCCGACTTCGTCGGGACTCGCTCGAACAGTATTATCCGAATATTCTTCGAGCGAACGAAGTGAGCCGAGAAGTATATATCTTGTGATAGCTGGGGCTATGACAAAAGAGACAGATGAGTTAGTTAAAATGGGTAAGGATAAACTTGGTGAGAGAATTATATTTTTAACTGATTTTCCCCGCGAGAGAATGAATGAAGTTTATGCTATGGCGGATGTATTTGCGCTTTGTTCGCTAAAAGAGATGATGCCGATCGCGGTTTTAGAAGCAATTTCTTCTGGCGTGCCTGTGATAGGCCATAAATACCCTGTTATTGAATGGATGATAGGCAATGGCGGAGAGTGTATTGATATGGCTAAAGAAGGCGAATTGGCTAAGACCATTGAGAAATATACGGATGAAACTTACAGGAAAGAAAAGTCCCTGAAAGCAAGGGAACATGCAGTGAAGAATTTTTCAAAAGATGTGGTAGTGGAGAAGATTGTTGGGATGTACAAAGAGGCCTTAAAAGGCGTATAGCATACGGCGTAGTGCGCAGAGTATTAATGAGCTTGCTTTTTTGCTCTGCGATGGTCTATATACATTATGATTAGTACGAAAACGAGAAAAACAACAGCAGCTGACAGCATAAACATTTTATGCTCCTTTCTTTTTGTTAGGATAAATAAAAATGCTGGCCATAAGAAAAATTACACAAATTGACCATAAGATAATTTTTAAACTCGAAGGGAATTTTTCAAAAAAATAACTTGCAAGGCCGACAGCAAATATAGTTTTTCCAAGATCTGCTGTAATTTTGGCAATAAACTCTCTTCGATCTACGTCTATTATGTTTATTTGTTTATAGTATATCATAAGTATGAGTTTAGTCCAGAAGGAAAAAGTTGTCAAAGTATAAAGAGGCAGGAAAAAGTGACGTGAGGGCGTGAGGTTACTATATCACCAAGACACCAGAGGCGTTTGGCGTATTGCGCAGGACGCGTGACGCATAACGCAAGACGATAAATATGAATAACTCATTAATCAGCGTGATAATACCGGTATATAACGGCGAGGAATACATTGCTGAGGCGATAGATTCAGCTTTGAATCAGACGTATAAGGAGCTGGAGATTATTGTGGTGGATGATGGGTCGAAGGATAAGACGAGGGAAATAGTGAATTCGTATTGCGTCACGCGTCATGCGTCTAGCGTAAAAGATTTTACGCCTAATGCAATACGCACGACGCACGACGCAATACGCCCAACGCCCAACGTCTACTATATTTATCAATCGAACAAAGGGCCTGCAGCAGCAAGGAATGCCGGGATAAAGATTGCAAAAGGCGAATATGTTGCGTTTTTAGATGCTGATGATGTATGGCTTAAGGATAAGCTGGAGAACCAGCTTAAGGAAATGACAGATGGTATAGGCATGGTAGGTGTAGCTAAGCGCGGTGAAAATACTGAACGCACGAGGAATATTTCATATAAAGATCTATTGATCAAGAACAGATTCTGTAATTCAGGCGTTATGGTAAAAAGAGAGTGTTTTGATAAAGTGGGATTGTTTGATGAAAGGCCAGAGTTTAAAGCAGTGGAAGACTGGGATATGTGGATTAGGATTGCCATGAATTATAAAACAAGATATTTAAATTTACCTTTGATCAAAGTTAGGGTTACTCAAAATAGTATTAGTTCAGCTAAAAATGCTCAAAAGATGCTTTATAGCGAACTATGTGTTCTTCAGAAAAACTTCTCTGAGGATTCTTTAAGGTCGAAATGGCTTTTAAGATTAAAAGCATATAGTTATTGTCACTATAGGGCTAGCATAGCTTATAGAGAAGTCAAAAGCACAATTGAAGCAAGGAAGCATATTTTTAAAGCTGTTTTGCTGTATCCTTTTAATTTTCTTAATAAAATACGCTTATCTTTTGCTGCCAATGCAATTTTAGGATTATACAGATGAACATAATGCACGTAGTTTTAAGTCTGGAATACGGCGGGCTTGAAAAAGTTGCTATTGATTTAGCAAGCTATTTAAACAATGGCAAACATAAGGTTATTATTTGTTGTTTAGATAGATTAGGAGAATTGGCAAAAGAAGCAGAAAAAAGAGGGGTTAAGGTAATATTTATAAAAAGAAAACCCGGTATTGATTTTTCTTTGCCATTCAGGCTAAGCAAAGTTTTTAAAGATGAGGAAATAGATATAGTTCATACGCATAATCATGCGGCTATGCTATATGGGACACTGGGAGCCAGGCTCGCAGGAATTCGAGCCATTTTTAATACGATTCATGGCAGAGAAAAGAAGATAAAGAATAAAACCATATGGTCAATGGCATGGAAAATGAATAGCATGATAATTACCATATCTCAGGATGCGAAGAGAGAGCTAGTTAAGAATAGCGGCATAAATCCTGAAAAGATAGGTGTTATTTATAACGGTATTGACATATCCCGATTTAAAAAATCTGATGCTGATAGTAACGTAATTGGCACTGTTTCAAGGTTATCACAGGAAAAGGACAATTTTACAATGCTTGAAGCGTTTAAGATAATAAGCAGTAGGCTTGATAATGTAAGCTTGGTGATAGCAGGAGATGGGCCGTTAAAAGAGAGTTTAAAGGCCAAAGTTGAAAGTTTAAAGCTGGAAGAGAAGGTGATATTCCTGGGTTTCAGGAATGATATTCCAGAGGTGTTAAGCGGATTTAGCGTGTTTGCGCTTTCATCTCTTACAGAAGGGATTTCCATAAGCTTATTGGAAGCAATGGCAAGCGGTAAGCCTGTAGTGGCAACAAATGTTGGCGGAAACCCAGAAGTGGTTAGCGATGGCGAAACAGGATTGCTAGTGCCGCCAAAGGAGCCGGATAAAATGGCAGAAGCGATTATTAAGATATTGTCAGACAGAGACATGGCTAAGAGAATGGGCGAAGCAGGAAGAAAAGGAGTGGAAGAGAAGTTTAGTTTGGAGAGAATGGTAAAAGAGTATCAGGAAATATACGAGGCCACCAGGACACCATGACACAAGGGTGCGGACGGCATATTGCGTTATGCGTGAAATCTAGTTGTTGGAGATAGTTTCTTCAAGGAGAGATATGCGTTTTTCGAATACTTTAAGATCAGTTCTAATGATATGGATATCAGTTTTAATAAATGCGATATCTTCTGTATTCTTGCCTGTCATTTCAAAGATACCTGCTGCTTTTTCTCGCAGGGCTGATAAGCCTTCGCCGAATATTCTAAAGTCGGAACGCAATGCTTCTAAAATAACTGAAAATTCTCTGTCTCTATTTAGATTTGGTTCTTTATTTTTCAATTTAGATTCCTTAATGTTCTTTAAGTTTACTACTGTAGATATATGTTGTCAAGGAAGAAAAGGGCAGGAAAGTAATGGGTGAGTTAATAGGGGGGTAAAAGGTTGTTATTCAGACTGTGTCATAATTCATATTTTGGTAGTCGCAGGCTTTAGCCTGCGAAAATTTATCGACGATAACGCAACCTAAAGGTTGCGACTACCGCGTGAATTTGATAATTGTGACACAGTCTGAATGACAAGAGTCAGTGATACCCCTCCTGTTAACTCACCGATTACGCAGGAAAATATGACACCAGGACATAAAGATACAAGGGCGGACGGCGTAGTGCGGGAGATTAGAGGTGAGTTTAAATATGTTTAAGATAGTTTCGAATTTCGTCGTGGGTACCCACTATACCATATTCTATAAGGTCTTTTGCCCATCTTATAAGAATGCGGTCTTTAATACTAGCGCGGAATTCCCAGATATTGTTTCTTATTCGTTTAAGGCCAAGTCCTGCTTTGGGTTGCGTAGATTTTTCCACTACTTCTTGAAAATCTTTAATTGCGCTATGGATAGAGTTAAGTCTTTTTTGGTCGTTGATTGCTTTTATACTATGAATATAAGAGGAAGCATAGCGATATTGCATCTACATCCTGCAGAGTTTTTTATGAAAATTGAGAGAAGATTTGGCAGAATTACAGGTTTTGCTGTTATTTCCGTTAAACAAATTTTCTATTTTTTTAAATTCCTCCTGTGTAAAATCTTCAGAATCTTTGAATTTGATGCTCAATGTAAGCCTCTGATGGGTTTTGAAAGGAACATTGATAAGAGGTTTAAATACGCCTTCTTCAAATATAACAGGAATTTTGATAGTCATTTTATATCATCCTCTATTTATAAATATAGCACGAAAGAAGAGGGTTGTCAAGGCAGGAAAGGGCAGGAAAAAGTGACCGAGGAACAATGAAGATATTAGTTATTACTAATCTATTTCCGAATAATAAAGAGCCGAATAGGGGCATATTTAATAAACAAGAAATGTTAGAGCTTATCAAGCTATGTAAGATACAAGTAGTGGCGCCGGTTGTGTGGCATCGGGCAAAGGGGATACTAGAGGAAGAGAACGTTGAGTCACCAGGTCACCAGGTCACCAGGACACAGGAAAAGTCACCAGGTCACCAGGTCACCAGGTCACCAGGTTTTAAGGTGTATCATCCGAAGTATTTCATGATCCCCAAGATTGGGAGATCTCTATATGGGTTTTTCTTTTACTTTTCTCTAATAAGTATGGTTAAGAAGATTTACGAAAGTTTTAAATTTGATTTGATTTTTTCATTATGGGTATATCCTGATGGCTTTGGAAGCTTTCTAATAGCCAAGGCTCTTAGAAAGCCAATAGTAATAATGGCACAGGGATCGGATATCAATATACATACAAAATATTTTTTACGCAGAAGAATGATCGCTTACATACTCAAAGGCTCTAATAGAGTTATAACAGTCAGCGGAGCGCTTAAAGAAAGAATAATAGAGATAGGGGTTCCTGAAGATAAGATTAGCGTGATTCTTAATGGAGTAAATACAGAATTATTTAAGCCAATGGATAAAATAGAGTGCAGAAAAAAACTAAATTTACCATTGGATAAAAAAATAGTCCTCTTTGTTGGTAATTTAGAGATGGTTAAAGGCATAGATCTTTTGGTAGATGCAATGAAAGATTTAGATAATATTTGTTTGGCAATTGTTGGGGATGGGCCTTTGAGAGAAATCGCAATACGCAATACGCAAAACGCAAGACTAAAAAGCAGAGTTTATTTTGCAGGCGCAAGGCCGCACAGCGAGATACCTATATGGATGAATGCTTCTGATATATTTTGTTTACCCAGCAGAAACGAAGGATGCCCGAATGTTATTCTGGAGGCATTGGCATGCGGCAGGCCAATTGTTGCTTCAAGAGCAGGAGGGATTCCAGAGATAATTAAATCTGAAAATCAGGGGGTTTTGGTTAGCCCTGAAAACATAACTGAACTTAGAGCTGGAATCCTAAGGGCATTAGAGAAAGATTGGGATAGCACAGCCTTAAGGCAGAGTGTTGTGAATTTTGATTGGAAAGAAAATGTGAAAAAAGTGTTTGATGTTCTCGGCTCTGCCAAAAACTGCAATATTCTCTACCATCACAGGACTCAGGGGACAGGGGCTGAAGGTGTTCATATTGTAAATATTATTAAAGGTTTCAGGAAATCAGGGCATAGAGTCTATGTAATTTCCCCGCCTGGCGTAGATGCAGAGAAGACAGCAGGAGATAGCCCTTACAAAAAGAAATCGGGATTCGTGCGTAAATTTTTTGATTTTCTCAGCAGACATTTACCTCAGTTTTTGTTTGAGATATTAGAAATAACATATAATCTAAAGGCTGGCGGCAGGTTAAATAAGATATTAAAGAACAATCAAATTCATTTTATCTATGAAAGATATGCATTTTTCCTTTTTGCAGGAGTGAGACTGGCTAAAAAGTTTAATGTGCCTATAATAGTGGAGGTCAATGAGGTTGTGGGAGAAAAAAGGGTGAGGAGACAGCATTTCACAGCGTTTGCGAAAAGAATAGAGAAGTTTGTTTTTCAGAATGCAGATGCAATAGTCGTAGTGTCTGATTTTTTGAAAAAGAAGATTATGGAATACGGGATAAGCGGAAATAAGATTTTTGTTATGCCTAACGCAGTGGACGAAGGCTTATTTATTCCGCGCCTTGGAGCCAATAAGATAAAGGAAAGTTATGCGATAAAAAGCGGGGCAGTGATTATCGGTTTTATCGGCTGGTTTGTAAAGTGGCATAATATCGAACTTCTGCTTGAGGCATTCAGCGATGCGGCAAAGAAATCCCAGGCGCTTCTTTTTCTTGTAGGCGACGGCGCGCTTAAAAATAGATTTGAAGAAATAGCCAGAAATATGCATATAGAAGACAAGGTCTTTTTCCCTGGGTCTATCCCATACGAAAATATCCCCGACTATATAGATCTGATGGACATTTGCGTTATACCTGATTCAAATGAGTACCGCTCTCCCATTAAGCTTTTTGAATATATGTCCATGGGCAAAGCTGTTGTTGCTCCGAGATATGCGCCCATAGAAAGCATTGTAGAAGACGGCGGCGATGCTATTTTGTTTGAAAAAGGAAACAAGGAGTCTTTAAAAACAGCGCTGGATCTATTGATAGAGAATCCAGCCAGAAGAAAGGCATTAGGCGGCAAGGCAAGAGAAAAGATTTTAAAAAACTATACATGGCTTGGGAATGCGGAGAGAGTGATGGAGATTGCTTCGTCGCTTCGCTCCTCGCAATGACAGGAGAGGGGTGGTTATGATTATAAGTGATCTGGTATATAAGGCAGAATGTTTCTATGGTAAATGTTCGGGGAAAGGATTTGCGAAGATTCTATTTAGCGATGGAACGTCGTGCATGGTTTTTTATAGGATAGCGGGATTTTTTAGAAGGATAGGGTTGGGGGTAATCGGCTGGGTATTTCTGGAGATTAATAAGGTTTTAAATGGGTGCGCGATAGGAAGAGGCGCTAGTTTTGGCAGGGGATTTGTGATAATGCATGGCGTGGGAGTGGTAATAAATAGCGCTGTAAGAGGCGGAGAAAATATTGTTATAGAGAGCGGAGTGGTGATAGGCGCTGCAAGAAATGGCTTGCCGGTAGAAGCGCCGCATATAGGAAATAATATCTTTATAGGAAGCGGGGCAAAGGTTTTGGGCGGCATAAAGATAGGCAATAATGTAAAAATAGGGGCAAATGCAGTTGTTGTAAAAGATGTGCCTGATAATGTGACTGTGGTGGGAATACCTGCGAGGGTAATAGGATAGAGAATATATGGAGAAATTCCAAATTACAAGCACCAAATTACAATTAAGCACCAATGACCGAAACATGGGGTAAAAAATATTTTGAAAGAAAATAGTCACTTCCTGTGTCTTATATAGCAGGAGGTGATTAAAATGAATGAAACAGATAAAAGGGTTGTTTATGATTTGGAAGAAAGGACTTATCAGTTTGCGAAAGACATCGCTTTCTTTTGCAAGAAATTGCCAAGAATATTTCCGAATCCAGAGTATATGGGTCAACTGATAAGGGCTTCGAGCTCAGTAGGCGCTAATTATATAGAAGCAAATGAGGCCTTAAGTAGGAAAGATTTTTTCATGAGGATCAAAATTTGCAGGAAAGAAGCAAAAGAATCAGCATATTGGTTGAGGATAATCATTGACACTAATGAAGATGGCTTCAGAAAAGAAGGAAGTTTTTTGAAAGAAGAGGCCGTAGAATTAAAAAAGATATTTTCGGCAATATTAGGAAAATCCAATGTTTCGGTCATTAGGTAATTGGAATTTGAGATTTAATTGTTGAATTGGTGCTTGTGATTTGGAGTTTTATATATATGCATATATTATTTTGGTTGGCATTAATTTTGATAACTTATACGTATTTATTATATCCTGTTGCGCTTTTAGTTTTAACAGCATTTAGGAAGCCATTTCTACCCCGTAGGAGGCCTGCGGCCACCTATGGGGTGGAAATTTATGGAGTGAGTATTATTGTAAGCGCGTATAATGAAGAAGCTGTTATAGAAGAAAAGATTAAAAATTGCCTTGATCTGGATTATCCTAACGAGAAATTAGAGATTATCATTGCTTCTGACGGGTCAGATGACAGGACCAATGAGATAGTGAGGGGATTTTCCGATAAAGGCGTAGTTTTAGCTGATTATAAAGCCCGCAGGGGAAAGGCAGAGGCTTTAAACCAGACAATACCAATGGCAAAGAATGAGATTATTGTTTTGAGCGACGCAAATACAGCCTTCAGGAAAGACGCATTAAAGATGCTTGTCAGGAATTTCGGAGATGACATGGCCGGGTGCGTTTGCGGAGAAATGATATTCAAAAGCAAGCGAGAGAATAAAACAGGAGAACTGGAAGGGTTTTATTGGAAGTATGAAGTATTTTTAAAAAGATTGGAAGGAAGAAAAGGGTCATTGCTCGGCGCAAATGGCGGGATATATGCAATAAGGAAAAAACTTTTCGAGAGAATACCTTCTGATACAATAATAGATGATTTTGTGATACCCATGAAGATTTTGGAAAAAGGGTATAGAGTGGTATATGAACCAGAGGCAATAGCATATGAAGAAACAGCAAAAAGCATAATACAGGAGATGGCAAGGCGGGTCAGGATAGGCGCAGGAGACTTTCAGTCACTTGTATTGACAAGAAAATTATTAAATCCTCTGAGAGGTTTTAGCGCATATGCTTTTTGGTCGCATAAAGTTTTAAGATGGTTTGCGCCGTTCTTATTGCTCGGGGCGTTATTTTTTAATGCGTTTATAGTTGGAGAAAAACTTTATTTAATGATATTCATGCTGCAAATTGGGTTTTATGGCCTGGCGTTCATAGGAAGATTATTTAGCACGAGCAATATACACATAAAAACGCTGGGATTCTTTTATTACTTTGTGTCTATGAATATAGCGCTTATGGTTGGATTTTTTAAGTTTGTCAGCGGGTCGCAAAGCGTAATGTGGAAAAGAACAGAACGATAATTATGTATAAAAATTTAGATATCTGGATACCAAGTTATATAAAGCAGTGCAGAAACAAGAATGGGAAAATAAGTCAATCTGGCTTGAGGCATATTATGTTTTGTGTGGCGGATCATTTTGAACCGAAATGGGGCAATGGGGCAGGCAATAGGCGTGTTAATACATGGCTGGAACGGTATCCGATTATGGCGAAGAAACATGCGGATAACGATGGGAAATATCCACAGCATACGTTTTTTATTCCATTAGAGGAATATGAACCAGAACATCTGGAAAGAATAGCTAAGTTATGCAGGGAAGGATTAGGTGAGGTAGAGATACAGCTTCACCATGATAATGATACTGAACATAAACTGAGGGGAAAGATAGAAAAAGGCATAGCGGATTTTAGGAGGCACGGATTATTGTCAAAAGATAAAAATACAGGGGAGATAAAGTTTGGGTTTGTGCACGGGAACTGGGCATTGGATAATTCCAGGAAAGACGGCAGGTGGTGCGGAGTAAATAATGAGATTGGCGTTTTAGAGGAATTAGGATGCTATGCTGATTTTACATTGCCGTCAGCTCCGAGTGACACGCAGACGAGAAAGATAAACAGCATTTACTATGCGATAGATGATCCGGAAAAACCAAAATCGCATGACACAGGAATAGACGCGGGGACGATAGGTGAAAATAAGGGATTGATGATTATCCAGGGGCCGCTGGCGCTGAATTGGAAAAGGCGGAAATTTAATATATTTCCAAAAATAGAGAATGCGGAAATCGCATGGCATAATAAGCCTACAAAAGACAGGATTGACCTGTGGGTAGAACAGGACATATCAGTTAAAGGCAATGCAGGCTGGATATTTATAAAGGCGCATACGCACGGCTGTCAGGAGAAGAATTTCGATTCATTATTAGGGAAGCCAATTCATGATATGCATAATTATTTAAGGGTGAAATATAATGACGGGGTAAATTTTAAACTGCATTATGTTACGGCAAGGGAGATGTATAATATTATTAAGGCGGCAGAGGCAGGGGAAAATGGAGAGCCTGGAGAGTATAGGGACTATCAATTAGTGGGGGAACATGGGGATACAAAGTCACCAGGTCACCATGTCACCAGGTCACCAGGTGACTTGGTGTCCCTGTGACATGGTGTCTTGGTGACATGGTGTCTTGGTGACATGGTGTCCTTGTGTCTTGGTTAAACTATGAAATTGTCAATCTGGTTATTCTCAATAGCATACTTGGCGGTTCTTTGTATTTTGTGGGCTGCGCCATATTGGCCAGGACAGATATGGTGGCTGGCTGATTTATTCCAGATGGCGCCGCTTTGGGTTCTTTATTACCCTCTTGGGTTTCTTTTTATAATGGCTTTGGCGGCAAGAGGAGAGAAAGGGTTAATAATAGTCCATATTCTTTCTTTTGCTATAATTATGTTTTGTATCATGGGATTTAATGTCCCTTTTTCCGCACCGAGGCAAAAGAATGTAAAAACGCAAAACAATCTTAGAATTATGACTTGCAACCTTGGCACTAATGTTGATATAAGTCTTTTATCTAGTTTTATTACAAGAACACAGCCTGATATTATTGCCTTCCAGGAGGCTTACGCTGATAATCAAAGCGCATTAGAAACGATATTAAGCCAAGACAAATGGAACTTTTCGTTTCAAGAATATCTGGGGCTTGCAAGCCAATTAAAAATCAAGAATGTAGATATAAAAAATAGGAACATATTAGGCGGATGGGGAGGGCTGGTTGCAAAATATGAATTAGAAGGGCCAATGGGGAGCATAAATTTTTTTAACATGCATTTAGATACTCCGAGATTAGGCATAGAGGCTATCATGGATAACGGCTTAGGCGGATTATCAGAGATTAAAAGAGTTACGGAACTGCGGGAGAAAGAATCCGGTATTGTATTGCAGTGGATTATGCTGAACAAAATGGTTTTGGCAGCAGGGGATTTTAATATGCCGGAGGCAAACCCTATATATAGAAAGTATTGGTCGTCATTTACAAATGCTTTTTCAAAAACAGGGTTTGGGTTTGGATATACAAAATATACACGTTGGCACGGGATTCGCATTGACCATCTATTGTGTGATGGCGATTGGAGAGTTGTTCATGCTGAAGCAGGGCCTGATATAGGGTCAGACCATAGGCCTGTAGTCGCAGATGTTGAGTTTATAGGAATAAAATCTAATCAAACTCAGGCAGAAGAGCCAAAGGAGCAGATAACTGCGGCGTTGAAAATTGAACGTGATGCTGTTTCGGATAGCGCATCAGGCAGTGTAAAATTTGAGCTTTGGAATATAGAAGCTTATCCGATAGTTAGTTTTTCGTATATGGTTCTTGACGGAATTCCGCTTGAGGTGCGGGTTAAAACAATATATAATGATTGGATAAATTTGAAGGATGCTCATTTAATCAATGATGGGAAATGGCATGAAATACATATTGATGTGCGCACTGTTATCAAAGGTGTTTTGCCTGCTGTAAAATATATTACAGAGTTTCAGTTTTATATACCCCAAAAGGGATATCAAAAAGACAGCTTTTGGATAAATGATTTTAAAATGAGGAGGGATTAGTATGAATAAAAATTATTTAAAGATCGGCCTAGTAACATTACTTGTGGGAATAATTTACATACCTACATTTATCTGGATGTGGGAAAGGTGGTTTGCGGAAGAGTCATATTATTCACATGGGATTTTAATGCCTCTCGTGACGATATTTTTAATATTTTTCAAGAAGGATGAACTTAAAAGTATCAAATCAAAGAAGAATAACTGGGGGCTATTACTTATTGGATTGGCGCTTACAATGCATTTAGTAAGCGCGTGGATGAAGGTGTATTTTACCTCTGGATTTTCTATGATTTTATTGATACTGGGATTAGCGCTTTATTTTCTGGGAACAGCGTATTTCAGAAAATTAATGTATCCGATCTTATTTTTGATATTCATGATCCCAGTGCCCATGGTACTTATTGCGAACCTGAGCGTAAAGTTAAAGCTTTTTGCAGCGCATATGGCGGCAATATTAGTGAGTAAAATCGGCATACCTGCAATCAGGGACGGGAGCACTATAAAAACAGCGCATTCTTATATAATGGTAGAAGGCCCATGCAGCGGCATCAGTTCATTAATATCGCTCCTTGCGCTTGGCGCGCTCGTGGCGTATTTTATGAAGGCAAACATTATAAAAAAGTGGACTTTACTGGTATTAACAATACCTATTGCAATATGCGCAAACGTGTTCAGGATTACGCTTTTAACATCAGTAAACGAGATTTACGGGGAAAAGTTTGCAATGGGGTGGTTTCATGATTTTTCAGGATTTTTGCTATTCGCTGCAGCGTTAGTAGGGCTGATGACAGCAAAGAAAGTGTTGGAGTAACAAGTCACCAGGTCACCAGGACGCAAGGAGAGAGCTTGGTAAATATACTTGTAAAAATATTTTGAAAGAAAATTGCCTCCAGATGTGTCTAATATAATAAGACACCAAGTCACCATGACACAAGGAGGATGCGGAAAATGGAGAAAGGGTATAAGAAGTTAATAGTTTGGCAGAAGGCGGATGAATTTGCATATCAGGTTTATTTGGAAACAAATAAATTCCCCAGAGATGAAATTTACGGGGTAACTTCACAATTAAGAAGAGCGGCGCTATCAATACCTGTTAATATAGTAGAAGGAACGGGTAGACAGGGCAGAGGAGAATTAAAACAATTTATCAACATAGCCTTAGGTTCTTTAGCCGAGGCCGAATACTTATTAGGATTTTGTTTTCGTCTTAGATATTTAGATGCCGAAAGGTATGACAAGTTAGAAAGTTTAAGAAAATCTTTCAGCGGCTTACTTTGGAACTTTTATAAAAGCCTGGTGACCTGGTGACGTGGTGTCTTGGTGACCAACATTGTTTAACGAGGAGCGGGTATGAAGAAGATGGATTTAGCGATTATAGTGTTATTGGTTATCGCAGCTGGATTGTCGGTGGCTCTGTATTTCAGGCCAGTGGATGAGACAGCAAGCGTAAAGATAACAAACTTTCCCATGGAAATAGGCGAGTGGCATGGAAAGGATATTCAGCTGGAAGAAAAGGTATATAAGATTTTAGAAACCAGGAATTTAGTGATGAGGGAATATAAGAATATTGCTACAAATCAGGTTGTTTACCTATATATAGTCGCTTCAGACATAAATAGAAGAGTGGCTCATCCGCCAGAGGTGTGTTATACAGGGGATGGAGTGGAAATATTGGAAAAGAAGGAGGCGAATCTCGGGTTTCTAAAAGTGGATAGCTTTATTTCACGGAAGAATGGAAATGAATCTTTGATTTTTTACTGGTTTAAAGCGGGTGATAAATTCACCACAAGCTATTTAATACAGCAGGCAAAATCCGCAGTGAATCAGATGATGGGCAAAAATACCGGAAGCGCGCTTATACGAGTGTCTACAGATATAATTAACAAAGATAAAGAAAAAGCCAGCCAGCTCCTTCAGGAATTTTCCAGAAAAATAATCCCGATAGTTTTGAAAAATACGCCCTAAACCCTCCCAACCCCGCAAGAGATCTTCGGCCGCCTGCGGGTTTTTTGTGTCTAATTTCCTTAAAAATGTGTTTAAAAATATGCGCAAAAATAAAAATCAGACAGTCGTAGTATGTCCTATTATGTCCGAGTATATCTCAGACTATCAGTATCCTATCAAAAATTCTTAACATCATAACTCTTTTAAATTCAATAAGTTAAAATAATGTAATAAATTTCTTTTTATTATAAAAAAGTTGGCACGCCAGTTGCTCTAAATATAGAGTAAGTAAGAATAGAGAGCACCTTTCATGTTAAAACTTTTTGTTGAAAAATTTAAGAATTTGATAGAGGATTTGGAATACGAGTGGTTCACGTATACCCACCTTATGAAATTCGTGCGTCTGAATAAAAAGAGCGCAGGAAAATGAAAAAAATAATTCCAATAGCTTCGTTTATAGCCTTATTTGTGTTTTTCGTATTTTTGAAAACGCTTTCTGCAGACAGCGCTAGTAATGTAAAGGTTATTCCTCATGCGCCAGAGCCGGCTAGCATTGCTTTAGTGGGAGGGGGACTTTTAAGCATAGTGGTAAGGTTTGTCAGAAAAAGATTTCAGGATTTTAAAAGAGGTATGGATGTAATCTTATCTTTGATTGGGTTAGTTATCGCTTCTCCTATCTTTTTAGTCGCAGGTATGGCGATAAAAGTTACTTCGCCAGGGCCTGTATTTTTTAACCAGACAAGGCTTGGAAAAGCTGGAATGATTTTTGACATCTATAAACTCAGGACAATGAGGTCAGATGCCGAGAAGGAAACAGGCGCAATATGGGCAAGGGAGAATGACCCGCGCATTACTCCAGTAGGAAGATTTTTGAGAAAAACTCATATGGATGAACTGCCACAGTTAGTAAATGTTTTAAAAGGTGAGATGAGCATTGTGGGCCCAAGACCAGAAAGGCCTGAAATAGCAAAGGATTTAAAAGTCCATATCTCTGATTATGAAAAGCGGCTTAATGTAAGGCCCGGCATAACCGGCCTTGCGCAGGTCTGGCATAAGTATGACGAGACCTTGGATGATGTAAAGAAAAAAATAAAATATGACCTGCTTTACATACGCGAGATGTGTTTAATGGTAGATTTGAGAATTTTAGCAAGAACTATATTAGTGGTATTAACTGGCAAGGGTGCCAGATAGATTTGTCGTGCGTCATGCGGGTTGCGTTGTGTGCAATACGCGTGACGCACTACACAGAACGAAACAAAAGAAAGGGGGTGAAAAAATGAAAAAATTATCGATTATTGTTTGCGCTGTATTAATAGGAGCATCTTTGTTAGGTTTGCAAAAAGCAGAAGCAGCGACCTATGTATCGATGCTTGCTACAGGCAGCCAAATAGCTTGGTTAGAAAGTGAGTATACAACAGTTGCTGATGGAGACGGTTATTACTATTATGACTATACTGTTTACATCAAGGATTTTGATACTTATACTTTGCCTTCAGGATATACTTATCTTCCTGATCTACAGGCTTTGAAAGTTCTAAATTCTTCGCACACTCCTGTTGAGTTAGTAGAATCTCCAAGCTCGCCATTACAGTGGAATTTCGCTCAAGATATTAACTATGTGTATTATCAGTGGACAGTTAATAGCTATAGTCATGATCTTCTTATGCCTACACCTGGCGAATTAGACTCTATGAAAATAAAGAGCAAATTTGGACCTACTTATGTAGGTGCTGCTGTTTGGGATGGCGGATTACCTACTAGTTCAGGTAATACTGTTGGCCCTGCTCCAGAGCCAGCCAGCTTATCGCTTTTAGGGTTAAGCTTGTTAGGGCTTGGCGGCATGTTAAGAAGGAAGTTCATAGCATAGCTCTCTATCTTTATTACAAGGATAGAGACTGTGCTTGAACCATGTAAGCATGCTTATTGTGGAGAGAGCACAAGGCTTTTTAAAGTTTTGTGCTCCTCTACCGGACTCATAATATAATATTAAATAAGAAACAAGATATATAAATTCTTACATAGGAGCGTTATGCGCAATACGCGTGACGCACGACGCATAACGAAAAAACGGAGGCATGAATAATGAAAAGAAAAATTTTATTAGCCATAGCAATGTTAGGGTTTCTTTTTCTAACTGCTGATTTTGCCATGGCGTATACTCCAGATGGTAATCTTAGTGACTGGGGAGCTATTAATCCAAATAGTGCGCAATGGACGCCCAATGCAGGGATTTTTTATACAGTAAATCCTCCTGTCGGGAATGGCGGATATGTAGGACCTGGATGGGGAGGCCAGCTATTCCATGTAGACGCGCTTTATGTTACTGCAGATAATACAAATCTTTATTTAGCGCTTATAACTGGATTTCCTAATACAGCAGGCGGCGTACTTTATGGTGGAAGTTATTATTCAGCTGGTGATATAGCTATAGATTTTGGGGCTAATGGCACATGGGACTATGGAATAGAGATAGGCGACCATAAAGCAGGATATGGAGGATATAATGGGACTCCCGGCCATATATATACAGGAATAACCTGGCAAGCTGATACAAGTTGGGGAGGGGTAAGTTCTCCTTTATATATGCTGACCGCTGCTACAGATGCTGGCACTGCAAACGGATTTGCATACAATAATACTTTTTATGGCAATAACCATTGGGTAATTGAATTGTCTATTCCAAAGACTTACTTTGGGAGCGATTGGAATGAATACGGAATAGTGCATTGGACCATGAGCTGTGGGAATGATAATATAAATGTTACTACTACACCGGAACCAATGAGCATGGCTTTATTAGGGGGTGGACTATTTGCTTTGCTAGGGTCAAGGTTGAGAAGAAGAAAATAGAGGCTATAACGATATTGTTAATATCAGGGGGAGATTAGAAAAATCTCCCCCTTTTTGTATAAAAAAATACTTTTTAATTGACTTATAAAAATTATTATACTATAATATTGCGCAATGTGACTGCCAGTCATTAAAAAGTGTCCCAGAGTCAGATTTAACATCTGTAACAAAATCTAATGCACGAAGCTTGCTATCGCTCGCTTTAACTATTCCAAATATGGAAAAAACAAAAAAAGTCCCGCTTGTAGGTATAATATGGAAAGGCACATTTAGCACATTAAAAAGCAATCCTATCATATTCTTTCTATTTGCCTTATCAGGGATCCTAAAGCTTATATGCTTATTGGTAATTTTCTTAGCTATATTTTATCCACTATCTATAATATTTGCGCCTATTATAAAAACACTGTGGGGCGAAATGTTTCTTCATTACCCGTTTAATTTCAGTTTGATGCCCAGGCTTTTTTATTACGCTGAAATAACGGTGTATATATTTATCGACAGTTTATTGAGCGGCATGGCCATATGGATGGTATTTCAGGCAAATGAAGGCAAAAAACCAAAGCTTCTGGACACAGTAAAAAAGACTATTCCCAAGTATGTCACCCTCGCAGGATTCTTATTAGCCATCTTCCTCATAGTAGCCCTAGTATATCACGGTGAAAAAATAGCTGTATCAAAGCTGATGAGGTTAAATTTTGCGGCGTCGTTAGTAAAAAGCGGGGCGCTTGATTTTATAACGGTGTTTGTTAATTTTTTTATTATCATCCTCATTGAAATGGTTTTTGCTTTTGCCATGCCTTTTGCGGTATTGGAAGATAAGAGGTTCTTTAAAGCGCTTTTCGGAAGCCTATCTTTATTAAAGAAACTTTTTCTCACTACGTTTATACTAATAATCGTTCCGACGCTTGTATCCCTGCCATTTTTATTATTAAAGACAGGCCTTAATACGCTGATAGATAAAACGCTTCCGGAGATTACTTTATTGATTTTAGGGTTAGGCATAATTTTAACAGTGTTTATTGACTCTATTGTAACAGTTTCGCTGGCGCTGTTGTTTCTATTAAAAAAGGATTTACAGATTGAAAAGGTTAAGTAGTTTTATACTTATAGCGCTCCTGGCAGTCAGCATCGCAGGATGCGACAAGCAGTATCAATCAGAGAGATGCCTCTACAAGGCTGCAAAGCTCGCCAGACATATTATAATGGCCCCTGATTCTATCCCGCCAGAAGAGTTTAACAACGCAATAAAAGCATATACGATCATTTTTGAAAAATATCCGGATAGCATAAGCGCAAAAAGAGCCAGGTTAAGCATAGGCTCTTTATACCTTGCCAAAAAAGAAAACATCAAGGCGCTGGAGGTATTCAATAAAGCGCTAAAGCTATATCCTGATGATAAAAGTATATGCATTGAAGCGAGGTTTTCGATTGCCAAGAGCTATGAGGAAATGGCCTCATGGGACAGGGCGCTTACAGAATACAAGGGTATTATGAGGGATTATCCTGATACAGAAATAGGCCTTAACTTACCGATGTATATTATGCAGCATTATGAAAAAGAAAAAGACATCCCTGGGATAGACAATGCCTACAGGGAAGCTATCGCGTATTATAAAAATATAGCTGAGAAAAACCCAAGAACCATGCTAGGCTTCAGGGCGCAGGATTTTATCATAGCATGCCATATGAAAAGAGAAAATTGGCAGGAAGCGGTAAACAGCATGGAAAAGTCAGTAATGGACTATCCCATGGTCAAGACCATACCAGACACCATGCGGATGATCTCAGATATAAGCGTAAACAAGCTCAAAGATCCCAATAGAGCCTTTGAAATCTTTCAGAAATTCTTAACAGCATACCCCGGGCATCCGATTAAAGAGTATATTCGGAAAGGATTGGAGGTTTTAAAGAATGTTTCTCCTGCAAAGTAACGATAAAAAAGAAAGAAACAGAGTTTCCCATCTCGCAGACATACTTATAGCCATATCAGCCTCAAACGACATGAAAGAATTGCTGGAACTGACCCTGAATAAGGCTTTAAAGGCGCTTTATTCTGACAGGGGGTCTATATTCCTGGCAGGAGACGACGGCAAGGAACTGTTCCTGAAATGGGAGCATAACGTCAACTCTAAAGAAAAAGACATCAGGAAAAAATTAGGCGAGGACATAATGGGCAAGGTTGCGGAGGACAAAAAGCCTGTTCTTGTAAAGGACATACGATACGACCAGAGATTCAACCTGCGCCGCATGTATGCCAACTATAAAACAAGATCTTTTTTATGCGTGCCCATAGCCACTGATACGAAATTAATAGGCATCATAAACATCACAGAGAACAAAGCCAATAAACCTTATTCCGATGGAGACCTGAAATTCTTAATGATAGTGGCAGACCATATCGCGCTTAAGATAGAAAAAAGCCAGCTTCTTTCAGAGATAGGCCACCTCAGAAAAAAGACAGAGAGCGACAGCAAATTTGCTGATATAGGAAAGTTTTCCAGCGGCATTTCCCACGAGCTCACCAATCCTCTGGACGGGGTAATAAGGTATACAAATCTCGCAATAGAGACAGCAGAAGACGGGGTGGTTAAGGAATACCTTATGGAGGCAAAGTCTGGGCTAAGCCGCATTACAAATATAGTAAGATCTCTCCTGGAGCTGACAAGATATAAAAAACCCGCATCGCCTAAATTTATAGATGTCAATAAGTCAATAGAAACAAGTATTAATTTTTTAAGGTACGAGACTATGTGCAAAGCAGCGAGTATTGTAAAAAATCTTTCGCCTGATTTACCCATGATTCCTGACTTCGGATTTGACAGCGTATTTTCAAATATTTTCAAGAATTCCATGGATGCGCTCAACGAAAAAGGCTCCATTAGTGTAAGCACAGCTCTTGATAATGGCTTTGTAAAAATAAGCATACGGGATACAGGATGCGGCATCTCAAAGAATAACATAGAGAGGATATTCGAGCCGTTTTTCACTACAAAGGCTATGGGCAAAGGTTCAGGCTTAGGACTTTCAATATGCTACGACATAGTGAAACGCTACAACGGAAAGATAGACGTATCAAGCGAGCCGAACAAAGGCTCTATTTTTACAGTGTATATTCCTCATGGAGTTGGTAAATAATGAATAATAACGGCTGTAGGATATTAATAGCTGACGACGAGCCTCTTATAAGAAAAAGCCTTTATGAGATCCTGAGGGCAGATGGTTACTGTGCCAGTATGGCCTGCGACGGAGAAGAGGCGCTGGATAAAATAGAGGAAAAAGGCTTTGATATCGTGATAACAGACATGAAGATGCCCAAGTTGGGCGGCATGGAGCTTTTGAAAAAGATAAAATCAAAAAAGCCCAATATAGAGGTAATACTGATTACAGGATACGGCAACATAGAGAACGCTGTTGAGGCAATGAAAGTAGGCGCGTTTGATTACGTGACAAAGCCCATAGTTGACAGCGAGATAAAAATAATAATCAAAAAGATAATAGAACGCAACCAGCTTCTGCAGGAAAACTACGACCTCCGCAAAAAACTCAGCTCCACAAGCCAGAAAGACAGGTTTCATAATCTGATAGGCGCTGATTCTGCGATGCAGAAGATTTACACGATGATCGAGGCTATAGCCAATAGCAGAGCTACAGTGCTTCTAACAGGCGTGAGCGGCACAGGCAAAAGACTTGCGGCGCAGGCAATACACGCGAACGATAGCATGCGTAAGAATAATCCTTTTGTGGAGGTGAGCTGCGGCGCGCTTCCAGAGACGTTGCTGGAGAGTGAGCTTTTCGGACACGTAAAAGGCGCGTTTACGGGAGCTATAAAAGATAGAAAAGGCCGTTTTGAGCTGGCAGATGGAGGCACTATATTCCTTGATGAAATAGATACGTTTTCTCCGGCATTGCAGGTAAAATTATTAAGGGTACTACAGGACGGAGATATGGAAAGGGTAGGAGACACAAAGACCTTAAAAGTCAATGTCAGGATAATAGCGGCCACTAACCAGGGACTGGAAAAACTTATAAAAGAAAACAAGTTTAGAGAAGACCTATATTACAGGCTGAACGTGATATCCATCAATATGCCTGATTTGAAGAGTAGAAAAGGCGACATAAAGCTTCTCGCAGAACATTTTATACATAAACATAATAAAGAATCTAGTGACAAAAAAATCACTGGGCTGACAAAAGAGGCGCTTAATATACTTGAGAAATACGACTGGCCAGGCAATGTAAGAGAGCTTGAAAATACAATAGAAAGAGCTATAGTTTTGACCACCGGCCATGTCATAGATAAAGACGGCCTGCCTGATTCACTGCATAAAAGCTATGCGTTGAACGCCGGTTTTGCCAAAAGCGATACGCTAAAGAATTTTCTCAGAGAGCCTGAGAAGGATATTATTTCAAAAACGCTCAAAGATACAAAGGGAAATAAAAAAAAGGCAGCCGAGAAACTGGGCATTAACAGGACCACGCTTTATAATAAGATTAAAAAATACGGGTTGAACTAATAATGAGCCTGAATCTATTTGATATCGTAGAAAAAGAAAAATGGCAGAGCATGCAGAATAGCTTCAGCAATGCGCTCGGCATATCTATACAGACAGTGGATCCCAATGCCATGCCTTTGTCAGACATTAATAACATGAATAGATTCTGCCTGGATATCATGAATGCAGGCACTAAAAACAATAGGGATTGTTTTGGAGAATGCGTAAAGCAGTTAATAAGCAGTATAAAAAAAGACAGGAGCAATAATTACCATATTTGCTATTTCGGCGACGTGTATTTATACGGTATACCTATAGAAATAGAAGAGAATTCCGAACTTGCTTATGAAATAGTCGGGCCTGTGATCACGGGCAAAAAAAAGACCGAGGCAGAATACAGGAAAATAGCGGAAGAAAACGATATTAAGCCAGATTATCTGATGGAGAGAATAGCTGAATTAAAGAGCGTAAGCTTCAACAACATGGAGTCTACTGCCAAGCTTATCCACGAAGTAACTCATTACATCCTACAGCTTAATTATGACATAAAAAACCTCAGAAAGAGATTTACTGTTTCAGGCCCGCTGGACGATGTGATAAGAGATATCTATTCATCCGGTTATATAGATGAGCTTTTAAATGCGCTGTTACAGGCATCGCTGGATACCACTAAGAGCCATGCCGGTTCCATAATGGTTTTAGATGAAAACAAAAATGAGCTGGCTATAAAATTTTCGCGGGGATTATCCAGCGAAATCACAAAAAATACAAGGGTTAAGGTAGGAGAGGGTATCTCCGGAGTGGTAGCCAGGAACCGAAGCCCTCTTTTAATAAACGACTCTATCCAAAATTTAGAAATAAAAAACCGCTTAAAAAGGCCTAACATAAAATCTTCCATAATCTATCCGCTGGAAGTAAAAAACAAGCTCCTTGGGGTAATGAACATCAACGACACAGGCTCAGGAAAAAGATTTAATTCAGAAACGCTTAATTCAATAGGCAGCCTTTTAAATCTTGCGCGGGCCGCCCTTACCATGTTTCCAAAAGCAGCCTAGGCCAGCTCTTTGCATATAAATCACCTCCTTGTATATAAAGCACAAAAACTAGGCCATGTCCCCGAACAAATTGGTAGACCCTCCAAGAACTCAATGGTATAATTAAACAGATACCTCAGGTAATTACTCTTGCCTCAATAGCGCATACAAAAGTAATAAGGAAATTTCTATGCTATGAACTTAAAAAAACAAGTTTTTAATTCTATTTTTTGGAACGGGTTAGCAAATGTTTTGTGCCAGGGAGTCAATGTCGCTATAAGCCTCGCATTAGCAAGACTTTTGTATCCTCAAGATTTCGGCATTATGGGTATGGCGGCTTTTTTGGTAGGATTTGTAAGTTTTTTTTCAGAATTCGGGATAGGTTCCGCTTTAATACAGAAGAATGATCTCGATGAAGAAAGCATCTCATCGATCTTCTGGAGCGCGATCATGATCTCAGCGTTACTATACGGATTAGTTTTCCTGATAGCGCCCTTATATGCGGCATTTTACCATGAACCGCGGCTTACTCTGATCATCAGGGTCCTTTTTATAGATTTCTTGATTTATCCGACAGCTATGGTGCAATATGCCATACACGTAAAGCGCTTAGAGTATAAAACGATCTCTTTGATAACTATCGTTTCGACGACTATAAGCGGAATTGTTTCTGTTATCATGGCGTTTAGCGGATGCGGCGTATGGAGTTTGATTGCCCAGCCTCTTATATCAAGAGTGCTCAGCAATTTATTTTTTTGGATTTATACAGATTGGAAACCGGCATTCATTTGTATTGTTTACAAAATCAAAGCTTCGTATGGTTTTGGACTGCGGGTGTTACTCTCCAATCTAGTAAGTTTTTTAGTAAATAACATCGATTATTTTTTAATCGGGAAGTTTTTAGGAACCTATACGCTGGGCATTTACACATTGGCATTCAGGATTATGAAAGCCCCGTTTAATAAAATTGCGGGCGCTGTCACAAATATCTTATTTTCTGCATATTTATATATCCAAGATGAAGAAGAGAGATTTAACAAAAATTATCTAAGGTGCACAACTGCCATATCGTGCTTGATTGTGCCGTTTTTGATTTATATAAGTTTTAATGCCAAAGACCTGATTTTAATTCTTGTTGGAGAAAAATGGATTGACAGCGCCCCCATATTAAGCATTCTCTGTGCTGCCGAGATGATGGACATACTTTTGTTTTCAGACCAATCGGCCATCTCAGCAAAAGGACAGCCAGGCTATCTGGTGACAGCGAATGTTATAATTCTCGTTTTTTTAGGATTTAGCATATTTTATGGTTCAAGATACGGGATTATTGTCGTTAGCATTGCCTATACAATATGTATTTTTATCGGCGCTTCTATAAAGAAACTATTAATGCTTAGGAAATTACATATTCCCTTTCACGTATTTCTAAGGGCCATGCGGCCTGTTATCGTCGTGTCGTTAAGCGTTGCCGGAATCTCATTAACGGCTGCGCAATTATTTACTGTTTATTCATTTAATATATGGGCGCGAATGGGGATATCGTCACTGTTCTGCGCAGCTGCGTATCTGATAGCTTTGATTAAAGCGGGAATTATAAGATTTGAACAAAAAAAGATGCATTTCAATATTTAACCCAAATTTTGCAATAGCAAAATTTGCCCTTTGGGCCGCCCATCCTTTTATATTCTTCTAACCAATTAGGATGGGCGGGGTTAACCCAGCCCTTTCTTTAGAAAGGGCTGCCGAAGGCAAAATTTGCATTGCATCTTTTTATCACAATAGATATTTGTGTAACTATAGTACCTACTTCATTTATAAAATTTCTTGCTTCCTAATGCAAATTTTGGGTTTAATATGCCGGTTATAGACATAGTTATGATAGGTACGGAGGAAGACCTGATTCTCGCGGAATCCGGCCACAGGTCTATTATGCTGTCAAAGGCATTCAGCGAATCAGAACTTGTGAGAAAAGTAGTGGCTATAAACTGCCCCATATCTTTTCCACGCAGGTTAAGCAATATGTTAAAAGGCAAAAAGAAAATAGAGGACACTTACCCGCTCGTATTAAAACAAGCCGGCATTTCAATTGTAAAAGTAAACGATAAACTGTATGTGGTCAGCCTGACTTCTTTATTTCCTGAATCTGATAGTTTATTTTCACGAATAAGCCGCCGGTTATTATTACAAAAAATCCGATATGCGCTAGACAAACTCCAACTTAATGATTTTATATTATGGATATCAAACCCGCGCATAATTGATATTGCCTCTAAAATACCATCTAAGATAAAAATTTTCGATTCCATCGATAATCTGCTTGTGCATACTGAAACAAAGAAGTTCTACAAAAAAATAAAGAAAGCTTACGACTGGGTAGAACATAATGTAAACCTTATATGCATTGCCTCAGAAGGACAGCGCGAAATGTTTTCAACAAGTTCAAAATTGTTTTTGCTGTCAAACGGGGTTGACAAGATTTTCTTAAATGCCGTAAAACGCGGCGTTCCTGAAGATATTAAATACATAGCCAAACCCATTGCAGGATACGCCGGCGCATTGCAGGATAGGCTTGACGTAGTTTTAATGGAAGGCGTAATAAACCTATTGCCTGATTATAATTTTGTATTTCTTGGCCCTGTAGATGACTTTCTATACATTAAACCATTAACAAAATACAGCAATGTTCATATTCTGGGAAATAAGAGATTTAAAGATATGCCGAGTTATATAGACAGCTTTGATGTTTGCATCGTACCTCATAAAGTGAACGAATTCACAAAATCCATGGATCCGCTGAAGGTTTATGAATATCTGGCATGTGGAAAGCCGATTGTATCTACTCCTGTTTCAGGTACTGAAAAGTTTAAAGATTATATCTTTATAGCAAATAATGTAAGTGAGTTTGCCGAGTCTATAAAAAAAGCGGCAACAGGAGATAATTACCAGGCATATAACAAAAGAAAAGATATAGCGTTGGAGCATGCCTGGAATAAAAAAGTAACCAGAGTAGTAACGCAAATAGAAACAATTGCAAAAGAATACATATGAGCGATAAAATCCGAAAATATATAGTTTCTATTGTCTGGTTTTTTCTAACTTTGTTTAATGTTACGAATATAAAAAGTAAATCGATTTTTTTAAGAAAGATTATTATATATTGCCATATAGTAAGAAAAGATTTAACAGTTTCTGTTTTTCCGTGGCGCGCAAAGATAAACACAGGTTATAAATGCAGTTTAAAATGTCCGCTTTGCCCCACAGGACTTCGCGAATCTCCTCAAAAAGATGATCTGACGGTTAAGATGTTCAGTTTTTTTCTAGAAAAACTAAAGCCCGTTAAAGAGATATATCTGTTTGGGTGGGGGGAGCCGCTTTTGAATAAAGATATCTTTGAAATGATCCGCATGGCGAAGAAAGAGGGTAAATATATAGCTATAGATTCATGCTTAAATATCGCGAATGACGATAAATTGAATAAGCTGGTGGAAAGCGAATTAGATTTCTTGTCCATATCACTGGACGGAACCGACCAAGAAACTTATAGTAAATATAGAGCAGGCGGAGATTTTGATCTGGTATTTAATAATATAAAAAAGATACAGGAAATAAAAAAGAAGCGCAAAACTACAAAACCCCGCCTTCAATGGCAATACTGCGTAAACAGGTATAATCAGGAAAATATGAGTATAGCTAAAAAAATGGCCAGGGGCCTAAATGTAGGCATAAAATTTATTCCTATAGGGCTATACCTGGATTGCCTGAACAAAGTAGATGCAAAAGCCGCTAATGAATGGCTGCCGTTTAAAAATAAGAGGGTATTGGCAGGGCAAAACAGCGCTGAGACTCCGATAAATGACGCTGGTTATTGTTGTCTCCTTTACTGCTTCCCATTTATCGATGTGGATGGCTATGTTTATTTTTGCTGTCCCTGCAGTGTCGCGACACCCAAAAATTCAATTATTGATGATTCCTTTGCCGCTTCTGCCGGCAGCTTAAAAAATACGGATCTTTTAGAAATACTTAATAATGACATTTACCAGCATGCCCGAGGCCTATTCTCAAAAAAGAAGACAAAAGATCTCGGTCGTCCTATGGCCTGTGATGTCTGCAGAAGGTATAAAAAAATATGATCAGGCGATCTTCTCGAAACCGCTGAAGATATTAGCCACATTTTGTGATATGGATATTTCGATCATCATCGTTAGCTTCAATACGCGTGATTTATTAAAGGCATGCCTTGATTCATTATTTACTACTATCAAAGGCGTCACGTTCGAGATAATAGTTATTGATAATTACTCCAGCGATGGGACGAGAGAAATGCTGGCTCAGGACTATTTGTCCGTCCGCTGCTTTTTTAATCAGGAAAATATCGGTTTTAGCGCTGCTAATAACAAAGGCGCTTCGGAAGCCAGGGGAACTTATTTATTCTTTTTAAACTCGGACACGGTAGTTCGGGAAAATGCAGTCAATGTTCTTCTGCGAACGATAAAAGATAAAAAATACGCCATGGCAGGGCCGAGACTAATAGGCCTGAATGGCAAGATACAATATATGTGCGCTCGCAGGTTTCCAAGCCTGAGCGGAACGTTATATAACATGCTCTTACTGGAGAGGCTTTTTCCGCAAAGTCGTATTTTTGGCAAAAACCTGATGGGCTATTGGGATCACAAGATTTGTCGGCCCGTGGACTCGCTGTCAGGCGCGGCAATTATTATCGAAAAAAAACTTTTTAAAAAAATCGGAGGGTTTAACGAAGAGTATCTTTTTTATTCGGAAGACATCGATTTATGCTATAACGCGCACAAGTCAGGAGGGGTCGTCTTTTATTGTGCTGATGCTGAAATAATTCATTACGGCGGCGAGAGCTCAAAAACATCAAAAAAAAGATCAAAATTTTACGAGATAGTCCTTTTTAATTCAAATAAGTTATATTTTAAAAAAAATACTTCATGGCGCTGTTTTTTAGTTTTTAATCTGATTGCTGCAGCGGCTTCGATATTGCGATTAATTCTTATTGTTTTAGTCGGCCCATTTTATAGGTTTCGCCAAGATTCTGATTATGGAATGCCATCGATCTATAAGTATTCGCAGATATTTCTTTTGGCAATCGGTATAAAGAATATCAAGCAATACGAACTGTCCTTCAAGAACTGCGGGGTAAGATATGATTAAATACGTTGTGATATCGCCCGTGAAAGATGAAGAAAAGTTTATCGAAAAAACTATTCAGTCAATGATTCGGCAAACAGTATTGCCTTTAGAGTGGATCATTGTCAATGATGGTTCACGTGATTATACAAAATCCATAATCGAAAAATATTTGGCGGAATATCCATGGATAAAAAAAATAGATTTACCAGACAAAGGTTTTCGAGCAGGCGAGGGGCCTGCCGAGGCCTTTAATGAGGGCCGGCGCTGTATCACGGCTGATTTCGATTTTATCATTAATTTAGACGGGGATGTTTCTTTTGAGAAGGATTACTTCGAGCGATTATTTGAAAAATTCCGAGAAAAGCCAACGCTGGGCATTGCGAGCGGGAAATCCTATTACCTTAAAAACGGCAGATTGATTCTTCATCGTTCCGCTGATTACTCAACAATGGGCGCTTCCAAAGTTTACCGGCAGCAATGTTTTCAAGATATTGGCGGAGCTTTAGAGCAGTGTATTTGTTGGGATATAATTGATGATATTAAAGCTCAGATGAAAGGATGGCATACTAGAAGTTTTAGTAACATTAAGTTTATACATCATAAAAGAATCGGTTTCAAACAGGGAAACATAGTAAAAACCCAGATGAAAGCTGGGCAGGTACTATATACTTTTGGTTATCACCCGCTTTTTTTAATAGGAAAGGGTTTATATCGAATATTTGAAAAACCATGCGTGATTGGCAGCTTAGCAATGTTGTATGGATATTTATTATCATGGGCTAAGCATGAGAAGCAATTCGAAGATAAAGAATTGATAAAATTTATCCGGGCACAACAAATAGAGAGAATGAAATTAAAATGGTTTTATAAGGCGGGAGAATGACAGGAGAGAAGCAAAGTGAAAGTATATGAATCTGTATAATAATTCTATTAATCTTTGCGGAGTCAAGATTAGCAGTATCTCGCTTGAAGAAACACTTTCTCAGGTTGACCAGTGGGTCCAGTCAAAAACCTTATCCTATATTGTCACTTCCAACGTTGATCATTTGGTAAAATTACAGGGGGATGCCGAATTCAGGCGCATCTATAAAACCGCATCGCTTGTGCTGCCCGATGGAATGCCCGTCCTTTGGGCCGCAGGGTTTCTCGGGACTCCGCTAAAAGAAAAGATATCGGGTTCAGACCTTTTTTTGGAAATATGCAGTATCGCTGTTGAAAAAGGATATAAATTATTCTTTTTAGGAGGCAGGCCGTCAGCAGCTTATAGAACAGCAGAGGCTTTGAGAAAAAAACATCCTAATATAAATATTGCAGGCGTGTGCTGTCCGCCATTAGGATTTGAGAAGGATAAAGAGGAAAATAGTAATATTGCAGCTATGATTAAAAAAGCAAATCCCGATATTCTGTTTGTGGGTTTGGGATCGCCAAAACAGGAAAAATGGATATACGCGCATAGGTATGAATATCAAGCGCCGGTGTCTATCGGTATAGGGGGCAGTTTTGAATTTGTTTCGGGTATGGTAAAACGCGCTCCCAAATGGATGCAGAGAATCGGCTTAGAGTGGTTATGGCGAATCATGATGGAGCCTGGCCGTCTTTGGAAACGATACCTGATTGATGATATGCCGTTTTTCTGGCTGGTGTTAAAACAAAAAATGGGAAAAACGCAATAATGTTTGACAATTACGGATTATTGTGCTAAATTTATATAGCTTAAGTTGAACCAGCATTATTTATTAAACCAAGGAGGATGCAAATGGCACAAGGTTATTGTGTGAAATGCAAGGCGAAGAAGGAAATGAAAGACGCAAAAGAAGTCGTAATGAAGAACAAAAGAAAAGCAATGAAGGGTAAATGCCCTACCTGTGATACAAACATGTTTTGTATCTTGGGCAATAAGTAAAAGCATATCAATTTGTGAGATCTAAAGAAAAAGCGCTGTTTGTTGCAGAACTTGCAAAGGCAAAGTTAGCAGAGGATATTGTAATACTGGACATGAGAAAAGTATCTAGTATTACGGATTTTTTTGTCATAGCAAGCGCATCTTCAACAAAACGGTGTCAATCAATAGCAGAAAACATAGAAGCAGGCCTGTCAGAGAAAAATAAGTCTGTCTCTAAAATAGAAGGCTATCAAGAAGGCTTGTGGGTGCTTGTAGATGCCTATGAAGTAGTAGTTCACATATTTTACAAAGATATTAGAAAGTTTTATAATCTGGAAGGCTTGTGGGGTGACACCCCTAGAATCAAGTTATGCCGCAAAAAGAAAAAAATCTGCTCAAAGAAAGCCTCTGTAAAAAAATAGAAGAATTTTCCGCGCTTTATGAAATAGGCAAGTCTATAACATCCGCTCTTCGTCTTGACGAAATCCTGGCGCTTATAACAAGAAAAGCGGCAACTATAATGAGGGCATCCGCGTGTTCTCTGAGGCTGTTAGATAAATCAGGTCATGAATTATTACTGCGCTCCTCGTATGGTTTTACAAATAAAAAAAATCAAAAAATAAAGAAAAACCTGAAGATAAGCGAAAGTATTGACGGCAGGGTTGTAAAAAACGGCAGGCCTTGCACTATAAATGACTTGAGTAAAGAAAAAAATTATAAGTATCCGTATTATACAATGCAAAAGGGGCTCAAGTCTCTGGTAACCGTTCCTTTAGAACAGAAAGATAAAATCATAGGTGTTTTGAGTATTTATAATACAGAGGTCGGAGAGTATACATCTGAAGATGCGAAGCTTTTATCGATGTTTGCCAGCCAGGCTGCCATAGCTATTGAAAACGCCAGGCTTTATGAACAGGCGCAAACAGGTTATCTGAATACTATAAGGACGCTTTCAAATATCATAGATGCCAAAGATAGCAAGACTTTCGGGCATTCTGAACGCGTAATGGAACATTGCATGGATATTGCAGAGATTTTAAAGTTTTCTGATGCGCAAAAAGAGATATTGAAATATGCAGGGCTTTTGCATGATATAGGTAAAATAGGGATAGATGTAGGTATATTGAGAAAGCCTTCTAAGCTTAACAAAGACGAATGGAAAATCATAAATATGCACCCGGTGGTTGGTTCTGGGATTGTAGAACAAATAGGATTTTTAGATGATTTTGCTCCTATTATATTGTATCATCACGAAAGATATGACGGCAAAGGATATCCTTCCAAACTAAAAAAAGAAAGTATCCCTCTTGGGGCTAGGATACTTTCTGTTGTGGATGCGTATGAGGCAATGGTTTCAGACAGGCCTTACAGGAAGGCCCTGTCTTTTAAAAAAATCAGGCAAGAATTATTAGAAGGCGCAGGCACTCAATTTGACCCTGATATAGTGAAGATTTTTTTAGAAATACTCGATAAGAAAAAACGTAAAACCCGAAAAACCTAATAACCCCGCCAAATCCGCCGAAAGCGGATTTGATCCTGAGGATGCTGCTGAGTAAGGAGCATTCTAAGGACCTATTCATGACTATTCTAATTAAATTATGATCAAGATAGAAATAGACCTGACAGCGATAATGAAGAAAGCCGTGAAAAAGGCATTTCCTGAGATACGGGAAGATGCTTTTGAAGGCCTTTTATTAGATGTCCCGAAAGAGAAAAAGTTTGGGGATTTCTCCAGCAATATAGCTATGAGATTATCCAGGGAGCTGAAAAAAGCCCCTCTGGATATAACAGCAGGTATTATAAAGCATATTGAAAAATCAGAAATTATTCAGGATATAAAAGTTGAAAAACCAGGGTTTATAAATTTTTACATTTCAAATAAGGCTGTTATAGCCGCCCTTAAAGATATTATCAAAGAAGACGCTGGATTTGGAAGCTCTTCTCTGGGAAAGAATAAAAAGGCGCAGATAGAATTTGTAAGCGCGAATCCCACGGGCCCTTTAACAGTAGCGCATGGAAGACAGGCAGCCATAGGAGATTCTCTTGCCAGGATTTTAAAGTTTTGCAGTTATGATGTAACCAGAGAATATTATATAAATGATGAGGGCGTGCAGATACAGGCTCTTGGAAAATCGCTTAAAGCAAGGTTTATGGATTTGATGGGCGAGAAATCAGAGTTTCCTGAAAATGGTTATAAAGGCGGTTATATCTCTAATATAGCTCAGAAACTAAAAGACTCTGGAGTAGCGGAGCGCAGTTCCACGCCATTATCCGATGGTTTCTTCATGGAATATGCCTCAAAAGAAATAATGGAGGCTATTATTAAGGATCTGGAAGATTTCGGGGTTCATTTTGATGTGTGGTACAGCCAGAAAAAACTTGCCGCCTCAGGCAAGGTGGAAAAGGTAATAGAAGATTTAAAGAAAAGGGGATTCTTATATGAGCAGGATGGCGCAACCTGGTTCAGATCAACAGATCTGGGAGACGACAAAGACAGGGTTATTATAAAAAGTGACGGGTCGTATACGTATTTTACTCCTGATATAGCTTACCACAGGGAAAAATTTGAAAAAGGGTATGAGAGGGTAATAAATATCTGGGGGCCGGATCATCACGGATACATAAACCGGATAAAAGCAGCCTGCCAGGCACTTGGTTATGATAAAGAAAAGTTATCAATACTTATAGCCCAGCTTGTAACGCTTTACAGGGATGGAAAGCCTGTAAAGATGTCTACGAGAGAAGGCGAATTTATAACATTGCGTGAGGTTATGGATGAGGTTGGAAGGGACGCAGCAAGATTTTTCTTTATTATGAGGCGCGTAGAAAGCCATTTGGATTTTGACCTGGCGCTTGCAAAGGCCCAGACCCTGGACAACCCTGTTTACTACATACAATATGCCCATGCCAGGATTTCCAGCATTATTGAATTTTCTGAAAACGCAAAACAAAACCTTGATAATTTGGCGCTTCTGGATAAACAGCAGGAGGCGGGTTTGATAAAAACCCTGATGCATTATCCAAAGATAATAGAGGCAGCAGCGTCCAATCTGGAACCTTCTATACTTTTAACATATCTGCAGGATTTAGCAGGCCTTTTCCATTCCTATTACAATGCTTATCGTATAGTTACAGATGATAAGCCTCTTACCGAGGCAAGGATCACTCTTATCCATACAGTTAAAAAAGTTTTAGCAAGCGGGCTTGGTCTTCTGGGCGTTACCGCGCTTGAAAAAATGTGAATAAGGACATCATCCGCCTAGGCGGATGATAAGTCCGAATTCACCCCACACCCAGACAGCATTAACAATAGCTATCATGATGTCTGGGTGTGGGGTATATTCGCGCATTGACTTACGTTCACTCACGGAGTTTACACTGAGCGAAGCGAATGTGTTCGTTCCGTAAGTCAAGCGCTCATTATATGTTTGAATCAATCAAAATCTATAAAGGCGAAAAATTGGATTATAAGGTTCTTGCCGGCCAGCTGGTGGATTACGGCTACGAACGCAGAGAGATGATTTCTGAAACAGGAGACTTCAGTATGCGAGGCGGCATAATAGATATTTTTCCGCCTACATATGAAGGCCCTGTCAGAATTGAATTATCAGGCAATATTGTGGGATCCATAAGAAGTTATAGCCTGCTTTCTTCGGAAACTCTTGAAGAACATGCCATGGTTATAATCCTTCCTAAGCTTGGAATCTATCCAAAAAAGAGAAAAATAATAGATCTGGGAGAGAAAATCCCATTAACATCATTTGTGGATATCCAGGTAAATGACTATATAGTCCACATAGACCATGGCATAGGAATATTCAGGGGTTTTAAGAAGATTAAATTCAGGGAGGAGGAAAAAGAAAATATCGTAATAGAGTATGCCAATAATGATAAGCTTTATGTCCCGATAGAAGAGATGCACCTGATACAAAAATATGTTGCGTTTGAGCGCAGGCCGCCGAAACTTTATAAACTTGGCAGTAAAATGTGGAAGACGGTAAAGGATAGGGTTAAAAAAGGTGTTTATTCCATGGCGTTTGAACTTTTGGAAATAAACGCGATGCGTTCCAGGCTGGAGGGTTTTAAATTTGCAAAAGATATTGAGTGGCAGGCTCAGTTTGAAAGCAATTTTCCATTCAAGGAAACTGCTGACCAGCTGCGGTCTACCGATGAAGTAAAGAAAGATATGGAATCTGCAAAGCCTATGGACAGGCTTTTGTGCGGAGATGTAGGATACGGCAAGACAGAGGTTGCGCTGAGGGCTGCCTTTAAAGCAGTCATGAGCAATAAACAAGTGGCTATACTTGTGCCGACCACGCTTCTTGCGGAGCAGCATCTTATAACGTTTAAAAACAGGATGAAAGATTTTCCTGTTATAGTGGAGATGGTAAGCCGCTTCAGGACTAAACTTGAGACAAGCCGCATATTAAAAGAATTGGAAAGTGGATCTGTCGATATACTGATAGGTACGCACGCGATACTCAGAAAGGATATAAAATTCAAAGATCTCGGGCTTGTAATAATAGACGAGGAGCAGAGATTCGGAGTAAAAGACAAAGAGAAACTTAAAAAAATCAGGCTTACAGTGGATGTCCTGACGCTCACTGCTACGCCTATACCAAGAACTCTTTATATGTCTTTGATGGGAGTAAAAGACATGTCTATCATAGAAACGCCTCCCCAAAACAGGCTTCCCGTAGAAGTAATTGTTTCAGAATACGACGACAATCTCATAAAGAATGCAATACTTTTTGAAAAGAAAAGAAAGGGGCAGGTGTTTTTCGTACACAATAGGATAGAAGGCATTGAAAAAATAGCTGCCAGGATATCAGGCCTGGTGCCTGAGGCAAAGGTGGCTTTGGCGCACGGCAGGATGCATTCAAAAGAATTAGAAAGCATAATGAGAGACTTTATGAAAGGAAGCATTGACGTTTTGATATCAACGGTTATAATAGAGTCAGGCATTGATATACCTAATGCCAATACCCTTATAGTAAATCGCTCGGATATGTTTGGCCTTGCTGATCTGTATCAATTGAAAGGCAGGGTAGGCAGGTTTACAAACAAGGCGCATGCGTATTTTCTTGTTCCAAAAGGGCATATATTAAGCAGAGAGTCGGAGAGAAGGCTGGATGCCTTGGAGCGGTACAAGGATCTTGGTTCCGGATTTAAGATAGCAATGGAAGACCTGGAAATAAGAGGCGCTGGAAACCTGCTAGGCAAAGAACAGCACGGTTATATATCTGCGATAGGTTTTGACTTATACTGCAGGATATTGAGAGAGGCGGCAGATGGGCTTAACAAGTATTCAAAAAATTAAAGTTATAACAATTTCAATGGCAATCGTTATGTTCAGCGCCTTTTTGCAGGCAGCTACTATTAATAAAGTTGTGGCGGTTATAAACGATGAGGTTATAACACAACGGGACGTTGACCAGCTATTGTCTGTATTATACGCCCAGTATAGCCAGGAGTTTAAGGGCGATGAATTATTGCAAAAGATGGAAGGGGTTAAAAAAGATATATTGAACCAGATAATAGAGGACAAACTTGTCTTGAGCCGGGCAAAAGAACTAGGCCTAAAGGTTACTGAATCAGAGATAGGCGAAAAGCTTGATTATATTAAAAAAGGGTTTCCTTCAGAGGAAGAATTTTATAGAACACTTGAAACTCAGGGCATTACAGCCGCTAATTTAAAAGACAGGTACCGGGATCAGATAATGATGAAAAAACTGGTGGATTATGAGGTAAAGTCAAAAATTTCAGTCCTGCCTTCTGAAATAAGTGATTATTACGAAAAACACAGAAGCCGTTTTAGAGAAGGGGATAAATACAGGGTAAAAAACATACTGGTGAAAGCAAAAGACGATGTCAGCTTTGAACTGGCAAAGGTAGAGATAGATAATGTGTGCAATAAGCTTAAAGCAGGCGAAAACTTTGACGATCTCGCAATGAAATATTCTCAGGGCCCTAATGCGGAAAAAGGCGGGGATATGGGTTATATAGAGAAAGGCCAGATGCTTGAAGCGCTGGATGAGGCCATATTTAAACTAAAATCAGGAGAATTTTCAGAACCCGTGAAGAGTGAGCTGGGATATCATCTTTTTAAGGTGGAAGATATAAAATACGGGAAACAGGCAAGCCTTGAAGAAATGCAGAAAGATATTCAGATGATTATTTTTCAGGATAAATTTAAAGCAATGATAAGCGAGTGGTTGTCAGGCCTTAAGAAAAAAGCGTATATTTCTATAAAATGATCAAGCCTACCGTAATAATTACCGCAGGAGATCCCAAAGGTATCGGCCCAGAGGTTGCGGAAAAATCATTAAAAAATCCTCGTATCAAAACCCTTGCGCATTTCATTGTAATAGAAACACAGGATAAAACAGGTTTTGACGCAGTGCAAAAAGCTGCAAGTATTTTAAAAAAAGGCGGAGCTCATGCCATGGTAACAGCTCCTGTAAATAAGGAAGCGATAAATAAATCAGGGATACCTTTTCAAGGCCACACTGAATACCTGGCAGAATTTACAAATACAAAGAAATTCGCAATGATGCTTTGCGGCGGAGGGCTTAAGGTTACTACTGTTACCCGCCACGTTCCTCTAAAGAAAGTTTCTGATATTCTTACTCAGGCAAAAATAATAGAAGCTGTAAGATTGACAGACGCAGGCTTAAAAAAATATTTTGGAATTAAAAAACCCAGGATAGGGATATGCGCATTGAATCCGCATTGCGGAGAGGGCGGAAAAATAGGCCGAGAAGAACAAGGCATAATTATCCCTGCGATTAAAAAAATCAGGCGTTTTATTCCTGAAATTCAAGGCCCGATATCAGGCGATGTGATTTTTTACATGGCGTATAACGGCAAATTAGATGCTGTTATTTCAATGTATCATGATCAAGGCCTTGGGCCGTTAAAGATGGTGGCTTTTGAAAAAGGCGTAAATATTACGTTAGGGCTTCCATTTATCCGCACATCCCCTGACCATGGCACAGCCTATGATATAGCAGGTAAAGGCATTGCAGATCCAAGTTCTATGAAAGAGGCGATAAAACTCGCGGTGAAAATGTGCGTAATAAATGCTAAAACTAACCGAAGTTAAAGCTATTCTCCGCGAATACAATATTCGTCCCAGCAAGCGGTTTGGCCAGAATTTCCTAATAGATCAGAATATTAAGAATAAAATAATTGAATCTATTAAGCTGGATAGAGAAGATATAGTGCTTGAAATAGGCCCTGGCATGGGCGCATTGACGCAGGATTTATGCCGAAAAGTAAAAAAAGTTATAGCCGTAGAAAAAGATAAGCGCTTATATGATTTTATCAAGAAAAATATTTTTTTAGACAATTTAGAAAGTATAAATAAAGATTTTTTAGACTATGAGTTTAAAAATATTACTTCAAAACTAATTGTTGTTGGAAATCTGCCCTATTCAATATCCAGTCCGATATTGAATCATATTATAAATAATAGGGGCCATATCAAATCTATTTACATTACTGTTCAAACAGAATTTGGAGAAAGGCTTGCCGCATTGCCTGGATCAAAGGATTTCAGTTCTTTGTCCTGTTATGCCCAATTTTACGGAGACCCAAAGATTTTATTTAAAATCCCAAGAGGCGTATTTTTACCTGCCCCTGAAGTTGATTCAAGTTTTTTAAAAATAAGCTTTGAGAAACAAATAGACAATTCCGTTGACCAGGAAATGCTTTTTAAAATAATACGCTCATCTTTTGAGAAACGCAGAAAAACCATTCTTAATTCTCTGGCGTCTTCCGGTATATTTAAATCAAAAAAAGACGCGCTTATTTACCTGACAAAAGCCCATATCTCGCCAGACCGCCGCCCTGAAACAATCTCGCTAGAAGAGTTTATAATTTTCGCCTCCGCGCTTGGAAAAAACAGGGACAGACACTATTTAAAAAATAATTGAAAGAAAAACAGCTCTTGACGTGTCTATATTAGTAGGGGGTGGTAAATATGGCACGCATGGCAAGAGTAGTAGCAATTGGGTACCCGCATCATATAACCCAAAGAGGTAACTACGGGCAGAATGTATTTGTTGATGATGAAGATAGGGAACAATATTTGCGTTGGATACAATACGAGAGCGAAAAGTTTGAGTTGTCTTTATTTGTTCATACTCTAATGACAAACCATGTGCATTTTATAGGTATACCAAATAAAGAGGATTCGTTAGCAAAGACGTTTAGTGCAGCACATATGAAATATGCTCAATATTTCAATAAGAAAAGAAATAGGAAAGGACATTTATGGCAAGGTAGGTTTTATTCTTGCGTGTTAGATGATAGTCATCTAATAACTGCAGCAAGGTATATAGAGCGTAACCCAGTAAGGGCAGGTTTAGTAAGTAAACCTTGGGGATGGAAATGGTCAAGCGCTTCTGTTCATACAGGGAAATGTAATGAGGCAATTCTAAAATTAGAAGATCTTTTTAGAGTAATAGGGTTTAGTCAAGAAGAATGGAAAGCTTATATAGAATTAGAGGATATAAGAAAAGATGTTGATAATATAAAGAAGCAGACTTTAAATGGCAGGCCATTGGGCGGTAAACAGTTTATTAACAACTTGGAACAGACATTAGGCAGAAAACTTACAGTAAGGTCTCAAGGGAGGCCGCGTAAAGTATGAGTTATAATAGAAAAATAGTGTCTGTCCCTGTTTTTTCAAATACCGTTGACAATAAGCTATATATATGCTATTTTAAACTAAATTATGGCTATAAATAAAGATACCGTCAAATATACAGCTAATCTTGCAAGAATAGAACTGTCTGATAAGGAATTAGACCACTTTACAGGCCAATTAGATAAAATTTTGGCGTATGTAAACAAACTAAGCACGCTGGATGTTGCCAAGTTTGAACCCACAAGCCATGTCCTGGAGATGAAAAATGTTTATAGGGAAGATATTGTTAAGGCATCATTACCAGCGTCTGAAGTTATAAAAAATGCTCCCAGTAAAGAAAATGATCTGTTCAAAGTCCCAAATGTATTATCACCTCTGAATCCCACGCCATTTTCGTAGCCAACAATAGCTACATCGAAAATGGCGTGGGATTGGCTAAGGAATTGATGTTATGACATTACTAAATACCCTAACAGCTCACGAACTTATTGATCTATTATCTAAAAAAGATATCTCGCCTATAGATATATGCAATAATATTATTAATAAAATAGAAAAGACAGAGAAGGATCTCAATGCCCTGGCACATTTTGATAAAGAAAAGGTTTTGGAGAGATGTGGAAATCTTAAAAAAGGCTCTAGACGAGGCGCTCTTTGGGGTATCCCTATTTTTATAAAAGATAATATCTGCGTTAAAGACGAACTTACCACATGTTCTTCAAAAATTCTCAAAGGTTTCAGACCCCCTTACAATGCAACTGTAATAGAAAAACTCATAGCCGCGGACACAGTATTGATGGGCAAGACTAATATGGATGAATTTGCGTTTGGTTCATCCACAGAGACTTCGTGTTATGGCCCGACCAGGAATCCATGGGATCAGGAAAGAATTCCTGGCGGATCAAGTGGCGGGTCTGCAGCAGCTGTAGCAGGAGATGAGGCGATATTCAGCCTTGGCTCTGATACAGGCGGATCCATAAGGCAGCCTGCCGGAGTTTGCGGAGTTGTAGGGTTGAAACCAACATATGGAAGAGTCTCCAGGTATGGCCTTATAGCATTTGCATCTTCCCTGGATCAGATAGGCCCAATTACAAAAGATGTGGAAGACGCTGCGATTTTATTAAAGACTATATCAGGCCACGACGAAATGGACTCTACTTCTGCTGACATGCCTATTTCGGATTATGTATCAGGCATAAAGAAAAATATCAAAGGCTTAAAGATAGGAATCCCAAAAGAATATTTTATTGAAGGCATGGATAAAGAAGTAAAAGATTCGATTAAAGCAGCTATAAAAAAATTGGAATCTCTCGGCGCGTTTTGCGAAGATACGAGCTTACCACATACAGAATATGCGGTAAGCGTCTATTATTTAGTTGCAACAGCTGAAGCGAGCTCAAACCTTGCAAGATTTGACGGAGTTCAATACGGCCTAAGGGCAGAAAATATAAAATCAATTATAGATATGTATAAAAAGACACGCAAAGAAGGATTCGGAGACGAGGCAAAACGCAGAATTATTCTTGGCACATTTGCGCTTTCCAGCGGATATTACGATGCTTATTATTTAAAAGCGTTAAAAGTCAGGACGCTGATAAAGAGGGATTTCGATGAAGTGTTCAAAAAATTTGACGCAATAGTTACGCCTACTTCTCCTACGCCTGCGTTTAAAATAGGAGAAAAAATAAGCGATCCGCTTACAATGTACCTCTCAGATATATTCACAATATCCGCAAATCTGGCAGGTATACCCGGTATGTCCATACCGTGTGGATTTACAAAAAATAATCTGCCCATAGGGCTTCAGATACTAGGAAAGCCTTTTGACGAAGAAACAATTTTGAGAATAGCGTGGAATTACGAACAAAACACGGATTGGCATAAAAAGAAACCATGGTTATAAATAAGCTATACCTCCTCCACCTACGCGGTGTAAAAATATATTTTTACACCGCGTAGGTGGAGGAGGTCAAAATAACAATAATATGAATTACGAAATAGTCATAGGTTTAGAGGTTCATCTTCAGCTTAACACTAAGAGCAAAGTATTTTGCGGGTGTAGTACAGATTTTGGCTCAGCGCCTAACACGCAGACCTGCCCTGTATGCCTTGGTTTTCCAGGCAGTTTGCCTGTTTTAAATAGACGCGCATTAGAACTCGGGGCAAAGGTTGCTATCGCTTTGAATTGCCAAATTGCGAAAAAAATAAGGTTCGACAGGAAAAATTATTTTTACCCTGATCTCCCAAAAGATTATCAGATTTCTCAGTTTGATCAACCATTGGCCCGGGCAGGGATGCTTTCAATTGAGATTCCTCAGGATGAGCCATCGGATATAAATATAGAGAAAAATACCAGGATGGCTCAAAAAAATATAAGAATAAGAAGGGTGCATTTGGAAGAAGACACTGGAAAACTTTTTCACCAAAAAGACTCAAGCCTTATAGATTTCAACAGGTGCGGAATTCCATTATTAGAAATAGTAAGCGAACCTGACATGAATTCCCAGGAAGAAGCATATCTGTATCTTACGGCCTTGAAATCAATTTTAGAGTACGTAGAAGTTTCTGATTGTAATATGGAAGAAGGCAGTCTCAGATGCGACGCTAATATATCCCTTAGAAAAAAAGGCGACAAAAAGCTTGGGACAAAAACAGAGATAAAAAATATGAATTCATTTAAAGGCGTGAGGCTAGCGCTTGAATATGAAGCAAAACGCCAGATAGATCTATTGGAATCCGGCCAAAGAATTGTTCAGGAGACATTGCTTTATAATACAGAAAAAGGCGTTACAGAACCTATGAGGTCAAAAGAAGAGGCGCACGATTACAGGTATTTTCCAGAACCAGATCTGGCGCCTTTTGATTTTGAAGAAAGTTTTTTAAACGTTATAGAGAAAGACATGCCTGAACTTCCTGAGCCGAAAAAAAATAGGTTTATAAAAAACTACCTGCTTTCAAACTATGATGCCGCAATAATGACTTCTGATAAAAATACCGCAGATTATTTTGAAAAATGCTCCGCTCTGTATAAAAATCCAAAAACAATTACTAACTGGATTATGGGGGATATTTCTGCGTATATGAAAGACAACAATATATTGATAAAAGATTTGAACTTGAAACCAGAACATCTTTCAAGTATGCTTAAGATGATAGATAATAGCGTTATTACCGGAAAAATTGCAAAAACACTTTTAATAGAAGTTATACAGACAGGCAAAGATCCTGAAGCGCTTGTAAAAGAAAAAGGGCTTGAGCAGATTTCCGATATTGGCCTAATAGAAGCCGAAATAGGCGGAGTTATTGCTGAAAATCCAAAGTCAGTAGAAGATTTTAAGAATGGCAAGGATAATGCTATAATGTTTCTTGTAGGAAAAGTGATGCAAAAAACAAAAGGAAAGGCTAATCCCAATAAAGTAAATGAGATGCTCAGGGAAAAACTGAAAGGAGTAAAATGAAGAAGAGAATAGTGCTATTACTGGTTATAGCAAGCTTTGCGACAGGTATTGCAGCGCACAATATCAGTTTTGCAGAAAAACAACAAGAACAACAAAAACAAAAACCAGATGATCTTTATAAAGAACTGGAACTTTTTTCAGACGCTATAAGCGTGATTCGGACAGATTACGTTGAAGAGAAAAAATCAAAAGATCTTATATACGGCGCCTTAAAAGGGATGTTAACTTCTTTAGACCCTTATAGCCAGTTTATGGACCCTGATACTTATAATGAGATGAAAGTAGAAACAGAAGGAGAGTTTGGCGGCATAGGCATAGAGATCACTTTAAAAGATGACCTTCTTACGATAATATCTCCTATTGACGATACGCCTGCGTATAAAGCAGGGCTTAAGGCCGGCGATAAGATTGTAAAAATAGATAACTCTACTACAAAAGACCTAACGCTTATAGATGCAGTCAAAAAACTGAGAGGCAAACCAGGCACAGATGTAAATATGATAATCCTCAGAGAGGCGGATAAAAAACTTTTGGAGTTTACGATAACAAGAGCTATAATTAAAATAGCGAGTATTAAAAAGGCAGAGATGCTGGAACCTGGCATTGGTTATATCAGGCTTACTGAATTTCAGGAAAATACGCCCAAGGATATGTCTGATGCGCTGAAAAAATTAGAAGCAGAAAATCTGAAAGGGCTTGTGCTGGATCTCAGGAATAATCCAGGCGGGCTCCTGGATGTGGCAGTTGATGTGGGAGGGAAGTTTTTGGGAGAAGGCAAAGTAGTTGTCAGCACAAAAGGAAGAGTTGAAACTCAGAATATAGAATTTAAATCAAAAAATAAAAATAATCACCTGAACTACCCAATGGTAGTTCTTATAAATGGCGGCAGCGCATCTGCGTCTGAAATCGTGGCAGGCGCATTACAAGATTACAAGAGAGCGATTCTTTTAGGCACTAAAAGTTTTGGCAAGGGCTCTGTTCAGACAGTTGTGCCTATGTCAGATGGTTCCGGAATAAGGCTTACTACAAGTAAATATTACACGCCAAATGGCCGCTCTATTCATGGGTTAGGCATAACGCCTGATATCGTAGTTGAATATGAAGAGCGTTCTTCGAAAGATAAAGAAGTGGATAAAGAAACAGTCTTGCTTGAAAAATTAATGGAAAGCAAAGAAAAAACTCCAGAAGAAAAAGCAGGGGAGAAAAAAAAGAAAGAGCTGGATAACCAGCTATTAAGAGCAGTAGACGTGTTAAAGGGAATAGTTATCTATAGTGGGAAATAAGTGATTAGCGTATAGCGTATAGGATGAGCTGAAAATTCTATACGCTAAACGCTCTACGCTATAAATTATGTTAATCTTAGGCATTGAGACTTCCTGTGACGAGACAGCAGCCAGCGTTGTAAAAAACGGCATAGATATATTATCAAATATAATTTCATCGAGCCTTAAGCATCATAAGAAATTTGGCGGGGTTGTTCCTGAAATAGCGGCCAGGCATCACGTAGAAAATATAGACAAGGTAATAACCCGTTCTTTGCATGATGCAGACCTGGAGATAAGAGATATAGACGCTTTTGCTGTGACAGATGGGCCCGGGCTTATGGGCGCGCTTTTAACCGGTATCTCATGCATTAAAGCTATGAGTTATTGCCTTAATAAGCCGCTTATTGCTGTAGATCACCTAAAAGCCCACATATATTCTGCTATAATGATAAAGGATGCGCCTAAGTTTCCTTTTATAGGCCTTATTATTTCAGGAGGCCATACAAGGCTGTATCTAGTAGAAGATTTTAACAAATTTAAATTATTAGGGGACACTGTTGATGATGCTGTGGGTGAAGCGTATGATAAAGTTAGTAAAATTCTGGGGCTTGGTTATCCGGGAGGGCCTATTGTTGACAGGCTTGCAAAAAGAGGCAATCCAGACGCAATAAAATTTACTTGCAAAGCTGTAAAGGGCACTCTAAATTTTAGCTTTAGCGGAATAAAGACAGCGGTGTTGTATTACACCAGGTCACCAGGTCACCAGGTCACAAGGTCACAAGGCGTAGAAGATATTTGTGCAAGTTTTCAAGAAGCGGTTTTAAGAGTTATTGTTAAGAATTCTGTAAAAGCGATGGGGGAGCATAAAATAAAATCTCTTGTTATCGGCGGAGGAGTAAGCGCAAATTCCAGGCTTAGGGGAATGATGCAGAGAGAAGCCAAATACAGAGATTTTAAATTATATTTTCCGCCCCTAAGTTTATGTTCAGATAATGCTGCAATGGTAGCAGGGCTTGGATACAGGCTGTGTAAAAAAGGCGTTCGATCATTGTTAAATATTACAGCTAGAATATAACTAACGGAAAGGATATGTCTATGTTGACTGACACTCAAGTAGTATGGCGTTTATTTCTTGCCGTTGTCCTAGGCGGTATCATAGGTTTTGAGAGAGAAAAACATAATAAAGGGATGGCAGGCCTGAGGACTCATATACTTGTAAGCGTAGGTTCTAGCCTTATAATGCTTGTTTCAATACACATATTCGAGATTTACGCAGGTAAAGCTCCTGTGGACCCTGCAAGAATAGCCGCAGGAGTAGTGACAGGTATAGGTTTTCTAGGCGCAGGGACTATTATTCGTTCAGGCGAATCTGTAAAAGGGCTTACTACAGCAGCCAGCCTTTGGACTGTTTCAGGCATAGGAATGGCGGTTGGCTGTGGTTTCTATATAGCTGGATGGGCAACTGCTGTTATAGCGTTTACTACATTATACCTTTTAAGAAAATTACCCGTTGAGGATGAAAAACCATATTAAATTTATAGTATAGGAAATTCCTTTTTTAGAAAATTCAATAAGAGTTACCTCCCCCACCGCGTAGGTGGGGTGGTATATACCACCCCACCTACGCGGTGGGGGAGGTCTAATTAATGTTTCACCCCGCCTTTTTTTTGGGGGGCAATTAAGAATACCCGCCAAAAGGGCGGGGTTTCACAAAATTTGGGAGGTGCGTATGCTAAAACGGGATAAAAATGAAAAGAAAATTCTAGATGTAGATGCTAGCATGCAGGGAACTCTCACATTTAAGGATCCTGTGAATTTGAGGATAAATGGCAGTTTTGAAGGCAAGCTTGACACAAAAGGCAGTCTTATAATAAGCGAGAACGCCTCGGTTCGCGCAGACATAAACGGCGATGAAATAATAGTAGGCGGAAAACTTACAGGTAACATTATTGCTGTAAATAGCTTAAAGGTTCTTTCGAATGCTCATATAGTAGGCGATATAAACACTCCAAGCCTCAGCGTAGAAACAGGCGCGATTATTCATGGAAAATGCCAGATGCTCACAGGAGCTAGTTTGAAAGGCAGTGTTTTTAATATAGATGAGCTTGCGAGATACTTAGAGGTGGAGGCCTCTAATATACTTGAGTGGGCAAACTCAGGAAAGATTCCTGCTTTTAAAGAAGGAAATGACTGGAAATTTGAACGACCTAAAATAGAAGAGTGGATTGCGAAGGAGCGATCCAAATAAGCGTAGGGGACAGGCATACCTATCCCCTGCAAAAATTCTAAATGATGAAAAGATTTTTGACTTCAAAAGAAGCAGCGGATTATCTAGGCATTACAGAAGACGGGTTAAATGAGCTATCTGCGGCTCATCAAATTAACGCATATAAGATAGGCGGCATCTATACCAGATTCAAGGTGGATGACCTGGAGGCATATCGTAGAAAAGGCATAACAAAAGGCAATAAAAACTATAGCTATAACAGGCTCGATATCCTCAAAGACTTTTTCTATTTTAACGATTTTTATATATATTCAATTATTATAATAATTTTTATTCTGTATTTTATTTTTAAATAATCCATGCTTTCTAAAAAATATATCAAATCAATATTAAACAAGCTGTATTCTAAGAAAACTTCTGTTAAAAATGCCCTAGAGGCATTAAAAAATCTTCCTTACGAAAACATGGGGTTTGCTAAACTGGATCATCACAGGGCTTTTCGCAAGGGTTTTGGCGAAGTTGTTTACTGTGAGAACAAAACTCATGATCAGGTAAAAAAAATAGTAAAGGTTCTCTTAAGGCACGGAAATCCTCTGCTTTTTACGCGCGCCAATAAATCTCTGTATAATTTTTTAAAGAAAGATTTTCCTGTATTGAAATATAATGAGCCAGGAAGGGTTGTATATTTAAAAAAAGGCGGGTTGAAAAATAAGAAAAAAGTTTTAATACTAACTGCTGGCACAAGCGATATCCCAGTAGCTGAAGAAGCCAGAATTACTCTTGAAGTTATGGGAAATAGGGTAAAAACTATTTACGATGTAGGCGTTGCAGGAATACACCGCCTGTTAGATAATTTGCCAGAAATTTCAAAGGCCAATGTTATTATAGTAGTGGCAGGTATGGAAGGCGCCCTAGGAAGCGTAATAGGCGGACTTACTGACAAGCCTATTATTGCAGTGCCTACCAGCGTTGGTTACGGCTCCAGTTTCAAAGGCATTGCGCCGTTACTTACAATGATGAATTCCTGTGCGCCAGGAGTCACTGTGGTGAATATAGACAATGGATTCGGCGCAGGCTATTTTGCAAGTATGATAAACAAGTAAAGATAAAAAGCTAACTTTACAACTGGTACCTGGCACAAATTGTGAAGTCAGGATACTGGTAATAGGGTAGTATGAAAAATAAATTTTTGAAAGACAGCATATATGTTATAGAAACAAATATAGACGATATGAATCCTGTCGTATACGAGACAGTTTTTGAAAAATTATATGACGCAGGGGCGTTAGAAGTATTTCTTACTCCTGTCCAGATGAAAAAAGTAAGGCCTGGTATTCTGCTTACAGCGCTGATCCAGAAAAATAAATTAGAAAAAATAACAGAGGTGCTATTAAGGGAAACTACCAGTTTCGGAATTAGATACTATGAGGTAAAAAGATTAAAACTCTTGCGGAAAACAGGGAGAAACAGGGGAAAATGGGGGGGAATACGAATAAATAAGGGCTATATAGGTGAAGAGCTTGTCAGGATTTCCCCTGAATATGATGATTGCCGAAAAATCGCCTCTAAAAAAAAGGCCCTGCTTAAGGATCTTGTATGATAAAACAGCGCGATATCATAAAAGAAGTTGTAAAAAATATAGGGCTTCTAGACGATTATAAAATTTCCAAGGCGCTTGATGAACAGTTTAACACCAAAGAGCGGCTTGTTAAGATAATGATCAAGTTAGGTTATTTAGCAAGCGAAAATGTTGGGAACGCCCTGATATCGCAGGCAAGTATTCTTCCTGTAGAGATTAAAACAGAAGATATTGATTTAAAAATAACTAACAGCATCTCTCCGCAATTTGCCATTAAACATAGAGTAATTCCTTTCAGGCTTCAAGGCAAAACGCTTTTTCTTGCAACAGACGACCCTATTAATTTTCTTGCGGTTGATTTTTTTGAAAAAATAACAAGCTTTAGCGTGGATATGACGCTTGCTAGTCAAGCTGATATGGATAAAGCGTTGGTAAAATTTTACGCGTCCAAACAAAAATCTATCGAAAGCGCAAAAGGCGATGAAGACGAAGCCGTTATAAAATTGGTAAATATGCTTATAGAAGATGCATTAAAAAAAAGAGCAAGCAGTATCCACATAGAGCCCCTGGAGCATAAATTTCGCATCAGATATAGGATCGATGGGGTGCTGTATGAAATACAAGGCCCTCCTAAAAAACTGCAGAGTTCTATCATAAGCAGGTTAAAGAATGCGGCAGGCATAGACACAGCAGAGAACAATCTTCCTCAAAACGGAAGAATAAAAATCATCCTGGAAAATAAAGAACTGGGCCTCAACGTCTCTGCTTTACCTGCAATGCACGGAGAAAGCGTGGTAATAAAGGGCCTAGATAAAAGCGGTTTTATGGTTGGATTGGAAGACTTGGGATTTCTTTCAGAAAACAAGAAAGGTTTCGAGGGATTGATAAATATTCCTAGCGGAATGATTCTGATTACAGGCCCCACAGGAAGCGGAAAAACTACTACATTGTATGCAGCGCTAGGCTATATAAAACAAAAAAAGAGAAAAATTATTACAATCGAAGATCCTGTAGAACATGAATTAGACGGCATAAACCAAGTTCAGGTAGATCCTCAGTTTAATCTTACATTTGCGAGCGGTTTGTGCTCGGCATTAAAGCAGACACCTGATACTGTAATGGTAGGGGAACTAAGAAATTTGGAAACAGCAGAAATAGCTGTTCGATTAGCCTTCACAGGGCATCTTATTTTTAGCACGCTTCATACTAACGATGCAGCAGGGGCTATTACTAGACTAGTAGATATGGGTATAAAGCATTATCTGGTAGCTGCTACTATCAGGGGTATTCTTGCCCAAAGACTGGTAAGGACAATATGCGCATCTTGCAGGGAAGCTTATCAGCCTTCAAAAGGAGAGGTAGACATGTTTTCTATCGATGATCCTAACCTGTTAAAAGATTTTGAGCTCTATAGAGGCAAGGGTTGTCCTGCCTGTAATAATACAGGCTTTAAAGGCAGGATGGGCATATATGAACTTTTGGTAATAAACGACAGTATAAAAGAATTGGTTATGAATAATGCCTCCGGCGCTGAGCTGTGTAAAAAAGCAAAAGAATTCGGAATGCGGACGCTGAAAGAAGACGGCATGGAAAAAGTAAAGAGCGGCTATACAACCATAGAAGAAGTTTTAAGAGTAACGCAATATGCCTGAGAATGACGATATAGAAAATGTTGCAGAACTTTTAAATAAGATTCTTGCGCGTGCTGTAAGAGAAAAAGCTTCGGACGTGCATTTTGAGCCTTTTGAAAAAGACTATAAAATAAGGTACAGAATAGATGGCGTATGCTATGATGCAGATCACCCCTCAAAAAACTTGAGCCTTGCAATAAGTTCTCAGATCAAAGCCATGTCAAATCTGAATATCGCAGAGAATATTCTTCCTCAAAATGGAAGCATAATGATGGACATAGAAGGTAAAGCTGTGGACATGAAAATTTTTACCATTCCAACGCTTTATGGCGAAAGCATAACTATAAGAATTCTTGATAAAAGCGCTGCAAGCCTGTCGCTGGATCAGATGGGAATGGACGATGATATTAAATCAAAAATCAGGGAAATAATAAAAAAGTCGAATGGCCTTTTTCTTACAGCAGGCCCTGCTGGAAGCGGGAAGACCGCTATGTTATATTCCTGCCTGGCCGAAATAAATAAAATAGACTATAAAATAATAACTACTGAAGACCCTGTTGAGTATGACATAGAAGGTATTATTCAAGTTGCTGTAAATACAAAAAAAGGCCTTACTTTTGCCGAGGCATTAAAGCATATTTTAATGCAGGACCCTGACATTATAATGGTAGGAGAAATGCGGGACGCTAAAACAGCGGGCATAGTTGCTCAATCAGCCCTTGCAGGACGTCTTGTGTTCAGCGCATTACATGTAAATGATTCACTCAGCGCTATTGCAAGGCTTGCAGATATCAGCATAGAACCTTTCCTGATAGCAGCTACTGTAAAGGCAGTGCTTGCTCAGAGGCTTGTTAGAAAAATCTGCGCTAAATGCAGAAAAGAATATAAACCGTCAGAACACGATATCTCAGAGTTTGGCGCATTAAAAGACAAGATAAAAGGAATAAAATTCTATAAGGGAGAAGGCTGCTCAGAATGTAATGGCTCTGGTTACAGGGGCCGCACAGGCTTATACGAATTGTTTATAGTAAATGACCTGATTAAAAATCTTATTATAAAACAGGAAAATTTGTCTGTCATACGAAACACAGCGTGCGAAGCAGGCATGAAAACCCTGCTGGAAGATGGGTTCAGTAAAGTTATTAGAGGAATTACAACTATTGAGGAAGTTTTAAGAGAAACAAAAGAATATGCGTAATGGCAAAATTTAAAGGCGTTATAAAAAAGAGAGGTTTTACAATAATAGAATTAGCCGTATGTATTGCTATAGCTATAGTAATACTGCTTGTTTGGATAGTAGCTAACGGAATACAAAACGCGACAATTGCTAAGGCGCAAGCGCAGATAGAAAGACTGGAAACAGCTATAAAAATGTATGAGATAGATGTAGGAAAATATCCGGGTAAAAATAATAAGACTCTCATAGAAGCTCTTACAGTAAATACTAAAGAATCTGGTTGGAACGGGCCTTATCTTCAGATTAAAAAAAATGGGTTGAATAAAAATGGGGAATATTTAGATGCCTGGGGCAGAGTTTATGTATATAAAAATCCCGGCATAAATAATACTTCTTCTTATGATCTATATTCCAAAGGCCGGAATGGCGCAGGAGACGGGAATGACAAAGACGACATTAAGAATTGGGAAGAAAAGAATAGCGGTGATGCTGTTGAAAATTCGGCAGAATAAATAAAATGCCTATACTATTAATTTCGTTAACTGTGTTAATGGGGATTGCTATTGGTTGGTCAATTGGCGCTAATGATGCGGCTAATTCTTTGGGAACAGCTGTTGGCTCCAAGGTTATCACTTTAAAACAGGCGATTATTTTAATTTCTATATTTGGTTTCCTTGGCGCTCTTTTACAAGGAGGGCATGTTGTCAAGACTATAAGCAGGGGGATAGTGCCTATAGATCAGCTAGATAAGGATTTAGCTGTATATTTAGCTCTTGTAGCCTGTTTTGGAGCGTGTATATGGGTAATCTTAGCCACATACTGGAAGATACCTATTTCTACAAGCCATTCGATTGTAGGCGCAGTTAGTGGAGCTGGGTTTGCAATAGGCGCGCCTGTAAAATATAAAGCGCTTTTGGACATATTTATCTGCTGGATTTTTACGCCGATCGGGTCTGCTGTGTTAGGGTATTTATTTTACAGACTTTTTAAAAATACGCTTTATAGGATTATTCCGCGCAAGTTCCTTAGGATAACAATGATGTTTCTTGTAACTGTGAGCGGTTGTTACGTAGCTTACACTTGGGGCGCTAACGATGTTGCGAATGCTACAGGTGTAATAGTCGGGGCAGGTGTGTTATCTGTCCGCATGAGCGTAATCATAGGAGGGCTTGCAATTGTTCTAGGGATCGTGACCTGGGGTTATAAAGTTATTGAAACCATAGGCTCTGAGATAACGAACCTCTTGCCTATAATGGCTTTCTCTGTTCAGCTCGCAAGCGCTATAAATGTTCACATATACACCTTGTTCGGGATGCCTGTTTCTACAAGTCATTCGATTGTAGGCGCTATTTTTGGAGTTGGGCTTGTTAAAGGAATTAGGGTTGTAAACCTTAAGATTATGCGAGAAATAATCATTTGCTGGCTGGCTACGCCTTTCGTGTCAGGGATAATAACTTTTATAGTATTCAAAGGGGTGCTTTTAACCAGGCGCTAAACAAATCAAAAACATTAAGGAGGTTCAAAAATGAAAGAGACGCGTAATATTTTAGGCTGGCTGGGGATGGCGCAAGAACATGCTATATTACAGGACGCCCAGAAGCATGCTGAAGAAACGTGCAAAACAGTTTCGTATTTTACTGATGCTGTTAAGGCATTTATCCAAGGCGATCTGCAGGCTAAAACTGTGGCTATTGAAAGTGTAAGGGATAGCGAACATAAGGCAGATATCCTGAGATCTAAAATGGTAGGGGAGCTTTCCGAAGGACTGCTTCTTCCGCCCGACAGGGAAGACTTAATGCGTTTTGTAAAATCTCTTGATAGGATCGCAGATTGGACTAATGGCGCAGCCAGGATATTGGGGTTTATAGAAGAAAGGCCTGCTGATAATATTTTAAAAAACATCTCGTTAGGTACCGATCTTATTTTCAGGTCTATTTCCAGGCTAAAAGAAGCCATTTATGCGCTTGCAAAAAATGACTTTAAAAAAGCTCTGGAAGACTGCGAAGAAGTCGACAGAATTGAGTCAGAAGCTGATGACCAGAAAAAGTTTTTAATAGAAGCAATAATACACGCAAAACTTGAACCTGCGACCCTTTTGTTATGCTATCAATTGGCTGAATACCTTGAAGGAGTTACGGATAAAATAGAGGATGCCGCTGATTTTATAAAAGTGGCTGTCATAAAGTCAAGATAAGCGCTAATCCTTTTGACATAAATAGGTTTACGTGTTAAAATAACTAAAAATAGGCTTATATCATTTTCATAAAAAGAGAGGTTATTTCAGATGAAGGATAACTTAAAATTTACATTGCTTATAGTAGGAATAGTAGTGGTTTTTTTTATAATGGGGAGGGAGATAATTGAAACTAAGGCGAATCTCAGAAAAACTCAGGAACAAATAGTTCATGAGAAAAAAGAAAAAGCATGGCTCCAAGATGAATTGAAAACTATCAGCAGTGAGCTCACAAAAACAGACCGGAATTTAAGGGCAACTCAGGGCAAGCTGGGATTTGTAAATAGAAAACTTATTGTTTTAAGAGGCTCTAATGCAGAATTATTCAAGGCCAGAGAAGTCCTTGAAGGGAAAATAATGGTGTTAGAGGAAGAAAAAAGAATTACAGAGGCAAAACTATACTCTCTTAGCGAGCTTAAAAAAGCAATATACCAAGTTAAGATAGAGATAAGAGATGATAGGATAAAGCAACATGAGGAACGGATAAGACAGCAGAAAGAGATAGATAAATGGGAAACAGCCCTCGGAAACCAGGGATTTCTTACTAAAGACGGGGAATATCGTTATAAGCCAAAGGTAAATGTAGAAGTAAGGCCTGCAAATTTTAACTTAAATAAAAAATGACCATAATGTGAACCTACGCACTTACGAAAGAGGCGTTTCAATGGAAAATCGTCCTTTTGTTTCTGTTATAATTCCTGTAAAGAATTTCGAGAGAACTATAGAAAAATCCTTCCAGTATCTTCTCAGCATAGATCACCCGCACGATAGATGGGAGATTTTAATTGCTGATGGCGGTTCCACTGATAAAACAGTTGAAATAATAAAAGAATGGCAGAAAAAATACGCATTCATCAAGCTGGTAGAAATCCCTAATTGCCCTTCTCCTGGTTACGCCAGAAACAAGGCCCTTCAATCCGTAAAAGGAGATTTTATATTTTTTACAGACGCTGATTGCGCGCCGTGCAAAAACTGGATTTCTATTATGCTGAGCCATTTCCAGGACGCCCAGATCGCAGCAGTAGGAGGAGAGGTCTTTACTTTAAAAGTTGATCCTGACAACATGGTAGAGGCATGGTGCCAGCATTTCAGGTTTAATATGGTTTCGCCCCGCTATGGTTTTATAAAAGAGGGGTATTTCCCAGAATTTCCCAAGGATCCCTTACCATCAGATATAGGAGGCCATAAGGCGTATTTTTTCGGGACATGCAATGTGGCCTACAGAAAAAGCGCGATGGAGAAAATCGGGGCGAGGTTCTGGGATTTACCTACAGGCGAAGACATGGACTTAAGCTACCAGCACCGCTTGAAAGGCTGGAAATATTATTTTGCGCCCGATGCAAAGGTTGACCATATGCACAGGGCTGATTTAAAGAACTTAAGGAGAGTATGGGTAACATATGGCCAGGCGCATGCAAACCTGATAAATAAATACGTTAAAAAGAAAAGGTTAGAAATGATATTCCAGTTTTTAAAAGGCAGCCCGTCTATTAATTTTCCATTTCCCTTTAAAGGTTTTGTATATTTAGGCAATTTTCACCTGATGCATATATTTGGTATCAGTTTCCTTATCAGCCTTATTTTCGGTTCATTTGTTTTTAGCGTTATATCCTTAGCGCTTACTTTTTATTTTATGTATCAATACGTTAAATGGAATTTTGGAATGTCTCCAAAGAATGAGTTTTTTACGTGGTGCAAGATGAAATATCTGACCAATTTAAGTTTTATCCACGGCGGTTTAAAGGATTTTAAAAAATATAAAATCATCTGTATTGAACCAAGCTTTTAATATAGGGGGATAGATGTACAGGGAGCAGATTAAGGTGTTTGACTGCACGATTCGCGACGGGGGGCTTATTAATAACCATGATTTTGACTATCGGTTTGTCAGGGAGGCGTATAAAGCCCTTTCTGAAGCAGGCGTGGATTATATGGAAATAGGTTATAAAAATTCAAAAGAACTTTTTTCGCCCAAGGAATATGGCAAGTGGAAATTTTGCGACGATGAGGATATACACAAGACAATAGATGGCATAGAATCTCATACCAAGATTGCTATTATGGTGGACATTGGCCGTGTCAATATTGAGGATATCAAGCCAGCTTCTGAGAGCCCCGTAGATATGGTAAGAGTAGCCGCGTATGTTAAGGATATTGACAAAGCAATATTTATGGTTAATCATTTTGCTGAAAAAGGATACGAAACTACCATTAATATAATGGCTATTTCCAGGGACCTAGGTGCTGAACTGGACGAGGCGCTTTATCAAATTGAAGAAGAAAGCAAGGTTAATGTAGTTTATATAGTGGATAGTTTCGGGGCATTATACCAGGAGACTGTTGAAAGCCTTGTAAAACGGTTTAAAACGATTCTTAAGACAAGAGAAATAGGCTTTCATGGCCATAACCACCAGCAATTAGCATTTGGCAATACCATAGAAGCTATTATCCATAACGCAAACTATTTGGATGCTACAGTGTATGGCATAGGCCGAGCTGCAGGGAATTGCCCTTTGGAACTATTAATAGGGTTCTTAAAGAACCCTAAATTTGACCTGAGGCCTATTTTAGATTTAATATCGCACGAGTTTATACCCCTAAGGAATAAAATAGAATGGGGTTATATTATCCCTTATGCAATAGCTGGTATGATGAACGAGCACCCAAAAGCAGCTATGGCGCTGCGTAATAGCGACAAAAAGGAAAATTACCGCGAGTTTTACGAAAGCCTAATAAATACAGGCCTGGATTAGCAACTAACAAGGTTTATTTAAGTAAAGATTATCAAGCGGACTTTTAGGCGCATTAGACATATCCCTTAATACATGCGTATAAATCAAGGTTGTTTCAACGTTTTTATGCCCCAATAATTCTTGTATTTCCCTTATATTAACTCCGTTTATTAAAAGATGCGTTGCAAAGCTATGCCTTAGAGTGTGGACGCTTACATGTTTTGCTATGCCAGCTTTCTTTACCGCGTTTTTTACAGTGTTTTGAATGGACTTTTCGCCTATATGATGGCGCCTGATCTTTCCGCTATAAGGGTCTATTGAGAGATTTGCGGCAGGAAAAACATATTGCCAATACCATTCTTTTCCAGCTCCTGGATATTTATTTCCAAGCGCATCAGGTAAATATACTTCTCCATATCCTGTTTTAATGTCCTTCTCGTGCAGCAGTCTTACCTCTTCTAAGTGTAAACGCAGTTTATCTTTTATATATTGAGGGAGCATTGTAGAGCGGTCTTTATCTTGCTTAGAACCCCTTACAAATACCATGTTGGAATTAAAGTCAATGTCCTTAACCCTTAAACGCGCTGCTTCCATGAGCCGAAGGCCTGAGCCGTATAATAATTGTAAAATAAGTAAATAATTTCCTTTTACATGTTTAAACAACTCCTGAACTTCTTCAACTGTTAAAACTACCGGCAATCTGAGGCCGCGTTTTGCCCGCACTGTTTTATCCATGCCGGAAAGGCCTATTTTTAATACATCGCGGAATAAAAATAGAAGGGCATTAAACGCCTGGTTTTGAGTAGAAGAAGATACCCTGAGTTTTATGGCTAAATGGCCTAAGAAATCTTTTACATCGCTTGAATCCAATTCATTAAACTTGGCATTTTTCTTCTTTACATCGAAGGTATAATCATAAAATCTTTTAGCCCAGTCAATATATGAGCGTTCTGTCTTGTAAGAATAATGCTTAATACGCATTGCTTCGCGCATTTTGCTTAAGATTTGCGTAACATCAGCATAAGTTTCTCCTTTTGATAAAGAATTAATATAAAGTATAGGAGCAGGACTATCTTTCAGAAAATGCCCTATATATAATTGCAGAGCTTCTTTTGCCTGTTGCATTTGCCAATCAGCAATATCTTTTTGGGGTTTTATATAGTTCAGAAATGCTTCTACTTGCAGGTCGCAGTTTATATCCTGATTTTTGTTTGAAAAATCCAAGAAATTACTTACCCAACGAGCATAATAAGGGACATTCTTTTCCGGAACAAGCTTTCGTGAGGCCAAAAACTTTTGAAATTCAGGTAAAACATTGCTAAACACAAATCCCTCTTATTTTAAGAACTTCGTATTATATGCTATTATAGCAAAAATATAGATTAAGTCAAGACATAAAGTTACTGCAATAACTTTATATAAACACTTGTTTTAAAAAGATTTAATAACATTTTACTTGCATTGAGGTTGAATGCGTGGTATAATTTATTTGATACTTAAATTAAGAACTTCGTCCATTAATTGTTATAAAAGAAATAAAATTTAAAGAAATTTGGTCACAGGAGCAGTGAATATCATAAGCGAGGAAGCGAAAGTTTAAAAAGTCCCCCTCACCCTACCCTCTCCCCTTTGGGGAGAGGATCAAGGTGAGGGGTTAAATTTTATTATATGTTGTTTGAAGATAAAAGAGGTAGGAGAAGATAAAAGGACCGTTTGGTAAGCGGTTAATTAAAAACATATAACAAATCAATCCAGCGAATTTTTACCAGCCCCGCCTTCTTAAGACGACAGGGCTGGTAAAAATCGCTGATTTCCGATGTTATGTGCAGAAAATTAAAAATTGAAAAATATGCATGGAAAATAATAGCTATAACTACGATAGCTATATTAGTCTCTACAATTACGCTTGAGGGTATGCTAAACTTAGTTGAAACTATGTAGAAATAAAGGCTGGGTTCTCCTATAATAGAGCTGATTGATTAACGACTCTATTAAATAAACGAAAGGAGAAACCCATGCCTATAGGTAATATAG
>Ga0247842_10000555_pt1 | contig 75899 bp, 63 predicted proteins | sample LaCruzMarch2015__3_FD_192411 | JGI IMG/M metagenome (GOLD analysis project Ga0247842, IMG submission 192411) | Freshwater microbial communities from meromictic Lake La Cruz, Castile-La Mancha, Spain - LaCruzMarch2015_19m | ecosystem: Environmental > Aquatic > Freshwater > Lake | place: Spain... | reverse complement strand
CGCATCAAGTCATCTAAAATGTAACTATAGGATAACCGTTTAGTCATTTAAAAAGGTAACCGAAAATCAACTAAAATTTACCTTGGCTATATAATTAAAATAAAGGAATAATTAATTTCATTTAGCCAGGGAGGAAGGATGGATATGCATTCAAAAAAACAATATCTTCAAGAAGTTCAAAAAGACTACCTTGAAGCCGATAAGTCAAAGAAGACAAAGCTATTAGACGAAGCTCAGGAAAGAACTGGTTTGGCAAGGAAGTATTTGATTCGTCGGTTATCTGCTAAAACACGGTGGGAAAAGAATCCTAATCGGCTTAAACGACCTTGTGAGTTTCAAAGTAATCTCATCGCTCCCTTAGTTAGACTTTGGGATATTTTTGATGAACCTTGTGGTCAAAGACTACACCCCCTTATTCGGGACGAATTATCACGATTGCGCCAATTTGAAGAAATATATGTTGATGATTTTGAGGCTGCGCAACTTATCAAAATGAGTCCCAAAACAATTGATCGGTTGCTCGAACACGAGAAAGCCACTAGGATTATGGAAGTAAAATATCAAAAAGGCAAACAACCGCTCTTGTATCATCAAATACCAACCAAACTATCGGATGAATGGGATAGAAGCCTACTAGGTCAAATTCAAATTGACGCGGTAGAACATTGTGGGCAAAGTACGGCTGGTGAATATCTTAACACGATCGCTCATACTGATATCGGATCCCAATGGTGGGAAGCAGAGGCAACAATGGGAAAAGGCAAGCAAAGAACTTTAGAAGCCATTCAAAAATGCCGTAAGAGGCTCCCCGTTAAATGGATTGAAATTCATCCTGATAATAGCACATCATTTATCAACTATTTCCTCTATGATTACGCCAACCTAACTAACCTTGAATTTTCCCGTTCAAGACCGTATAAAAAGAATGATAATTGTTTCATCGAACAAAAAAACAGTCGGAACGTTAGGCGGCATGTCGGTTATGTTAGATATGATACTACGCGAGAGCAAGATGTCATAAATGATCTTTACCGTAATGGATTAAGATTATACAAAAACTTTTTCCAACCAGTTATGAGGTTAGAGGTAAAAGAGAGAAACAAAGGTCGTGTTTACCGCAAATATCAAGAAGCAAAAACACCCTATCGTTGGTTAATGGATAATCCTAAAACACCACTAGAAGTTAAAAAACAATTAAGCCAACAGTACAAAACCCTAAATCCCGCTGAGCTTAAAAGAAATATCGAACAAAAGCTTAAGTTGCTTTCAATAATTTATCAAAGTAAACATAGCAGTAATTTAGACATCGCCAAAGTTACCTTTTCATTTGACCCAACAACTCAATTTCGGTTACCTACTTATTTGACTTGACTGGGTGGCATTGAGATAATAAAATCACTAATCATTCGCTAATGTTATCGTAAATTATCTCGAATAAATTTTATGCCAGAATTGATATACCCAGAACTTAGTTATAGGATTATTGGCATTTGTTATGATGTCTATAATGAATTAGGTGGTGGTTATCAAGAAAAGTATTATCAAAGAGCCCTAAAGGAACGACTTAAAAGGGAAAGTTTAGATTTTAAAGAACAGCTAAAATTCGATCTGAAGTTCCAGACAAAAATAATTGGCAGATACTTTATTGACTTTGTAATTGATAATAAAATTGTTTTAGAAATAAAAATTGCTCCTATTTTTTATCAACGAGACATAAGACAGGTTTTAGCATATCTAAAAGAGAGCGGCTTGAAGTTAGGAGTTTTGGTTAGTTTTAATAGAAAAGGCGTGATGTTTAAGAGAATATTAAAAGGTAATTAGTGCCGATTAGCGATAATTAGAGATAAAATTTGAGATTGATTGGAGATTATATGTTTATTACCTCAGAATCAGTTACCGAAGGTCATCCCGACAAAGTCGCCGACCAAATCGCCGATGCTATTTTGGATGAGATTATAAAGAGAGATCCCCAGGCAAGAGTAGCCGCAGAGGTTACAGTAGGCGTGGGGTATGTTATTATTGGTGGAGAAATTACCACGAAAACTTGGGTGGATATCAATAATTTGGCGCGCGGAGTAATTAAAAAAGTTGGATACGACAAGCCGGAGTATGGTTTTGATTATCGCAGTGTAGCGGTTTTTAATGCCATTCATGAACAATCCCCGGATATTGCACGAGGCGTCAAAAAAACAGGTAGTTCATTACAGGGAGCCGGTGATCAGGGGATGTGCTTTGGTTATGCCACAGACGAGACGCCAGAATTAATGCCTTTATCAATAACCTTGGCGCATAGATTAACGGCGAGATTAGCTGAATGTAGAAAAAAAGGGATTCTATCGTATCTTAGACCAGACGGCAAATCTCAGGTAACGGTGGAATATAAAAACAATCAACCCAAAAGAATAGAGGCAGTGGTTATAGCGGCTCAGCATTCAGAAAAGGTAAAGCTCGATAGAGTTAGAGAAGATATTATCAATAAGGTTATTAAGGCAGTAATCCCTAAAAATTTGTTAGATAAAAATACTAAATATTTTGTTAATGGCACGGGGCGATTCGTTATTGGTGGACCGGTTTCTGATAGTGGGGCAACAGGGAGAAAAATCATAGTTGATAGCTATGGAGGTAATATTCCCGTAGGCGGAGGTAGTTTTTCTGGTAAAGATCCTACCAAAGTTGACCGAAGTGGTGCTTACATGGCGCGATATGTTGGAAAAAATATTGTGGCGGCGGGATTAGCCAGACGTTGTTTAGTACAGATTGCCTATGCTATTGGTGTACCTAAGCCATTGTCAGTACAAATTGATACTTTTAATACTGGTAAGTATTCTGACGAGAAAATCGCTAAGGCTGTAGAAAAAACCTTCGATCTTCGGCCAGGTATGATTATCAAAGATTTAAAATTGCGTAATCCAATTTATAGTCAGGTTTCTTGTTATGGACATTTTGGTCGACCGGAATTAAATTTACCGTGGGAAAGAACGGATAAAGCAAAAAAGCTTGTTCAAGCTCTAAGCTCTAAACTCTAAAATATAAACAAATCTAAATGATAAAAGTTCAAAATCCAAAATTAATTTAATATTTAAAAATTAGAATTTATTTAGAATTTAGAACTTAGTATTTAGTATTTCTTTTCCTGAAAGGAAAAGCTATGTGTGGTATTGTCGGTTACATTGGCAAAAAACAAGCTAGTCCAATTCTAATAGATGGCTTAAAGAAACTCGAATATCGCGGTTATGATTCTAGTGGCGTGGCTATTATTAATGGCCGAAAAGCCCAATGCCAAAAACAAGTGGGTAAAGTTATAAACTTATCTAAATTATTGGAAAAGAAGAAGATACCCGGACAAATTGGTATTGCTCACACCCGTTGGGCCACTCACGGTAAGCCCACAGCCACCAATGCTCATCCGCACTTTGATTGTAAACGTGAAATTTTTGTGGTGCATAATGGTATTATTGAAAATTATCAGGAACTTAAAAAGGAGCTGGAGCAAAAAGGTCATAAATTTGTTTCCGAAACTGATACCGAGGTGATCGCACACCTGGTAGAAGAAAACTATCATCAGAACATTAAAACACCGGAACATAGAAACAAAAAAACAGAAAAACTAGAAATGGCAGTTAGAGAAGCCTTAAAAAAAGTAATTGGGGCTTATGGGTTAGCAATAGTTTCTACCCGAGAGCCGGATAAAATAGTTGTAGCTCGTCATGGCAGTCCTCTACTTATCGGGGTGGCTAAAAATGAATATCTAGTGGCGTCAGATGCAGCAGCGGTTTTAGCGAGTACTAAAAAAGTAATTTATCTTGACGATGGAGAAATGGCAGTGATCAGCAAAAACAAGATAAAAATTACTAATATGCGAGATAAAACCATCAAGAAAAAAATTAGTACTATCACTTGGAGCGGAGAACAAATTTCTAAAGCCGGTTATAAGCATTTTATGCTTAAAGAAATTCATGAAGCGGATAGTGTTATTGTCAATTCCACCAGAGGCAGGATTTTAGCTAAAGAAGGAAAAGTCAAATTGGGTGGGCTCGAACAAGTGGCTCATAAACTGCAAAAAATCAATAAAATTATTATAGTTGGGTGCGGTACGGCCAGAAACGCTGGGTTAGTTGGTGAATATATGTTGGAAGAATTTGCCAGAATTCCCGTGGAAGTCGAATATGCTTCGGAATTTCGTTATCGAGCTCCGGTCATTGATAAAAATACTGCCGTGCTGGCTATTAGTCAATCCGGTGAAACGGCCGATACTCTAGCTGCGGTAAGAGAAGCTAAAAAACAAGGGGCGCTCACTTTGGGGATTGTTAATGCGGTTGGTTCGACTATTGCTCGCGAGACCGAGGCAGGAGTTTATAACCATATCGGCCCGGAGATTGCAGTAGCTTCCACCAAGGCCTATTTTTCCCAAATTACTATTTTAGCGCTTTTAACTGTTTTTTTAGGAAACCAAAAAGAGCTATCTAAAAAGAAAGCCAAAGATATTTTGGTTTCCATTGTCAATTTACCTATTTTAATCAAAAAAGTATTTGAGGAAGAAAAGAGTATCAAAAAAATTGCCGAAAAATATAAAAAATATCAAAATTTTCTTTATTTGGGCAGACGTTATAATTATCCTACTGCCGAAGAAGGAGCGCTCAAGCTTAAAGAAATTTCTTATCTTCATGCCGAAGGTTACCCCACAGGCGAAATGAAACACGGCCCTATTGCCATGATTAATTCATCTTTCCCTTCATTAATAATAGCACCACGTGATTCGGTTTATGAAAAAAACTTAAGCGGCATTGAGGAAATAAAAGCTCGTAGCGGCAAAATTATTGCCCTGGCTACCAGTGGTGATAAAAAGATTACTAAACTCGCTAATGAAGTAATATATCTTCCCAAATCTTCCGAATTATTATCACCCATTCTAGCAAGCATAGTTTTACATTTATTCGCCTATTATATTGGTGTCGGTCGCGGTCACGATGTCGATAAACCAAGAAACTTAGCCAAAAGTGTCACAGTTGAATAAGGAGATTTTTGCCATGAAACAATTTTTTGATAGTGTCCAAGGAGTAATCTTAGCCGGCGGTAAAGGAACGAGGATGAATCAGGGTAATCCCTCGCCGATTCCTAAAGCGCTTTACCCTCTTGGCGGTAAACCTATAGTAGGTTATATATTGGTAACCTTAAAAAATATTGGAATAAAGAAACCGATTTTGGTAATAGGTTATAAAGCAGATTTGATTAAAAAAGAAATGGGGGATTCGTTTAATTATGTAATTCAGAAAAAACGATTAGGTACCGGACACGCTGCCAAGCTAGGAGTTTTAGCCGTTAAGAATTCCTACCACGATGTGCTTATTTTACAAGGCGATGACTCGGCTTTTTATAAAGGTGAAACTTTAAAAAAATTCATTGTTAATCACCAAAAGCAGAAAGCTATTCTTAGTTTTTTGACTACCGAAGTTAGTGATCCCAAAGAAATGGGCCGCATTATCCGTGATAAAAATAATAAAGTTTTGGCAATTATAGAAAAAGAAAACCTCACGCCTGCTTTTAAAAAGATTAAAGAAATTAATTGTGGGGCTTATCTTATTAATCTGGTTTGGGCTAAAAATAATATGGCTAAGATTAAAAAAACTTTGAAGGGCGGGAAAGAATATCCGTTACCCGATATTGTAAAAATTGCTCTGGAAGAGGGCCAAAAAACTATTGCTTATAAAATACCAGCAAGAGAGTGGCATGGAATAAATTCTCCCAGTGAACTTGTAGAGGGAGAGAAAATAATTAGTTCTCGTTAATTTTTGGTTTCGGGAAAAACAAGATCTATAATTTCTTTGGCGATGTTTGATTTAGGAAAATTATGAATGCTAATATCCGGGCTAGCGTTTACTTCCAAGATAGCGTAACTATCATCGGTGGGTTTTTGGGAAATATCCTCGGCGATTAAATCGATACCACCATAACTTAGCCCAGGAATGGTTCTAATAATTTTTGTGGAAAGCTTTTGCCAAAAAGGATGAATTGTCGTTGTGGTGTCACAATAGCTTTCTTCTAAAGAATCTTTGTTAGCAAAAACTTTTTTAACTGCCGCTAGAAATTTATTAGGGGTTGCCAACAGCCGATATTCAGTGCCATTTATTTGTTCTTCCATTAGCAGCTCGTGGTAATGATTAAAAATATTATGCCAGTTTTCTTTCAGTTCTTTAGGATTTTTGGTGTTAGAAAAGACGCAGTATCCCTTTAGTCCGGTCGAGGGTTTCATAACTAAGGGATAACCAATTTTTGAGGCAAAAATTTGGGCTTTACTAAACTGATTTTTTTTAAATATTCTTCCGTATGGCGCCCTTAGGCCATTTTCTTTTAGTAAAAGCTTAGTGATATATTTATTTTTTGAACAAAAATAACCTACTGAATTGGTTTGGCTAAAAAACTGTCGGCAAAGATATTCTCGATGTTTTTTATAAGATAATAAATATAGGACGTTTTTAATAATTATACCAATAGCTATTTTTCTTTTGGCAGCTTCTTTTAGCAATAATTTTTGTGTTGGGTCGGACATGTTTAACGACTAACCTCTCGTTTAAATCTTTTCAAACAATATACTAAAATTTGCTTGGCCATTTTTGGATCATTTTTCATTCCGGGTGAATCGTTGATTTCTAAAAAATAATATTTATTTTTATATTTTAGAAAATCAACCGTGGCAATATCCATATTGATTATTTTACAAATTTTTTTAGCCAGATTTACTAATGACGAAGAGGGTTTGAAGAAAATCTTTTTGGCTCCTTGTTTTAAATTCGCGCGGAAATCACCCTTTTTGGCAATTCTAATGGCGCCCTTAGGACATTTTCCTCCTACCATATACACCCGAAAATCTTTGGGCTCTTTCATCGGTATAAATTGCTGAACGATAATTTTGTTGTCTATTTTTAACATCTTTTTAATAATTTTTTCTGCCTCTATCTTGTCATCGGCTTTATGGACGGTATCACCTCCAAAACCAAATTGTGATTTAATCACCAGGGGAAAATCCAATTTTTTTGCTTTAATCTTTTGCCAATCATGCATTTCTTTTATTATTATTGCACCAGGAATCAAGATATTATTACGTCTCATTAAGAGGGTTTGTTGGATTTTATCATTACAAGTTTTTAACCCCTTGGTAGTGTCTATCTTTACCTGGCACCTGGTTTTATGATACAATTTAATCGCTTGAAGGACTTCCTCGGGTGTAGAATTAGTCCCGGCCCGAAATAAAAGCACGTCAGGAGCCGGCATAGAGTTTATTTTGCGAGGATTAACAATTTGTAAATCAATGTTTAATTTTTTGCTTAATGATTTAAAAAACAGTAAGGTAGAATCCTTGTCCGGTAAATCATAGCTTAAGACACTTAGTTTTATTTTTTTCATAGTTTCCTTTGAGGTATATATATGAATAGTATAGCAAAAATTTACGAAACAAAAAAATTTGCCGGTCTAAAAAGGCAATTATTTCTTTACGAAAAGATCGCTCGTGATAATTATCGCGGAGAACGAACATTCATTGTCTTGTCGGGGTTGAACTTTAATCAGATGGAACTCGAAAAAACCCCTTATCTTTCCAGATATGAAGAAAAATTTTTATTTTTCTTATTTTCTTTGCGCTTTTCCAGAACAAGGATTATTTATGTAACCTCCAGAGCTTTGCCGGAGTATCTCATTAATTATTATTTGGATATTATTTCGGATGATGTTAAGGAAAAGAAGGACATGCGCAGAAGATTTATCGTTATTAATTTACATAATTTAGAACGAAAGCCGGTGGCCCACAAACTTCTCAAAAGCCCACGTGCTATTAGAAAAATAGAATCCTATATTTTCGACTACAAAACTACTTATATTCGTTGTTATAATTCTACCGATTACGAAAAAAAAGTGTCTTTAAAATTGGGAGTGCCTCTTTATGGGGTCGATAGCAAATTGTTTTATTATGGCACGAAAAGCGGTTCGGTACATTCTTTCAAAAAAACCAAAGTCCCTTGTATCGATGGTTTTATTCATCTGGAAACCAGAGAAGAATTGATAGAAGCGCTGGCTAAACTGATTCATAGGCATCCCCATCAAAGCAAGATTATTATTAAAATTGAAGATTTCCCCGCGGGTGAGGGCAATGTAATATTTTCCATCGATAAACTCAGAAGGTTAAATAAAGAAGAACTCGCCGGGTTTACAAAAATAAAAAAAGCCGTCGGTAAATTTTTATCTAAATGTTGTGAACAAAGCGAAAAACTTCCTCATAAAAAATTTAGTTACTATTTTCTCACAATTGAAAAATATTTTCAGCAATTTGAAAAAGATGGAGGCATTGTAGAGCTTTATCTTGATGCGGAAGAAAAATATTCCCCTAGCTGTCAGGTAAGAATACTACCCAACAGAAACATAAAAATTTTATCTACTCACGACCAAGTGTTGGCGGGGAAATTTAAAACAGAATTTGCCGGTTGCTACTTTCCTGCTCGCAAAGAATATCGTCGCGAAATCACCAACTATGCTTATAGAGTGGCCAAATATTTAGCGAAAAAAGGAGTAATTGGCCGGTTTGCGGTTGATTTTTTGGCGGTGAGAAATAAATCAAAAGAAAAGTTTAAACTCTTTGCTATTGAAATCAATTTGCGTAAGGGTGGTACTACTCATCCTTATGAATTAACTAGATCGGCTACAGGGGCACTTTATAGTCGTAAAACCGGACTACTTAGTGTTGGAAAAAATAATATTTATTACTACGCTTCCGATAATATTAGAAACAAAAAATGGGTCGGTAAAAGTCCCAAGAGATTGGTTGAAATACTGAAAAACAAAGGTTTGAGTTTTAATAGAATTACCAAAAAAGGTGTAATTGTTCATCTGTTTAGCATTCTAAAAGAAGACGGTAGATTTGGCGCTACTTTTATCGCCACTAGTCCTAAAGGAGTGGATAAATTGTATCAAAAAACCCTAAATATTCTCAACAAATATTTTAAGTAATTATCCTTGTTAAATTAATAGGTCGTTATGTTGCTCAAAATAAATATTGGCTGAAGTGGGTAAGAGTTGGTACTTACTTATCTTTTTTGTTTTGTTTTTCCCCGATCTCTTCGCTGATTCGACTAGTAATTATTGCATAAAGTATCTCTAGTCTTCTTTCTAGCTCTTGGTAATTATTAATTTCTAAATTTTCAGGAAGTATTTTCATATTTTTGAATTCTTCGAGCAGATTTTTAAACTTATTCTTTAATTCCTCGGGATGTTCCAATTTCAATCTTTCAATCTTTTGGTATAAGTTTGATAATTCCGAGTTTTTTTCTTCAAGAATATCTATTAGGGATTCTGTTTTAGCCTCGATCTTATTATTAGCCATATCGTAAAATTTATAGATCTTCTGGCTGGCTTCTAGAATTTTTTCTAGTTCGTCAGAATTTATTCCACGGCCAAATTCATCAGCAATCTTATTATATTCTTCAACGGCTTCTTTGATTTCTCCAGGGCTAATTTCATCTTTATTTTGTTTGTCAACAAACTCTTTGATGAATTTTTCTAGCTTTTCTTTATCTTTTTCTCCAAGCGGTTTTTCAACATTCAAATTGTCCACGGCTTTTTTATAAGGACTAAATATTTTACTATAATCTTGGATGATTTTTAAGTTAGCTAATTCTTTAAAAATTTCACCCATAATTTGGTACGCTAGTATCTGATTAGAGGGATTATCTTTGAGTACCATATCTAAATCATTTTTAAGTTTATCTATCTGGACATGAATAGATTCCTTCGGTTTATCATTAACTACTTCTTTCTGGAGATTATTTATACCCATCGATAGAAGTAACTTAGCTTCATCGGGCAAGTTTGAGGAATTTGTTTTTCTTAATAATCTTTCAATGTTTTCTAGGGAAATATTTCGGGGAGATTTCCCTTTTTTACTTTCTTTTTTAGAAGGTTCTTTAACCCCATTAAAAATTTTGTATATTTCTGCCTGACTGGCGTTATTGATAAGTTTTTCCGGTTCGTTTTGGCCAAGTGTTTCTAATAATTCTTTTGCTTCGCGAACGGTAGATTCTTCCAAAGGAGGTATATCATGTTCGTAAAACAAAAACGCTTCTCTGGTAATGGGTTTAACGTGTTCACCATAGAGATTACTTTCTCTAGCCGCCGGGCTTCCTGTTGGCCCTGCGGCGCTGCCTTTTGTTGCGGTGATATGAAAACGAGCAATAGCAGCGCGTTGATCCGGTTCCAATTTAGAAAGCCAATTATCATCACCTTGTTCTTGAGCATAACTTTTAATGTCTTTTAGAAATTTGGCTGCATTATCCGAACCCAAAATTTGTCTTAAGTCGCCAGTAGAAACATACCAACCGTCAGAATCAGGATTAGAAAGATTATCTCCAAGCCTTTCATCTAAACCAACGAATTTGTTTCTTACCTTCATATGTTCAAAAGTTTCTTGTATTGTACCTTGACTTTCACGGTCGGTCTTTTTAGCCCATTCTTCGTCGACCTCTTTTTGGTACTCCTTGCTATTTACCCTAACGTATTCGCCAGTTTCTGGATCTTGTTGGTAATCCATAGGTTTGGTACCAATTCGGCGTTTAGATTCAGAAATTCGGCGACAGCGTTGAAACAAATCAAACGTTTCCTCAGAGATCCTCTCGCCTTTTGTAGCTCTAAAAATGGGATCAAACGTCCAGGCGTAAAGTAATAATCGCCAGCGAGCGATGTCGCCAGTGGCTGAATCTGCTAAAATTAATCGACGGCAATTATTTTTGTCTTTAAATCTAATTAATTCTTCTAAACGTTTATCTCTTTGAACAATACCTTCTTCACGTGCTGTAATCCTGTTCATCTCTTTTTGATCATATTCCGCTTTAGCGCGTTCTGCCCAGTCAGTGCCGCGACGTATAACAATTTGGTAACCAATTTTGTCCCAGATACGGTCCATAAAACTACGCTTTCTTTCTGATTTAGGCTTTTCGCTATAAATAAAGTTGTAATTTATTCTAGGATCTTCAATAGTAATCTTGCCATTGATCACCTTTGGTCTAGTGTCAAAATCTTCTAAAAGACCTTCTACTAGTAGAAAGGCCTCACTATTCATTTCTTTAGCTTTATCAGGATCTAAAATGCAAAGTGAGACAAATTCGGTCCAATTATCTATTGAATTATGGTTAATTTTCTCCTTAATTTTATTTTTATTAAGCGCTTCGACAATCTTTTCGGAAGGAGGAATCAGCTGGCTGATAGTTTCACCTATAATAAAAGCGAACTTGGTCGGATCCAAATATTTAATAGAGATTTTTTTATTAGTTTGCTTGTCGATAGTAGAAAGTTCTGAGAAAAAACTGGCTTCATCTACTTCTATTTTGTATTTTTTTTCACCCTTTTCTTCTGTTTGAGTTATGACAGCTCCACCTTTCGGATCTGGAGAATTAGCTTCTTTTTTTGGATTAAATTCCAAAATACAATACTTTTCAAAAAAAGCTTTTAGGCGAGGTCTACCAGCTAGTATTCTACCAACCAGAATTCTTATGTCTTCTTGGCTTATAACGCTATTTTTTTCTTGTTCAAATTTCTTATTAAAAAAATCAATTCCTTCATTGGGTTCATTTTTTTCGAATCCTCTAAAAATCGAGGGCTTAGGTGCTTTTATTAATTCCAGATCTAACTCTCTTTGGTATTTTTCCATTCTTGACTTATATTTTTTATCAATTTCTCCCTTTTTGATCTTTTTTTGTTCTGGCAACAAGTTATAATAAGCTTCTAATTCTTTGCGCTCGGCAGGATTTAGATCTGGCTTGGGCACTCGATAAGATAAAAGCTTTTCTTTACCGATATTCGCTTCATTTTTTCTCTCGGAAGAAGGGCTTTGATTGTTCATATGTTTCTCCTAGCAAAACCATAGCATTTAGTAGACATGTTGTCAATAAATAAGGGGGTTATTTATAATATTTTCCAAAGTCAATTTTATCGGCCGGGGTTTTGGGTTTAGGCTGAAACTTTTGTATAAAGCTGGTCGGTTTAGTCGATGGCATTGGTAAATTATCTTTTGTTTTTACAGGTAAATTGGTAATTTTTTTAGGTAATGTATTAGTTAATATTTGTATCGGAGTAGGCAATTTTTTTTCAACAATGGGAGTGTTTTCCACTGTTTGTTTTTGAGCGATTATTTGATCTTCCTGGCTTAATCTTTCAATATTAATATCAGTTAACACTAAACTTTCTAAAACACTTTTTACTCTTTCTAACCCGCCGGTGGTAAGAGGAGGGATGGCTTTAATATCTTGTAATTGTTTTTTTAAATCATCCGGCAATTCGTGGATTTCTCTTTGCCAATAAGGTTCCAATTTTGGAACAATAGCTTGAATTTTTTTTTGTTCTAAAAGGAGGGCATTAGAAACCATAATTCACCTTTATTTATTACCTTTCTTTTGTAGATCATTATAACGTTTTACCCACTCTTTAGCTTTTTTATCTTTACTACTGATATAATTATTAATATCTTCCATTTTTTTCACCCTTTGATCATGAAACTGAACCTGGTTGGTTAAGTTTATATCCTGAGGGTTGTTAGCTAATTTGCTTACTAGATTTTTTCTTCGTTCATCCATAATTTTTTTAATTGCAGGAAAATTATCACTAATATGACCTGCATTAGCTACAAATTGAGCATCAAAGTTTATTGGAATAGACAAATTGCCATAATTTAAACCGCTAGACAAAACGTTTTCTACGTTTTTGCGTATGTTAGGCTCTAAGGCGGCCAACTGGCTTTTTATTCCAGATGCATCGAAATCAATTTTATCTAACTTATATTTTTTGGCGGCTGTTACGGCGGTTTCGCCGGCGTCAATAACTAATTTGCTGTTTTCTCCTAACTCCGATAAAAACTGTGCTATCGCGTGTTTTTGAGGATCCTCACCAAGCTCACTTCTATCCATAACAGTTCCATCAAGTTTGGTAACAATTTTTACTAATCTTGTTATATGTGTGACTTTATCAGTTTCATCACCGGGCATACGTCGATATTGGTCGAGAAGCTCCGAAGATTGTTCTTCTAAATCTTTATTGACAATATCACCCTTTTCGTCACGTGTTCTTGGCGAAGTTAAGTAACCTTCAGGATTGCCAGCTTTAGTCGCAAGTGCTCTGGCGGCTGTACCAACAACTAAGGCATCAGCTGATTGACCTTTTTTATTTGCTAAATTATTAAAGTTTTCTTGATCAGCTTCTGAAGCTTGACCTTGGGCGGCTAGACCTAGATAGGCGTCCCTAGCTTTTTGGTAGTCACCATTTTTGGCTTCGTTGCCTAAAATTCTTCTAAGATTATCGGGGTTGCCTTCTCTAGCTGCTGCCAAGGCAGTTCCTGTTGCTTGATAAATTTCTCTTTGTCTATTTTCTCCTTCGTCTACTATTATTCCTCGTTTTTGGAGTCGTATACCGCTTAATAATTGTTCTCTGCCGGTTCTACCTTTCGCTCCTTCAACAGACATAAATTCTTTGTCGCTTTCTGCTGCGCCAGATTCCCAACCAGCAACCATCCCTCGAGGTGTGGGAATTTTTTTGAGCCATTCAGCCCCGGTTTTATCGGCCAACCAATCTCTGCCAGCGCCGATTCCTCTATCGGCTGCTCTACCACTCCATTTAGTGGCTTTTATTGCTGCAGGTTTCATCCAGCCGCCCCAAGCACTCATTATGGCTCCGCCCATTTTAAATGGCACCATAACAGAAACACCCAAAATGCCTACAGCTAGGAAATAAGCTGGCAGATCAAACTTAGTGATACTAGGAGCAAGAAGCGTAACAATTCGGAATAAAAATAATATTACCGGGAGCATAAAAACCCAGTTGATAAAAAGTCCCCACCATTGTTTAAACAAATTTTGTGTTGCGGGCAGCACCATAGCCATAAAAGCTAATGGCGAAACCGCAACTAAAATAGAAACAAGCGGAATTCTAATGTAGAGCAAAAAGGCCAAAGCTAACATTAAAATTCCCACTACTCCAAATATTATTAGCCCTAGTAAGAAACTCAAGATCATCAAGGGAAAAGTGAGTGCACCAGTGATTAATTTTTCAAATACCGTTTTAGCTCCGCCTATTATACCATTGTCGGATAATAACCCTACCCCAACTGCTTCACCCAATCTTGTCCCCACCAGGTCAACAGATTCCTTAAAACTAGCACCCGGGTTGATTTTTATAAAAGTTACTGATAATACTTCTGAAAAATCAACGATCATGCGGCAAATTAAAAGTGAAAAGTTAGCTAACACCACAGCAATAATCAAGGTCGGGAGGATTTTTTTTAAAGCATAGGTATCAACTTGGATTCTTAAAATATTGACAAAAGCTAAAAAAATTAATAATGCTACCACAATGGTGTTTACTATACCTAAAGAAAACTTCCAAATAGTGGTAATCCACTGTTTGTCGGCTGGCGGGTTGGTACTAAAATCATCGCTTAATTTGGCATAGGTTTTTTCGACTCCCAAAAAACTCAGTAGATAATCTTTCGGTTCACTCATTACTAAAACTTTGCTCGGATTATATGCGCCACCTTGGTTTACTGACGAAAGCAAAAATGTCATTGTCCAGCCAATAAATTTCCCCATTGCCTCTGAAACAGAACATAGCGCTAGACAGATTGACTCATTGAACCATTTAGTTAGTGGATCGCCTGCTGTTATGCTTTTGCACCCGCAACTCGCAGAAACATTATTAGCACTCGTTGTGTTGACAGACTGATTAGTCCAACTGTTGTCCGGGGCATCTCCCAATCCTGTGTTTGTAACGGAAAAATTACCATTTTGATCTTTGGCAACAGTAAAATACCTTCTTTGACTAAATCCCCAGTTCGAATTATTTTTATAGGTTGCTTTAACACTAGCCACTAATTCAACGGATTGACCATTAGTTATTTCGCCCCAAACTTTCAAATTGCTTATAGAAGTACTGTCTGTTTCCTGTGGATCGAGAATCGGCATATTTTCCGTACCCCCTTGTTTGCGCCAAATAAGCAGTTTATATTTTGGAGAACCGTCTGGTTTTACAGTCGGTTCTTTCCAACTAAAATTTGCTTTTACTTCTTTACTATCAGTATCATAACTAGCATTTACCGGGTTCAAAAACGGAGCATATTGTGTTACATTCGTTTGATCAGGTGATTCCGTGCTGTCAGCTCTAAAAGTTTTAGTTTGGGGGGTCGAACTATATTTTAGTTGGGCCGGAAAGAGATAAGCATCAAGAAGGTATATTGGAGAGACAGGAGCTCCACGTTCGTAATAACTTTGGATTGAATAGCGGTAGGTTATATTTTCAGTATAACCGGTGGGTATTATTATTTCTTCGGAATAAGTTGTTTTTTTAAAAGAATCAATTGTCGCCACTGGGCTAGAATCACTCTCGATAACTTTTTGTCCGCTACTGGCAGCTCGACGTATGCTATAATTCTTGAAATTATAACGAAATTCATCTATTACTGGCCCTGTTACCTTTGAACCAATGATTTCACCATGCCCTTCTTTGGGTTTCTGCCAGGTTAAGATAATCTCATATTTTCTGTTGCCTTTTGATTGGGCAGAAAGAGTTAAATTTTGAGGTACGATATAATTCGAAATCGCATTCTGATCATTAAGATCAACAGTCTCAATATTTGATGACGGTGTAGGGGTCCCAGCACTGTCAGCTTTAGCAGTAAATGGAACAAACAAAATATTACCTATAAAAACAAATAGGAATAATAGCAGAATGTATTTCTTTAATCTGGCTAGAACCATTCCCCTCCCTTAAAAATGCCTAATAACCAATTACTAATGTCTAATCAATTGTCTAATGTCTATTTGTTGGCGGAATTGATAATGGCGTTGAAAATGAGATTTAGTTCTTTTGCTTCTTGCCAAAGTATTTTAGCCTTTTCCTTATATTCTGGTTTGGCAATAGCTACCATTCTAAACCAATGCATTGTTTCTTTAGCTTCTTTTTTGCAAATACCTATTTTATGCTTAAAATCTTTCTTTGATTCTGCATTATCGGCTTCGCAGTAGTTTGCTCCTATGCTAGTACTTGCTCTGATCAACTGAGATGTAATAGAAAAAATTATTGCATCATTAGGAATTTTTTTAACAAATTTGATAGTATTTTCCCCTAATTTTGCTGTTCTTTCCTCTAAGTCAAATTGATTTTTTCCATTTGTCATTTGATCATTTGTCATTGATTAGTCATTGGATATTAGTAATTAGTCATTTTGACTAAATGACTTGAACTTATTATAGCACAATTGGGAGTTTTCGGCATCTCCTTTTTTGTTATAGATGTAAGACAAAAATTCGTAGGTGGGACTGTACAGAGGATCTAGATCTTTGGCCTTCAAAAAACTCTCTAAAGATTTATTCATAGCTAAATTGCTAAATTTTTTAACTGCTTTTTTATCCAAATAGTTAGGTGAAGTTTCCGCGAGTTTTAAATAGGTATAACCTAAATAAAACGCTGCGTCACGATAATTTTGATCTTTTTGAGTAGCAGTTTCAAAATAAACCAGCGCCATCTCCAAATAATTTTTGTCTAGCATTTTTTTGCCTGTTGCTTCAAGTTCGAAAGCATTTTTGTTTGATTTTATCAGTTCATTTTTTTGATCGAGATAAAATTGTTCTTGGGTTTCGGTGATTTCCTTGGCTGCTACGCTATTAATTTTTCCTAGCTCTCTTTGCCAGACAAAAATACCCGCGATGGTCAAAAGACCTATTACAGTATAAACAACAATTTTTCGCATCATAATGGATTTTTGGTGAGAACTATGAAAATGATAGACTTTTGGAGAAGGAGTAATAATCATAATTTTAAATTATAGGCCACTTCGAGATCATTATAGATTCTTTTTTTCCATAAATATTTTGGTAAATTTCTTCTGTGACAAAAGGCATAAAGGGGTGTAATAATTTTAGGGATTCTGTAAGAGTAAAAAGTAACATTTTTTCGGTGTTGGTTTTAAGTTTAGGATTTTGTAATTGTTCTTTGGATTTTTCAATATAAATGTCGCAAAAATCATGCCAGAAAAAGTCATAAAGGGCGTGAGCCGCTTGACCGAATTTAAATTGGTCTAAACTCTTATCGGTTTGCTCGATGACTGCCTTTAATTTTTTAAGAATAGTTTTATCCGCCGGAGTTATGGCTAAATTGCTAAATTGTTTTATGGCCTGCCTCGCCTGAAACGAGTCAAGGCGGGCTAAATTGTTTTTTTTGATTTCAAGGTTCATTATGACGAAGCGGGAGGCATTATAAATTTTATTGGCAAATTTTTTGCCCATAAAAATCGCTTCTTCAGAAAATTTCATATCTTGGATACCGGTGTCTTGGAAAATAAGGCCGAACCTCGTGGCATCGGTTCCGTATTTATCCATTAACAGAAGTGGATCTACGCCGGTGCCCAGCGATTTGCTCATTCTTTTTCCTTCTTTATTAAAAACCGTAGGATGTATGTAGACGCTTTTGAAAGGGATTTTGCCGGTAAATTCCAACGATGAAAAAATCATTCTTCCTACCCATAAATTAATGATGTCGCGGGCAGTGGAGAGTACAGAAGTGGGATAAAAATAGTCCAAATCTTTGTTTTTTTTAGGAAATCCCAAAACAGCAAAAGGCCAAAGTGCCGATGAAAACCAGGTGTCTAATACGTCAGTTTCGCCCTCAATAGGAATTTTATGTCCCCACCAAAGTTGACGTGAAATGCACCAGTCGTGAATATTTTCCATCCAATCTAAATATACTTTTTTCCACCTCGTGGGGTAAAATTTTATTTTTCCTTCTTTGACAACTTTAATCGCTGGTTTTGCCAGTTCTTTCATTTTCAAAAACCATTGTTTACTGGGTAGCGGTTCTAGCGGTCGGTGGCAACGCGAGCAAATGCTTAAATTATGAATAATTTTTTCTTCTTTATCGAGAAGCTTTTGATTTTTAAGATACTCAATTAATTTAACGCTAGCTTCTATGGTTTTTAACCCTTGATAAACTTTGGGTACGTTTTCGTTCATCTTGCCATATTTATTAATTACCTTAATTTCTGGCAGATGATATTTTTCTGCTAATTCGGCATCCACTAAAGAATGGGCGGGAGTTACGCCAAGAGCCCCAGTACCAAATTTTTGATCGATTGATTTATCGGCAATAATTTTGATGTCCCTAGAAATACCGGCAAAATTAACTTTGAAGCTTTTGCCAATATATTTTTGATATCTTTTGTCGTTAGTGTTTACCGCCACTGCCGTATCGCCAAATTTAGTTTCGGGGCGAGTCGTAGCGATAGTAATGGGAAACTTATTATCATAACGAAAATAGTACAAATTAGCTTCTTCTTCCTGATGCTCTACTTCCAAATCGGAAAGTGCAGTTTGGCAACGCACACACCAATTGATCACCCGGGTGCCTTGGTAAATTAGCCCTTTTTTATAATAATGATTAAAAGCTGTTTTAACCGCGTCGCTATAGTCTTTGTCCATAGTAAAACGTTCACGTGACCAGTCGCAAGAAACCCCGAGTTTTTTTAGCTGATCAATAATTTTACCGCCATATTCCTCGCGCCACTTCCAAACTTCTTCTAAAAATTTTTCTTTGCCAAGATCGTGGCGAGATTGACCGCGTTTTTTTAACATTTTTTCCACCACGTTTTGCGTAGCAATACCAGCGTGATCTAGCCCAGGAATCCATAAAGTGGGGATACCTTGCATTCTTGAGCGACGGATTAAAACGTCTTGTATGGTGTTATTTAGAGCGTGTCCCATATGAAGAGAACCCGTCACATTTGGCGGCGGTATACAAATTACATAGGGCTTCTTTTTAGGGTCAATTTTCGCCTTAAAAAAACCCGATTTTTCCCACAATCGATATAATTTATCTTCTACTTCTTTTGGATTGTAAGCCTTTGATGGTTCAGACATAAATTTTTAATTTAATTTTAAATTAGCGTCAGCGTTTACATTATACCAAGGAGTTGGCTTTATACCAAGAGCAATTTTATAAGCCGCGGCCACTCCTACCATAGCGGCATTGTCGGTTGTTAGCTCCATCGGGGGCATATGAAAAGAAACTTTCCACGGTAATTTTGTGACTGCAATCTTTAATTGTTCCCTTAAATTTTTATTAGCGCTCACTCCGCCGCAGAGACAAATTGATTTAGGATTAAATTTGTAAGCAGCCTGAATGGTTTTCGAAATTAAAATATCAATTACGGCTTGTTGGAAAGAAGCCGCCATGTTGGCTTTAAGTTTGTTCGTTAATTTATGTTTTTTGTTCTCGTATAAAACGGAAGTTTTTAAGCCAGAAAAAGAGAAATCAAAATCTTTCCGATTTACCATAGAACGGGGAAAAGAAAAGGCGGCAAGATCTCCTTTTGAGGCAGCTTTGGATATTGCCGGGCCCCCCGGGTATCCAAGATTTAGTAATTTAGCTACTTTATCAAAGGCCTCGCCGGCAGCATCATCTAAAGTTTCGCCGATAATTTCATATTTTAGATGATTCTTCATTAACACTAGAGAAGTATGTCCACCGGAAACTACCAAAGCCAATAGAGGGAAACGGGGTTTATTGTTAAACTGTTTCATGGCTAAATTGTCGAGCTGCTTTGATATTTGAGATTGATATTTATTTGGAAATTGAAAATTGGAAATTGAAAATTCTCCAACGAAGTTGGAGTATAAGTGTCCTTCGATATGCTGGATAGAATAAATAGGTTTATTAAAAATATACGCTAAAGTTTTGGCGGTATTTACTCCAGGAAGCAAGGAACCTATTAACCCTGGCCCGGTAGTAACGGCGAGGTAGTCAATATCTTTTATTGCTAAATTGTTACATTGTTTTATTGCCTCGTTGATGGCTGGCAAAATGTTTTTCACATGTTCGCGTGAAGCCAGTTCCGGATAGACCCCACCGTATTTTGCATGTAATTTTGCTTGGGAAGATACCACGTTACAAAGAATGGTTACTTGAGGTTGCATTTTGTAACCATTAGTAACCTGCAATAACGCTGCTGCCGTTTCATCACAGCTTGATTCAATTGCCAAAATTTTTACTAGTTGATTTCTTCCCATACCATATATAGTATGATAAAATTAGTTTATGAGCAAATCTTTTTTGCAGTCGTCCGGGTGGGCGAGTTTCCAAAAGTCACTTGGACGGAAAGTTTTTAGTATAGAAAATAAATTAGTAATTAAATATCCTTTACCAATGGGACTTAGTTTTTTGTATTGTCCAAGGGTTTCATTTTTAAATCAAAAATATTTCCGTAAATTTATAACTCTAGTTAAAAAAATCGCCAAACAAGAAAATACTGTTTTTTTACGAATTGAGCCAGATTTGAAAAACCATAAAGCAGTGGAACGCTGGAACAGTGGAATGGTGGAACAATCCAAATGCGTTCAGCCTCAAGATACTCTTCTATTAGATCTTAAAAACTCAGAGAAAAATATTTTAGCCGAAATGCATTCTAAGACCCGTTATAATATTCGCTTAGCCGAAAAACACAAAGTTAAAATTGTTAAAACTACTGATCCTAAAGATATAGATATTTTTTATAATTTGGCTTTAACTACCAGTCAGCGTGATGGTTTTTCTTACCACGAACGAGAATATTATAAAAAGATGTTAGCAACGTTCGGTAGTAGCGGTATGGTAAAATTATATCTTGCCTATCACGATAAGACGCCTCTTGCGGCAAACTTAGTATTGTTTTATCAAAATACTGTTATTTATCTTCATGGCGCCTCCGATCACAGCCAAAGACAATTTATGGCACCTTACCTGTTGCAATGGCAGGCCATCAAAGACGCCAAGAAAGATGGCTATCATTACTACGATTTTTGGGGAATAGCGCCTCTTAATAGCGAAAATCATTCTTGGGCTGGCATTACACGATTTAAAAAAGGTTTTACGCTCAAAGGCAAAATTATTCATTATCCGTTTTGTCGAGAGTTGATTTTCCAGCCATTCTGGTATAAACTATATAAATTAGCTAGTCATCATAAATAAAACAGATGAATACAATTAAAAAATATTTTAAGAAAATATTGCCCAAAGACACTGTTCTTTTTTTGCACAAAATGAAAGCTGTTACAGCCGCTTATTATTATGGACTACCTGCAAAAAAGCTTAAGGTGATTGGTGTAACCGGCACTAACGGTAAAACAACAACCTGCAATTTAATTGCCAATATTTTTGAGGAAGCCGGTTATAAAGTAGGACTGGCCACAACTATTAATTTTAAAATTGGTACAAAGTCGTGGGTTAACGAAAGCAAGATGACAACACTTGGTCCATTCGTTTTGCAAAGAATTTTAAGTCAGATGGTCGAGGCTGGTTGTCACGTCGCCATTATTGAAACCACTTCTCATGCCATTAAGCAATATCGTAATTGGGGCATACCTTATGAAGTGGCAGTACTAACTAATATTACGCATGAGCATTTAGATTATCATAAAGACCTTGCGGAGTACCGCGATACCAAGTTGAAGCTTTTTTCGCGAGTTAAGACAGCCGTTTTGAACGAAGATGACAAATCCTACCAATATTTCCATAACGCTATTTCGGCTAGGCAAATTTCTTATGGTCTAGAAAACCGCCCGAATATTATGGCTAAAAAAATATTATATGAACCGGAAAGTACACTTTTTACCGCTATTTCTCCGGAAGGCCAAATCGCCATTAATCTCAATTTACCCGGCCGATTTAATGTTTATAACGCTTTAGCGGCTATTGCAACGGGGTTAAGCCAAAATATTAAACTGGAAACGATCAAAAAAGCTTTGGAAAAAGTTAAAAATATTCCTGGTCGGATGGAAAAAATTGAAGCCGGGCAAAATTTTAGCATCATTATTGATTATGCCCATACTCCGGATGCACTGGAAAAAATCTACGAAACTTTGCGGCCGGCAGTTAAGGGAAAAATAATTCACGTTTTTGGGGCCTGCGGCGATCGTGATAAAACAAAACGTCCTATTATGGGTGCGCAAGCCGGTCGTTATGCGGATTACGTTATTTTGACCGACGAAGACCCTTATAGCGAAAATCCCGAAACAATAATCAAAGAAATTGCCAAGGGTGTGCCTCGCGGAGTTATTAAGGGAAAAAATAAAAAATTAAATAAAAACTTTTTTATTATTTTAGATCGTCGCGAAGCTATTAAAAAGGCTTTGGCACTGGCTACTAAAAATGATTTAGTACTTATTACCGGCAAAGGGGCAGAAACAGCTATGATGGTTGGTGATCTTACGACAAGCTCAGGTCTAAGAAAAATTCCTTGGTCTGACAAAAAAATAGTCAAAGAACTCCTTGACTAAATAGTTAGAATATGGTTTAATATAACCAACTAAAAAAGAAAGAAGGTGGAATTTTTGTTTTTTAAAAAATTAGTTTTTGTAATGTTGATAGTAATTTTTATTACTGCAACGATGTCAGTGTATGCTTTGGAAATAGCGGGGCCTATCGGCCACCCTAAAGGTAACAAAATGCAGGTGGTGTTCGAGCGTGAGAGTAAACTATACAGGATTACCGTTAATCTGTACGCTAACCCGATCTATCCTAATCAAAAGCAAATTAAATCCGAAGATTTAGACCCCAGTCAGTTAATCTTCGGTGAAATGTGCTATGAGAGAATAATGGTTAACGGTGGATGGGTCCATGATTCCAATTTTCAAAAACAAACATTGTTGGAGTATCCTAGTAGAACTTGGCTGACTAAACCAGATCAACTAAAAGGCCGTCCTTCGAAAAAAGGTATTTATGTTACATACTTAATGGAGAATGGCAAAAAATATCCGCAAATATATATTGTTTTCAAAGACAATGATTTGCGGGGTTCAGCGTTATACACGCTGTGTCCCGAGTTGTTTCAGGAAGTACATTCAGGTGCTGCTTACCCTGACTAACTTGTTTTAAATTTTTATTAAAAGCTTCCTTTGGGAGGCTTTTTTTTATCTAGAAAAAAGATATAATAAGGTTATGGACAGAAAAACGTTGATTTTAATCGATGCCTCCGCATTAATTTATCGCGCTTATTATGCTTTACCTCCGTTAACCACCAAAGACGGTATGTTAGTTAACGCCATGTATGGTTTTACTAGCGCCCTATTTAATGCTATCAGAAGTTTGCATCCGGAATATATTGTTGTGGCTTTCGATTCTAAAACAAAAACCTTTCGTCACAGAGCATACAAAGAGTATAAAGCTAACCGTCCCAAAGCGCCAAAAGAGTTAACAGCGCAAATTCCCTTAGCTAGAGAAGTCTGCCACATGCTCAATATTCCCCATTTTGAAGCGCCTGGCTTTGAAGCGGATGATTTGATTGGGGCAATCACTCAAGAACTTGCAACTTATAACTTACAACTCACGACTATTATTGTAACAGGAGATATGGATACTTTGCAGCTGGTTGATGATAATACTCAAGTTTATTCGATGGCGCGTGGGATTAACAAAGCGGTTATTTATGATGAGAAAAAGGTTCAGGAAAGATATGGTTTTCTACCGGAATTTATTGTAGATTACAAAGCTCTGCGCGGTGACCCTTCAGACAATATTCCAGGCGTTCCGGGCGTAGGCGAAAAAACTGCCACAGAACTCATTAAAAATTTTGGTCATATCGAGAATCTCTACAAGCAAATTCTAAATTCTAAGTTCGAAACTCTAAACAAATCAGAATTTTTAAAATTCAAAACTTCAAACAAGTTGAGAGAATTATTAATAAAATATAGAAAACAGGCAATTTTGTCAAAACATCTTGCAACCATTAATGTTAAAGCGCCGGTGAGGTTTAAACTGGGCGACTGCAAAATACACGATTATGATCAAGCTAAAGCAATAAAGTTTTTTCAAAAACTAGGTTTCAAGTCATTAATAGCGCGACTTCCCAAAGAAGAAAAAAATCACCAACAAGACAAATTATTTTAAATTATGCTCAATTCTTATCAACTAGATGAAAAATTAATGCCAATTTTGCGCCAAATGGAAAAAACCGGCGTCAAATTAGATATCAATTTCTTAGAAAAACTGGCCCAAAAAATTGATCTTAAACTAACCGAATTAGAAGAAACTCTTTACGGCCTGGTTGGTCATAAATTCAATCTTAATTCTCCCTCGCAACTTGCTAAAGTTTTATATGAGGAACTGAAAATTTCTCCTGAGAAATGCGGTATCAAAAAAAAGAAGACCCATCATTCTACTTCTGCTTCCTCTCTTATAAAAATCCGCTCCTTACATAAATCCATCGATCAAATTTTGATTTACCGCGAATTAGCAAAGTTGAAAAATACCTATGTAGATCCTTTACCAAAGTTAGTTGATCAAACACAAAGATTGCATACTACCTATGCCATCGATACCACTACCGGTCGGCTTTCCAGCAAAAATCCTAATTTACAAAATATTCCTGCCTCCGGTAAGATCGCAAAGAGTGATTTTAGCTGGGGAAGTGAAATAAGAAAGGCCTTTGTGGCCGCAAAAGGTTATAAATTGATTGTGGCAGATTATTCCCAAATAGAACTGCGCATTGCGGCCCATTTTTCCACCGATATTAATATGACAAAAACATTTCAAGAAGGCCACGATATTCATGCCGCCACCGCCAAAGAATTAGGCGTTGATAGACGCACAGCCAAAGTAATTAATTTTGGTATTCTATATGGAATGAGCGCATACGGAGTAAGCGAAACATTAAAAATTCCTCCCGAAGAAGCGCAAGTTCTAATTGATCGCTACTTTAATTCTTACACTGGTTTAGCGCATTATATCCAAAATGTTATTGGCGAAGCGCACGAAAATGGTTTTGTGGAAACATTATTGAATCGACGGAGATATATACCGGAAATCAATTCTCCCATAGAAAGAATACGTCGTTTTGGTGAACGAGTGGCTATCAATACTCCTATGCAAGGAACAGCAGCAGAAATTATTAAGTTGGCTATGCTAGAATTGCATCCAAAACTTAACAAAAACGCAAAAATGATCATGCAGATACATGATGAGTTGGTTTTTGAGGTCAAAGATAGCGAAATTGATGATTCTCTAAAAAAAATTAAAAATGCCATGGAGAATGTTATCAAACTAAAAGTACCGGTTTTAGTCAATCTATCGGTTGGTGATAACTGGGCAGAAACCAAAGAAATAAAGGTTTAAAATGCTGTATTTTCTATATGGTGAAGATTCATATCGCGCGCGCGAAAAATTAGAAGCCATTAAAGTCAAATATATTGATGCTAGTTTAGGCGACACAAATTTAGTTGTCCTTGATGCTCAAGATAAATCGTTAGATATCAATCGAATAACCAGAGAATTATTGGCTTTACCTTTTTTAGCAAAGCATCGTTTGGTTGTTATTAAAAACTTATTAAAGGTTAAAGCGAATAAAAATCTGCAAGCGGCAATGGAAAAATTAATTCCTAAGATTCCCGATACTACACATTTAATTATTTATGAAGATAACTTGCCCGACCGGCGCTTAGCACTATTTAAAAAATTAATTAAACTTGGTTCCTCACAGGAATTCAAACCTTTAGACGGTTTTGCCCTCAATAATTGGGTAGAACAAAAATGTTCATCTTATAATTCTAAAATAGACAGAAAGGCCGTAGAGAAACTGGTCGGTTATGTTGGTAATGACCTTTGGCGAATGGATAATGAAATTCAGAAGTTAATAAATTTTAATCCGGAAGCGATTACAGTAGAAGATATAGAAATTCTAATTATACCAAAAGAAACCAGCGCCATTTTTGTCTTTATTGATTTTTTGGCCAAACGGGATATTAAAAATACTTCCCAAGAACTTCATAAACTTATGGCCTCCCGCGAAAATGAGTTATATGTTCTTTCGATGATAGTTTATCAGTTTAGAAATATCTTGGTGATTAAGGATTTACTAGAGCGAAATATACCGGAACGAGAAATTGCCAGAGAATCAAAATTACATCCTTTTGTTGTACAAAAAACAATTCCCCTAGCAAAAAAATACTCTATGATAACTTTGAAGAAAATTTATCAAGATTTGCTCGACTATGATTTAAAAATAAAAAGTGGTAAAATAGAACCAAAGGCCGCTATCAGTATGCTAATTTTTGAAATATGCAAGGAGGGGTAGTGCTCGGTATCTATTGGCGAAAACTTTTCTTTTTTGCTAGCCTCTTTGTGGTAATGGGGTTAGGCATTTATTTTTTCTCTCAGCAATTTTCTTCGGCTGCTGTTAATGATGATGCCATAATTGGTGGTGAAACTGGATACTATAACGCTAAAATAAATATTTCTTCCAATGGCCAAGTTACTATTAACGACAAAAAGGCTAAAGGTTTAATTCATTCCGAGAAAGATTACGAGGAATTCCGTTATTTAGTACTTGATGCTCCAGGAAAATATATTGATTTTTTGCAAATTGAACTATTGTATCCGGACAATATCGGTAGTAGTCAAATCGAACCAATAATTTATGCAGTTCATGGAGTAGGATCCAGTAATTATTATTATCAAAATAATAACACCCTGGTTTACCAGGCACAGAGTATAAGTCCAAATGCCAGTTTTACAATAGTAGCAAGATTTCCAAAAAATTCTATCGAGGTTTCCTTTTGGCAAAAAATTATTGCCTATTTGAGCTCAATTCCTTTTTGGATATGGTTAGTTATAAGTTTAGTATTACCGATCACCACCTTAGTAATACTATTATATGTTTTCTTAAAAACATCAAATGTCTGGCGAACAAGGAAAAACAAAGAAGTTATTAGTATTCCGCCAGAAGATATCACCCCGGCATTAGCAGGAGTATTATTAGATGGGAAAGTTTCGGCGCGTACCATTGCGGCTACTTTATTTGATTTGGCCAGACGTGGGTATATTAGTATCATTAACCGAGGTGGTAAGTATGAGTTTGGTAACGTAAAAGCTAATTTAGATATTAATAATCCCAATAAAACAGTCGGACTCAAGACCTTTGAAAAGATATTATTATCTAAAATATTTACCCCCGGTGTGATGAAAAGTACTACAGATGATGTGCAAATGCGTATTGGCAGTCATGTTTTTTCTAGGAAAGTCGCCGAAGTTTATCTGGCGATTTACGAAGATGTAACAAGAAGAGGATATTTTCTCAAAAATCCTTCTTTGGTGCACGCTCATTATAAAAGTGTTGGTTTGATCTTATTTTTCGTAGGTATTATTGGCCTTGTTTTAGGAATTTGGCTCACTCCGGATCCTAAGTATCTTTTACTAATGTGGGCGGCCATGATATTTTCTGCCTGGCTTATTATTAAAATTGCTCCCGAGTATCCACCGCTCACTAATTTTGGTATGCGTTCTCGCAGGGAATGGGTTAAGTTCAGAAATTACTTGCGACAAGACACCCCTATAGATTACAAAAACGGTATGCAAGAGAAATTTGAAATTTACCTACCATACGCAGTTGCTTTTGGTTGTGAAGCTGAGTGGTCGGCAAGATTTTTCGATTCACCTTTTAGACCGCCGGAATGGTACACTTCTTCCAAGCCGGTGGTAATTATAGAAGATTTTGTAACAGGACTATTCCCGGTTATATCCTTCATAGGTCAAGAATTAGCTCAATCGCGTGAGCCAATCGTTGAATAATTTATAAAGTTAGACCTTTTTAGTAAATGGCCATTTCCGTTAGGCCCATTTCTTGTATTGGGAATATTCTAAAAAACACTTTGCCAATAAAATTACTTTTAACACAAGTTCCCCAAATTCTGGAATCACTGGAATTAGCTCGATTATCGCCCATAATAAAATAGTCATCTTGACCAAGTGTCATTTCTAAATCAGGCATTGTTTTGGTACCAAGAGGTAAATAACTTTCGACAAGCTTAACATTATTTATTCTAACCTCGCCGTTTTTAATAGTAATTTTTTCTCCCGGTAAACCGATCAATCTTTTAATGTATTTTTTGTGTTCTGGGTCCCCAGGAAATTTTACAATGGCTACATCTCCGCGTTGGTAATCTTCAAAATAATAAGAAAGCCGATTGGCTAACACCCAATTATTATTTTGAAAGTTAGGTTCCATGCTGGCGCCTTCCACCACAAAAACAGTAATAACAAAGAAGTGCATTAAAATAAAAAAAACTCCCAAGAGTATGATTCCTTTGGAAAGTTCAAAAACCCAGTTACCGGCACCTAATAAATTGGGGTTTTTCATCTTAATTATTTTTGTTTTTTACTTTTAGAAATTTTCTTAGTTGTTTTAGCTTTTTTAGCGGGCTGAACTTTTTTAGTGAGTTTCTCCGCCTTCACAGATTTGAATTTTTTAGCAATCGCGGCTTTCATGTGAGCGGCTTTATTACGATGGAGGAGATTATTTTTTACCGCTTTGTCTATACAAGAAACCGTTTCACTAATAAATAACCCCTGTTTTTCTTTAGGAGAATTTTCCAATTTGTCCAAAGCAGATTTTAATTTTTTCTTGAGTAAAAGATTTTCAGCTCTTTTTTTTGCAGAAGCTTTTAAAGCTTTTTTCGCTGATTTGATTCTTGGCATGTGTGACTCCCTTATTTAATGCTATTGACTTTCTTACATATTTATATCATAATATAAAGTTCTTGACAAGACGGGGAGTTTTGTTAAGATAAGCTATTAACTAAAAAACATTATACATATTATGGAACTTTCCCCCAAACAACAAGCGGTAGAATTAGTTAAAAAAAGCCAAAATATTCTTATTTTAACTCATGTTAACCCTGATGGTGACTCCTTAGGAAGCTTAATGAGTTTATTTTTAGCTCTAAAAAATTTGGGAAAAAATGTTACGGCGGTTTCGCCGGATCCAGTACCTAATGTTTTTAAATTTATTCCTAACTTTTTAGAAATAAAAAATGATTTTGCCTCCACCAAAGATTTCGTAGTTAGCTTAGATTGTTCTCGCGTTAAGGTGGATCGTTTGGCTTATAAAAATATTCCCGAAGAAAACAAGTTAAATATTGTTTTAACGCCTAAACAAGGGAATTTTTCGCCCGAAGATGTAACATTTTCTTATGGATCATTTCATTATGATTTAATTTTTGTTTTGGATTCCCCAGATTTAGAAAGATTGGGTGCTCTTTATGATAAAGAAGCAGAATTATTTTACGAAACCCCCATTGTAAATATTGATCATCACCCCGGCAACGATTACTTTGGCAAGGTAAATTGGATTGAACTGACCGCCACCTCCACCGCCGAAATTCTAGTAGCGTTACTTGAATCATTAGGTAGAGAAAAGAATTTAATTGACGCCGATATTGCCACTTGTCTTTTAGCGGGAATTATCACTGATACTGGTAGTTTTCAAAACAGTAACACTACTCCAAAATCATTTACTGTAGCAGCGCAACTTATTGCGGCGGGAGCCCGTCAACAAGAAATTGTGCAAAGTATTTATAAAACTAAACCTCTTACTACTTTAAAATTGTGGGGTAAAATCCTTTCTAATATTAAAGAAGAACACGATTATAAATTTATTTGGTCGGAAATTAGCAAAGAGGAACTTAATCAGCTCGGGGCCGCCGAACAGGAAACCTCGGGGGTTATTGATGAATTATTAAAAACAGCTCCCGGCATAGATTTTGCTTTGCTCCTTAGCGAAAAAAGGAATGGGGTACACGGCAGTTTAAGAGGAGTAAACAAAGGAATTAATGTAGTGGAAGTCGCCAGCATGTTTAATGGTGGTGGTCATGAATTAGCCGCAGCTTTTTCTCTTCCCAACACGACTCTAATAGAAGTCAGAAGCGAGATTATTAATAAAGTTAAAAACTTGCAGGCACAAAAGTATTCTTTGCCGAAATCGGATAACATTGAAAATTCAGGTTTATCTCAAAATGTTAATTCTTTCTCAGATAATAATGTGAAATCAGAAGCAGAAGAAATTAGCGAACGTTTTTCTTCTATATAGATATTGCCAAGATTAAATAGTCGTGTTATAATATTTTTATGAACAAAAAAACTGTTAGCAAAAAAACTAAAAATCCCCCTAAGAAAACCTTGATGGAAAAGTATCGTACTCATAAAAGCGATACCGGATCAACTGAGGTACAAGCGGCTTTGTTAAGCGACAAAATCGCTGATTTAGTTAAGCATCTCAAGAAACATAACAAGGATTCTGATTCTCGCAGGGGTTTACTTTCTATGGTAGGAAAACGCAGAAAGTTATTAAATTATTTGAAAAAATCTGAACCTAAGAAATACGATAAATTAATCGCTGATTTAGGTTTAAGAAAATAAAATAATAAATTAATTTCTAGGGGTCAAAGTAATGAAGCATTAGCAGATTATAGTGCTTCACACTGTGGCTCCTAGTACGTCCCTAGAACGGGACATAAGAGGAGTATTATGTCTACTCAAACCTACAAGACCAAATTAGGTGGTAAGGATTTAATTATCCAAAGCGGCCAATTAGCAGGGTTAGCTTCTGGTGCTGTTACGGCACAACTCGGCGAAACCGTTATTTTAGCTACGGTGGTTGTTTCTAAAGAAATTAGAGAAGGTATAGATTTTTTCCCGCTTTTAGTTGATTACGAGGAAAGATTGTACGCTGCTGGTAAAATTTCCGGTAGTCGTTTTATTAAAAGAGAAGGCCGTCCTTCGGAGCAAGCGATATTAACTTGTCGACTTATTGACAGACCCATAAGACCGCTTTTCCCCAAAGGGTTTCGCAACGATGTGCAAGTAATCATCACCACTCTTTCTTATGATGGTGAAAACGACCCGGATATTTTAGGAATCATCGCTGCTTCTACCGCCTTAATGCTTACTAATGCCCCATTCGAAGGTCCCGTTGCCGCAACAAGAATCGGTTTAGTTGATGATAAATTTATTGTTAATCCCACTCGCAGTGAACTCAAAAATAGTAAACTCGATCTAGTAGTAGCCGGTACGTCTGGTAAAGTAATGATGTTAGAATCTGGTGCCAATGAAGTATCTGAGAAGAAGATGTTCGAGGCTATTAAACTTGCTCATAAAGAAATGCAGCCAGCTATTAAATTGCAGCAAGAAATTGCTAAAAAAGTTGAAAGAATGTCGGTAGAAAGTGCCGAAGAAAAAATTTATGAAGATATTAAAAAACATCTTGGTAAAAAAGTGGCAGAGGCAGTAAGAGAAATAGACAAAGAAACCAAAAATAAATTATTTGCCGAATTTGAAGAAAATATTCTAAAAAATTTCGAAGGTGATTATAAACAGATTGAGTTAAAATCCGCTTTGAATAAATTGATTGAAAAAGAGTTTCGTAAGGCAATTTTAGAAGAGGATTTCCGACCAGACGGCAGAAAACTTGATGAAATTAGACCAATTGACATTCAAGTTGGACTTTTGCCTAGAACCCACGGTTCAGCGGTTTTTACTAGAGGTCAAACACAATCTCTTACCATTGCCACTTTGGGTGGGCCCGGTGAGGAACAGACCATAGAAACGCTAGAAGAAGAAGGCACAAAACGCTATATGCATCACTATAATTTTCCGCCTTTTTCTACCGGAGAAGTTAAACCGATTAGAAGTGCGGGTCGCCGTGAAATTGGTCATGGGGCTTTGGCAGAACGCGCTTTGGTACCGGTTATTCCTTCTCAAGAAGAATTCCCTTATACTATTAGATTAGTTTCGGAAATTCTTGCTTCCAATGGTTCTTCTTCCATGGCCGCGACCTGTGGATCAACTTTAGCTTTAATGGATGCGGGCGTGCCGATTAAAAAACCGGTTGCCGGTATTTCAGTTGGTTTAGTAACCGCAGAAGATGGCAAAACTTTCAAACTTTTGACTGACATTCAAGGATTGGAAGATTTTTGTGGAGATATGGATTTTAAAGTTACCGGCACTAGCGATGGTATTACTGCCATCCAATTAGACACTAAACTCAAAGGATTAAGTTTTGAAGTTATAGAACAATCTTTAGAAAAAGCTAAAATAGCTAGATTAACAATTATCGATAAAATTAAAAAAGTAATTCCCGTCCCTCGCAAGGAACTTTCACCCCATGCTCCTCGTATTATGGTGGTAAAAATTTCTCCCGAAAAAATCGGTGAAATAATTGGACCAGGCGGAAAAACTATTCATAAAATTATTGACGACTGCGGTGGCAAAGAAGTCACTTCTATTGATATTGACGAAGATGGCACAGTTTCTATTGGCTCAACTAATCCTGAAATGAGCGATAAAGCAGTCCAAATTGTTAAAAGTCTCACCAAAGAAATTAAAAGTGGAGAAATCTATACCGGTGAAGTAAAAGAGATTAAAAGAGACAGAACCACCGGTAAAGAAATTGGTGCTATTGTGCAATTAACACCAAAAGTAGATGGTATGGTACATATCTCGCAAATCGCGGATCATAGAATAGAAAAAGTATCAGAAATTCTACATGTTGGCGATCGCATCCCGGTTTTAGTGGTGGAAGTTGATAGAGAAAGAGGCAGAGTTTCCCTTTCTTATAAAGCCGCTAAAAGTTCTTTGCTCGACAAGAAAGAGAAACCGGCCAGTCGCTAATTAATTGACATTTATCTCTTAATCTGTTATAATTAAACCAAGCTTTGAGAAAAGTTCTCAAAAAATTAATATGTTTCGGTACTAATTTTTCAATTAGTGATTATTATGGGAAATTCGATGGAACTAACAATTTTAGGATCAGGAATCGGGCTGCCGCAGGTTAGTAGAAACGCCCCGGGTTATTTAGTTAAAGTTAATAAGAAATTGATAATGCTTGATGCCGGAGAAGGTACAAAAAGACAAATTGTTAGAGCCGGTTATAATTTTTTTGATTTGCATTACATTTTGATAACTCATACACATGTTGATCATGTTGCAGATTTGCCTGCCATTTTATGGCCATTTAAATGGGGATTAACAAAAAAACTAACTTTAAACATTTTTGGTCCTCCAAAATTCAAAAAATTTTATGAAAAAATATCCACTACCTTTATACCCACCATTAAATCAGCACGTAAACTAGAAGTAATCGTAAAAGAAGTAAAAAAATCCCGTTTCAAGATAAACAATATTTCAGTAGAAACTCGCTTAATGTCCGGGCGATTACAAACAAACACTTTTTCTCCTTACGAAGTTGGTTATCGTATCGCTTATAAAAGCAAATCTTTAGTTTACTGTGGTGATAATATTGTTCAAGATCAACCTGACATTATAGCTTTAGCTAAAGATTGTGATTTATTAATATTAGAAGCTACACAACCAAAACCAAATTATGATCACTTGGACCCTGAAACTGCTGGAAAAATTGCCCAAAGGGCTAATGTTAAAAAATTAGTTTTGACCCATTTTTCTCCTGAGATTGGTGCATTAGGAAAACGGGAGATAAAAGAATTAACGGCAAAATGTTACAAAGGGCCAATAATAATTGCTAAAGATTTAATGAAAATAAAAATATGAAAATTGCTATTATTTCTGACAGTCATGACAATGTGCCTAACATGGAAAAGGCGTTAAAATATATCAATGATCAGAAGATCAAGACCATAGTTCATTGTGGTGATCTCTGCGCGCCGTCGATGTTAATTAGCGTTATAGTGCCAAATTTTAAAAGTAAAATTTATTTAGTTAATGGCAACGTTGGAGATCCCGAGCTACTAGAGGAAATAGCTAAGAAATATAAGGATGTTAATGTTTGTGGCGATACCGGAAAAATCGAAATTGATGGCAAAAAAATAGGTTTTACTCACTTTCCTATAGAAGCAAAAAAATTAGCCGAAACCGGCAAATATGATTTGGTTTTTTATGGTCATACTCATAAGCCATGGGAAGAAAACTTACGACTTACGACTGATAACTCTAAAACTGTTCGATTAGTAAACCCCGGAACGCTAGCAGGTATGTTTTATAAAGCAACTTTTGCAATTTATGATACAGAATCAGATAAATTAGAATTAAAAATATTAGAGACAATAAGGTAATCTAACCACGGATTTTACTCACCGATGGCACGGATAATAAAAATAATATCAGTGAGATCTGTGAATAAGGATCAGTGGTTAAAATACATTATAAAATTCGAAAGGATTTAAATTAAATGAAAGACAATGGAAAGAAACACAACACAAATGGGCACGATAATACCCAACAGAAATCTTATTATCACAAAACTGTTATGGGCAAACTACGTATCATTCCTTTAGGAGGACTGGGTGAAATCGGCAAAAATATGACCGCTTTAGAATATGAAGATGATATTATTATCATCGATTGCGGTCTGACTTTTCCCGACGAATCTATGCCGGGAGTTGATTCTGTTATTCCTCAAACCAAATATTTAGAAGATAACCGACGTAGAATTAAGGGTATGTTTATTACTCATGGTCATCTTGACCATAGCGGCGCTATTCCTTATATTTGGCCCAAATTAAAATGTCCGATTTATACCGGTAAGTTAACCGCAGCCATGATCGAAGAAAAAATTAAGGAATTTCCAAAATTTCCGACTCGTGAGTTAAAAATAAATATTGTCAGTTCCGGACAAAAATTCCGCATTGGTGTGTTTGATATCGAAACTATTGGTGTTTCGCATACCATACCTGACGAAATGGGAATGATTATCGATACTCCAGTAGGCAGATTTGTCTATGTCGTTGATTTTAGATTTGATTTTGGTAATCCCGAAGAAAGAGAAATTTTTAAAAAACTTTCTGCACTGGGTAAAACCAATGTCCGTTGTCTATTTTTAGATTCAACGGGAGCTGAAGTAGAAGGCCAAACAGTTTCAGAAGTAAAAGTTAAAGAGAGTATAGATTCTATTTTTCGTAAAACCAAAGGTAGAATTATTGTTACTTCTTTTGCCTCTAACTTAGACAGAATTCAAGCGGTATTTGATGCTGCTAAAGCAAACGGCAGAAGAGTAGCCTTGGCAGGTCGTAGTATGGAGCAAGCAGTACGCATTGCTTCGGAAATCGGTTATCTAAAAGCCCCTCAAGGACTGGTGGCCGATCTTCGACATATCAATTCTTTACCTGATAGTGAAATTGTCATTCTTTGTACTGGCTCGCAAGGGGAAGAGTATGCGGCGTTGGTGAGAATGGCTTCCGGGGATCATAAACAAATTAAAATTAAACCCGGTGACACTATTGTTCTCTCTTCTTCGGTGGTACCTGGCAACGAAAGATCCGTGGCCGATACTATCAACAGTTTGTTTTATGAAGGAGCAGAAGTAATTTATGGCGGTGAAGCCATGGAAATTCATGCTTCAGGTCATGCTAAAGCCGACGAATTAAAAATTATGATTTCTATGATTAGACCAGAATATTTTATTCCTATTCATGGTGAATATCGCCATTTAGTTCGCCACGCACAAATTGCTCAGTCATTAGGAATCGACCCTAAGAAAATTTTAGTAATGAGTAACGGCGAAGTAGCAGAATTTAGTAAAGACGAAGGACAATTAACCAAAGAAAAAGTTCCTTCTGGTTATGTTTTTGTTGATGGACTCGGGGTTGGCGATGTGGGAAATATCGTTATTCGTGATCGCCAAGCCATGGCTAAAGATGGAATTTTTGTAGTAATTCTAACCGTTGACCACGAAAACGGAAAGATTGTAACTTCTCCGGATATTATTTCTCGTGGTTTTGTCTATATGAGAGCGCGCGAAGATTTAATTCAAAAAGCCCGTAATGAAATAAGAAAAATGTTTACCTATCATAACGAAAAATACCCGGCTAATTGGGATCAAATTAAAAGAATGATCCGTGATGAATTGGGTGAATTTCTCTACAAAGAAACCCAACGCCGTCCAATGGTGATACCTGTTATCATTGAAGTGTAAATGGTAAAAAAGATTATTGATTCTTAGCTCTAAATATGCTATAATTAGATTGTTCGAAAAGTGAACCAGAGTGCTCATAATTTTTGGTTATTCGAGGAGGGTTTTTGCCGAAAAAGAAGAAGAAAGACAAGAAAAAAGATAAAGGGGCTAAAAGTATTGATTGGTCTTTGAATCCCGATACGATCAGAGAAATTTCGGCAGTAGTTTTAATTATTTTAGGGCTTTTATTTATTTTATCAATTTTTAATTTAGCCGGTAAAGTCGGTCTATTTTTTGCTCAGGCCTTGGATCTAACCTTTGGTATTATAGGTTATTTGATACCGTTTGTTTTTATCGGTTTAGGCATTGTACTTTGGAATCCTCAAAAATATAATATTCGCCCGGTTTCCTATATTGGATTAGGACTTTGTTTATTGTTTATTCCAGCCCTAATTTCCCCTTATGGTGGAGTGATTGGTCAGGGAATATCTTCTATTTTCAAAAACCTCATTGGTTCTTTAGCTAGCTATGTGGTTTTAGCAGGATTATCGGTGGTGGCAATTCTTGTTGCTTGCAATACCTCCATCAAAAGCTTGATGAATAAACTTTCTCCAGAACAGACGGATAGTAATGTCTCTATTCATGGAGAACCTACGCCGAAAGTTTCTGTCTTTGCTACTATGAAAAATAAAATCGGCTTGGGCGCTAATAAACCCCAAGAAAGTGCTCCCGCCACTAAGGCAGTGCTTTCTCATAAAGATGCAAGTTGGGAATTTCCTCCTTTAGATTTATTGACAGATTCCACCACCAAAGCAACTTCAGGTAATATCACCAAAAATGTTGAGGTAATTCAGAAAACCCTCAAAGATTTTAATATTGAAGTATCTATGGGTGATGTTAATGTCGGCCCTACTGTTACTCAATACACGCTTAAACCCAAAGAGGGTATTAAATTAAATCAAATTACCGCTAGGTCCAATGATTTAGCTTTGGCTTTAGCTGCGCATCCTTTAAGAATTGAAGCGCCAATCCCCGGCAAATCAGCTGTGGGAGTGGAAGTGCCTAATAAAGTTCCAGCTGTAGTAACTCTCAAGGAAATGCTTGAAACCAAAGAATTTAAATCTTGTTCTGACAAATCAAATTTATCTATCGCCTTAGGCCGCGATGTGGCAGGCAACCCCATTGTTATCGATTTAAAAAGAATGCCTCATTTATTGGTAGCCGGTTCAACTGGCAGCGGCAAATCAATTGGATTGCATTCTATGATGCTGGGATTTTTGTATCAAAACTCACCGGCTGATTTACGTTTGTTAATTATTGATCCGAAAAGAGTGGAATTTACTAATTATAACGGTGTGCCGCATTTATTAGCGCCAGTGGTTACAGAAGTAGATAAAGCGGTTAATGTTTTACGTTGGGCGCTTTCGGAAATGGATCGAAGATTTAAATTATTTGCAGAAACTAGTCGAAGAGATATTGTTTCTTATAATCAAAACCCACCGGATGGTAAACTTCCTTATATTGTTATTGTTGTCGATGAGTTAGCAGATTTAATGTCACAAGCAGCCAATGAAATCGAAGCTGCTATCGTACGACTTTCGCAAATGGCTAGGGCCACAGGTATTCACTTGATAGTAGCCACTCAACGACCTTCAGTTGATGTTATTACAGGTTTAATTAAAGCTAACATTACTTCACGAATTGCCTTTGCCGTGGCTAGCCAAATTGATTCACGTACTATTATTGATCAAGCCGGCGCAGAAAAACTTTTAGGTAAAGGTGATATGCTTTATATTGGCGCAGAGTTTGGCAAACCTCGTCGTGTGCAAGGGCCAATGGTTCAAGAAAAAGAAACAAAAGCGGTTACAGATTTTCTTAAACGTAAGGGCCAAGCAATTTACGATGATTCGGTTATTAACTACCAGCCAGCTCGTCGTGGAATGGGAGATATTGGCGATGTTGACGACGATCTTTTTGAAGAAGCAAAGACCATTGTAGTGCAAGCCGGCAAGGCCTCTGCATCGTTACTGCAGAGACGTTTGAGAGTCGGTTATGCCAGAGCCGCCAGGTTATTGGATATCTTAGAGGAACAGGGCCTTATTGGTCCTGCTGATGGGGCTAAGCCAAGGGATGTTCTTATTGATTCCAGTGAATTCGCGCAAGGTGGACAAAAAGATGTGCATAATCCTCCAAGTCAGTCAAATAATTACTAAAATTTGTGGATAATGTCATTTGACGCTCATGGTTAATTAGCATAAAATAAAAATAGCGACAAAAACAAAAAAGATCGCCTTAGCGAAATATTTTTTATTGCTCGGAGGGTAATTGACGGCACTATTTAGAAAGAAAATTATTCGTCAAAGAAAAACCATCGGTCAAATATTAAAAAAATGCCGCCTAGATAAGGGCATTACTCTTGATAAAGCTGAGGAAGAAACTCAAATTAGAATCAAACATCTCGAGGCGTTAGAAGCAGATAATTATGATGATTTTGCCGCGGAAGTTTACGGTGTGGGATTTTTAAAAAAATACGCTACTTATCTAGGTTTAGATAATCAAAAAATACTCGATCATTACAAAAAAGAACGAGAGATTATTGAAAACATAAAGAAAAATAAGTTTTTTAATAAACATGGCAAAAAGTCACCTTTTTCCAATAGAGACGTTAAAAATTATGAAAACAAATTTTTGTTAAATTTAAACCCACAAATAATGATCAGCATTGTCGTGGGTTTTTTTGTAGTTTGTCTTTTAGGTTATATTGGGTTCCAAGTTAAATCATTTGCCGCTGCGCCGGAACTTGATATTAATAACCCGACTAATGAAATAGTGGTTTCTTTGGATCATATTGTGGTAGAAGGTAAAACTGATGTTGACGCCAGTTTATCTATTAATAGTCAACCCGTACCCATTGAGACAAATGGTAGCTTCAAGCAGGAAATAAAATTAAGTGCTGGCTTAAACGTGATAGAAATTACCGCTAAAAACAAAGTCGATAAAGAAACTAAAAAGTCTATTCAGGTTTTAGCAAAATATTAACGCAAAAATTTTTAATTTTTAATTTATAATTTTTAATTAATAATTTAATGTTTTAATTTTTAAACATTTAAAATTCAATAAAAATTTAAAATTTATCATTTAAAATTTTATATAGGAGGTCTATGGCCGATAAAAATTCTGGGAAAAACGAAGCTCTGGATGTTGCTTTAGCTCAGATAGAACGAGATTTTGGCAAAGGTTCAATTATGAGATTAGGCGCAACTAAGGCGCTTGATGTTGAAGTAATTCCCACCGGCTCTTTGACGCTTGATTTGGCCTTAGGCGTGGGTGGACTTCCCAGAGGTAGAATAATAGAAATTTACGGTCCGGAAGCTTCCGGCAAAACCACTCTTGCTATGCACGTGGTGGTTTCTGCTCAGAAATTAGGTGGTCTAGCCGCGTTTATCGATGCGGAACACGCTTTTGATCCGGAATATGCCAAAAATTTAGGTATTAATATAAATGAACTATTAATTTCTCAACCAGATACCGGTGAACAGGCTTTAGAAATTACCGAAACATTAGTGCGTTCCAATGCTGTGGATGTCATTGTTATAGATTCAGTAGCGGCCTTGGTTCCCAAATCAGAAATAGAAGGAGAAATGGGTGATGCGCAAATGGGACTCCATGCGCGGCTAATGAGTCAAGCACTCCGAAAATTATCGGGAGCAGTTTCTAAATCAAAGGCCGTGGTAATCTTTATCAACCAAATCCGTATGAAAATCGGCGTCATGTTTGGCAATCCGGAAACAACTACCGGCGGAATGGCCTTAAAATTTTATTCTTCGGTGCGTATTGATATTAGGCGTGCTGAACAATTAAAAGAAGGTGAAAATATTATTGGTTCGCATACTCGTGCAAAAATTGTAAAAAATAAAGTTGCGCCTCCTTTTAAACAGGCTGAGTTTGATATTATGTATGGAGAAGGTATTTCTCGCGAATCAGAAATACTGGAATTGGGCGCTAAATACGGAATTCTGCAAAAATCCGGCAGTTGGATTTTGATGGGTGAAGAAAAACTGGGTCAAGGTAGGGAAGCCGCCAAACAATTTTTACGCGATCACAAAGATATTGCTAAGAAACTGGAAAAAGATATTATTGCGCAAGCTAAAACCGCAAATATTAAAAAAATTAAATCATAAATTATAAGTTATTCATGCTAGGGGCAAGATGAATATAAAAAACAATGATATTTTGTGGTTTTCGGAAATCTCCAAAGACGATATTCCTTTCGTGGGGGGAAAAGGCGCTAATTTAGGTGAACTAACTAATGCTAATATTCCGGTACCCCCTGGTTTTGTTGTTACAGCCAGGGCTTATTTTAATTTTCTTAAAAGCAATCGATTAGACAATAAAATAAAAAGTTTGTTTAAAAATCTTAATCCGGAAGATAGTAAAGCTCTAAATTATGCCAGCCGAGCAATGCAGAAATTTATTAAAGAAACTGATTTTCCGTTTGAGCTGGAAAAAAAGATCGCAGCAGCCTACCAAAAACTTTGTCATAAACATGGAAAAGGCAATCTTTTTGTGGCAGTTCGTTCCTCAGCCACTGCCGAGGATTTACCACAGGCTAGTTTTGCCGGTCAGCAAGAGACGTTTTTAAATATTGTGGGAGCCTCAGAAGTGGCCAAGGCAGTGAGAAAATGTTGGGCTTCATTGTTTGAACCCCGCGCGGTTTATTATCGAATTATTAATCATTTTGATCATATGAAAGTCGGTATTGCGGTGCCGGTGCAAATTATGATTCAATCAGTAAAATCAGGAGTTTTATTTACTGCTGATCCGGTTCTAAACGACAAGAAAACTATTATTATTGATGCTGCTTATGGTTTGGGGGAAGTGGTGGTTTTGGGCGCAGTCAGTCCTGATCGCTACAAGGTTAATAAAGAAGATCTAAAAATTATAGAAAAAAATGTTTTCAAGCAAACCTGGAAGATTGCCAAAGTTGGAAAAATTAACAAGCACGTTGCGATTCCGAAACAAGAGCAAGAGAAGCAAAAAATATCCGATAAAGAAATTACAGAACTAGCTAAAATTGGGCGGAGCATAGAAGAGCATTACCAAAAACCCCAAGATACAGAGTGGGCTATTGATGAAAAAGGCAAAATTTATTTTGTTCAATCACGACCCATCACAACCTTAGAAAAAAAGATTCATGTAGTAGATTTTAATAAAAGAATTGAGAAAGATTCATCGGTCAAAATCTTAGTCAAAGGTGCGGCCGCCAGCATTGGTTCGGCCGTAGGGCCAGTTAAAATTATTCATAGTCCGGAGGAAATTGAAAAAGTAAGAACCGGTGATATTTTAGTAACAGAAATGACTAATCCCAGTTACGTTCCAGCCATGAAAAAAGCCGCCGCTATTATTACCGATACTGGCGGAGTGACTTCTCATGCGGCTATTGTTTCTAGAGAACTTGGCATACCTTGTATTGTAGGAACTGGTACCGCTACTCATGTATTAAAGACCGGACAAATTGTTACAGTTGATGGAATTGAGGGGAAGGTATATCAAGGTAAAACCAATATTAATCACGGCGCGCTGAAAACCAATATTAGCACAAGGGAAAAATTATCTTTTCGTGAACAAGTTCCGGTTACGGCTACCAAAGTTTATGTTAATTTGGCTGAACCAAATTTAGCTTCCGAAATTGCCAAATTACCGGTTGATGGAGTTGGTTTAATGCGAGCAGAATTTATCGTCGCCGATTTAGGAGTACACCCTCGTTATTTAGTAAAAAACGGCAAAAGTGAGCAATATGTGCATACTTTAGCTTCAGGTATGAAGCAGATAGCCCAAGCATTTTATCCGCGACCGGTTGTTTATCGTGCCACTGATTTTAAATCTAATGAATACAAAGCTTTAAAAGGTGGAGAAAAATACGAACCCAAAGAAGAAAACCCCATGATTGGCTATCGCGGCTGTTTTCGTTATATTAAAGAACCGGATCTTTTTCGTTTAGAACTAAAAGCCATAAAAATTGTCCGCGAAAAATATGATTTAAAAAATCTTTGGCTGATGTTGCCTTTTGTGCGTACAGTGCAAGAATTAGAAGAAGTAAAAAAATTAATTGCCGAAGAAGACTTGGAGAGATCTCGCGATTTTCGACTTTGGATGATGGTAGAAATTCCTTCCAATGTAATTTTAATCGATAAATTTATTGAGGCAGGTATCGATGGTGTTTCCGTTGGATCCAATGATTTGACTCAGTTAACGTTAGGAACCGATCGAGATAATAGCATCATTGCCGAAGAATTTGACGAAAGAAATGAGGCGGTAACTGCTTCCATTGAAAAAGTAATTAAGGCCTGTCGCGATCATCACATTACTTGTTCTGTTTGCGGCCAAGCCCCATCAGTTTATCCGGAATTTACCGAAATGTTAGTAGAAAATGGTATTACTTCTGTTTCGGTTAATCCCGACGTAATTATAAGCACCCGCAAACTAATTGCTTCTATTGAAAAAAAGATTTTATTAGAGAAAAAAAGATAGACCACTATTAATTAAATAACCGCAATTCCATAATTATTATAATTGCGGTTTTTTATATTACCAACTGGCGGGATACGTTGGTCCAGGATATTTAACAATCTCTGATTTCGTTTGGATTTTGAAACCACTCATAATGAGGATCGCTTCGGGGCAACGAGTTGGCCGTGAAGTAATAATCAAACCATTTTTCAAATTCAAAATTTAGTGTCATGGCCCACTCTAGAAGATCGGGTTTGTAAATAAAATCAGCATGGAGGGGCTTTTTCTTTTTTTGAAAATGAAATACTCTATTACGAAATCTCTGCAGTTCTATCGTGTTTTTCGACATATTATTTCTCGAACAACCTATTAGGTTATTTATTTTCTTATCTTTTAGACCTAATTCAAACCATCCTTCGACAACACAGTTTAGCAGACCGAGCCAAAAAAATAAAAGTGATGCTCCGTGCGGGAGAAAACCACGGTATTTCAACATATCACCTATCTTATAGGATATATTTTGTCCCACGATTGCCCTAAATAAATCTGGGAATTGGCTCGTAGTATTTAGGTACTCTCTCAGGGAATGTATATCATCAAGCTGTTTTTCTGTAAGTTTTATTATTTTGGACATAAATTAATTTTGATTCCTTAAAACTTGGCAAAACATGTGGGCTTGGAACGTTTTGAATCGTCTAGGCGAGCAAGTTTGAGTTATTTGATTTATATTCTATGTAAATTCCAAGACTTTTCTAATTATTTTCTCTCCGCATTCAATAGATTTTTTACATAACCAAAGAACATTAACATCACTATCTTCAAACAAAAATGATACCCATGTTGTTCTTTGAATATTTAATCTTTGATCGAAATTTTCCAATGGTTCCAGATTAATATCTTTTGAATTAACAGGGATGCCATTAATGGAACAATTACGCATCGAAACGCCTTTTGCTCCTCTGCCCACATGAACAGCGTTACCTAGTTTTGTCTCGTTATCTTTTTTTAAAATTTGAGGGGTTAACCGGATATGCGTTATATTCGCATAGTCTCTTAAGTATCTTAGCCACAAATAATCTTTATTATAAGGTTGTACAGAATCTATAAACTTATAAAAATCTTGATGACTTGTTTCGAGATTACTCATTTTTGCCCTACCTAAAATTGATCTCAAGTCATCTTTTTTAGAAGCTATTGGAAAATAAACTTTTGCAGATTTTTTATCTTTATCAGAAAGATTAGGCGAATAATACTTTTCAAAAAATTTACGCATTGATTGGTCTAGTAAACGCTTAATTTTAATCAGAACGTCATGGGATAAATTTTTTGTTCTCCCGGAAACATTTTCTGTCCGCAAATCATTATCACAAGCTTTTTCTAGCTCCTGTAATAATTCCTTTGCTCTATCTAATTGTGATTGGATATCTTGATCCATAATAAATCATAAATTGGCGGTGGGACAGGGATTTGAACCCTGGAGACGGTTTCCCGCCTACACGCTTTCCAAGCGTGCGCACTAGACCACTATGCGATCCCACCGTAGTCGTTAGTTGTTGGTTAGATATTGCTAATTTTCTCCCTGTATTATAATGTATAAATAGCTAACTATCAACATTAAACTCTAAGTACCAAACTCTAAGTTCTAAATAATACCAAATGTTTTAAATCCAAAATTTTAAAAAATTTGAACTTAATATTTTGAATTTGTTTAGAGTTTAGAATTTAGGATTTTAGGAGACGCATGGACGAGGTTGAGGAAATTAAAAGCAGAATCAATGTGGCTGATTTAATCAGTCAATATTTGACGTTAAAAAAAGCCGGCACCAATTTTAAAACTAATTGTCCTTTTCATCAAGAAAAAACAGCTTCTTTTATGGTTTCACCAGAAAAGCAAATTTGGAAGTGTTTTGGTTGCGGCAAGGGTGGAGATATTTTTGAGTTTATTATGGAGATGGAAGGGCTTAATTTTCGCGAAGCTTTAGAATTATTAGCGAACCGAGCCGGAGTGGAATTAAAAACTACCAAAACCCGCCAAGAGTATGTTCAGGAAAAAGATACTAAAACAAAAATTTATCAAATCAATAAGTTGAGCGCTCAAGTGTTTGCTAAAATTCTTTTGGAGCATAGTTTAGGTAAAAAAGCCCTTGAATATTTAAAAGATCGGGGATTAAAAATAGATACCATCAAGGAATTTGCAATAGGTTATGCGCCGGACAATGATATTTTAGAAAGATTTTTAGCTAAAAGAGGTTTTAATAAAGATGATTTGCGCCAAGCCGGTAGCCCCGAGAGATTTAAAAACCGTATTACGTTTCCTATCGCCGATATTATGGGAAACGTGGTTGGTTTTAGCGCACGGGCTTTAAATAAAGGTCAAGAACCTAAATATATTAATACGCCCGAGACCCCGATTTATTATAAAAGTAGGATTCTTTATGGACTTGATAAAGCTAAGCAAGAAATAAAATTACAAAACAAATCCTTAATTGTGGAAGGTCAGATGGATGTGGTAATGAGCCATCAGGCCGGAGTAAAGATTGCTGTGGCTTCATCGGGGACTGCTTTAACGAGTCAACAATTAGAGATATTGGGTCGTTATAGCGAAAACATAGTTTTTGCTTTTGATCAAGATAAGGCCGGACAAATTGCTACTAAAAAATCTCTTAACCTTGTTATCGGTCGAGACATGAATGTTAAAATTGTGGTTTTGCCGCAGGGTTTTAAAGATGCCGGCGAAGCGATTGCCAAGGACGAAAAAATTTGGGTTGAGGCAGTTGATCAGGCGATGCCAGCCGTAGAATGGTATTTCAAATCGGCCTTTGATGAATTTCCCAACGTCGAAAATCTAGCTGCTTTTGATAAGAAAAAAATTGCTAGAGAGCTTTTGCCGGTAATCAATATTATTCCTAATGAAATTGAAAAATCCCATTATATTCAGCTACTGGCTAAAAAATTACAGGTTAATCAAAAAATTATCGAATTAGCTTTAGGAAAAATAAAAAAGAGTGTAACTAGCGACAAAAACATTAGCCCAGAAACTATTATTAAGAAGAATATCGATACCGAAGAATTACTAGTGACCTTATTAATAAAATTTCCTAATTTGGTGGAAAAAACCGTGAGCGTGTTTGATTACAAAGATTTAAAGGAGGGCGGCGAGATACAAAAAATTTACAAATTGATGCAATCTTGCTACACTAAGAGTAGTTGTTTAGAAAAACAATCTAATTGTAATTACCAAAAAAACTTTACTGTTTGTTTAAATAAAAACATTTCCGAGGGAACTAAAAATAAAATTCAAGAAAACCTGCTTGCGCTAGAAGAACTATATAAAAATCCCGATGAGGCTCTGATCGAACAGGAAGTTAACGAATGTATTAAAATAATTAATTCTCACCAAAAAGAAAAGATTAAAGAGGAATTTTCCCAGTTAATTAAACAAGCCGAAGATAAAGGTGACAGGGAAGAAATCAAAAGGTTGATGATAAAATTACAAAAACTAATGAGTTAATTTTTTAGATTATGCCTAAAAGAAAAAAAATTATTAAGAAATTTGAGTTTGAAATAAAGTTCTCACCGGAGATAGAACTTTTAATTAGTAAAGGTCGTTCCGCCGGTTTTGTTACTTATCAGGAAATTTTACAAAGCATTCCCGAACCAGAAAAAAAACTTAAAGTAATTGACTCTTTATACAATTATTTCCAGGTTCATGGTATCGATGTTAAAGAAGCTAGAAAATTATTAGAGGTTGCTAAAAAGGGAGCCAAAGAGGAAAAAATTCCCGATATTTCTGAAATTTCCGATGATTCAGTAAGAATGTATTTACGTGAAATTGGCCGAGTATCGCTACTTACTACCGAAGACGAAATAAGATTAGCCAAGAGATCAGAAATGGGTGACGAAATTGCCAAAAAAAAGTTAGCCGAGGCTAATTTGCGGCTAGTAGTTTCTATCGCTAAAAAATATATTGGTCGGGGATTATCGCTGCTTGATTTAATTCAAGAAGGCAATTCGGGACTACTCAGGGCGGTAGAAAAATTCAATTTCCGTAAAGGTTACAAATTTTCTACCTATGCCACTTGGTGGATTCGCCAAGCCATTACTCGCGCTATTGCCGACCAAGCTAGAACCATTAGGATTCCTGTTCATATGGTAGAGTTAATTAATAAAATGATCCGTGTGCAACGCCAACTTTTACAAGATTTAGGCCGCCCGCCACTTCCGGAAGAAATCGCCGCAGAAATGGATTTACCGGTTAGTAAGGTGGAGCATATTTTAAAAATATCTCAAGAGACAGTGTCATTAGAATCTCCTGTAGGCGAAGAGGAAGATTCCAAGCTTGGTGATTTTATTGAAGATAAGGTAAGCATGTCCCCTCAAGAAGTGGCCATTTACAAAATTTTACGCGGCCACGTCAGTGAATTTTTGAAATTTCTTGCTCCCCGCGAACAAAAGATTTTAAAAATGCGCTTTGGACTAGAAGATGGTAGAACTCATACCCTGGAAGAAGTAGGCAAAGAATTCGGCGTGACCAGAGAACGAATCAGACAAATTGAGGCCAAGGCCTTACAAAAACTTAAAAAACACGAACAAAGTCAGAAATTGAAAGATTATTTAAGATAAACTATTTTTATTTTCGGAATTGATATAACTATGACGCTAATAAATTGGTTGTTGATTTTTGTTGCTATAATCCTCCTACTCTATGTTACTAAGATTGGCACTTTAATAAGAAAAAGCGTCATGCTTTATTTAATTATCATGTTTCCTTATCGACGTTGGCATCTACCTAGCTGGCTTTCACCTAAAACTAAAATTTCCGATTACAAAATAAATTTTGGAAAACGTGTACTAGCGCCAAAAGTATTCCAACTTGATGATAATAAAAAACACCCCGGCATGATTGTTTTTACCCCCCTAGCTCAAGAAGACGAAAGTTCGGCAGCAGCAATTAATTTTCTTAAGGGTTTAGCGAAATTAGGTTTTACTGTAATGGTGCCCTTGTGGCCAGGCCGTCCTCTTGGGACCATTAACGAGACCGATCCGAAAGATTTGGCTGGTTCCATTGATTGGTTCTCTAAACAAGATTTTATCGAAAAAGGACCAGTCGGATTAGTGGCCATTAGTTATGGTGCCGGACCCGCTTTAATTGCGGCCGCAGATGAGCATATTAAAAATAAGATAAAATATTTGGTACTGTTGAGCGGTTATGTGGACTTATTGGCCGCTACTGAAACAATAGTGACCGGTAAATTTTCTTACGGAAAAATAAAAGGTGAGGTTGAACCTGATCCCTACGCGCGCTATGTTTTGTTTTATAATATCGGAAAATGGTGCAGTAATCATGGCGATCAACAAATTTTTGCTAAAATAAGTAAAATCATTTTGGATAATAATCAGTCGGATACTAAAATTAATGCACTCGCAGATGGTTTAAGCAAAGAAGGTAAAACAATCTTTGCTTGGGTTACGGCTTCTGAACCCAAAGATTTTAGAGAAAAATTTTCCCGCTTGCCTAAAAAGATAAAGAATCATTACCAAGCTTTAACGCCAAAATTAAAAAACATTTTTTCGATCAAATCACCGCTATTAATTATGCATTCAACGAATGATCGGTTAATTCCTCACACCGAATCGATTAAACTATATAACAACATTAAAAACTATAATAAAAAATCCTCGTTAGTGTTGATTAGCGCCTTTGATCACGCCATTCCGGTGCAAGCTAATTTTAAAAATATTTGGACAATCTATATTCCCAACTTTTTTCGTATTGTGCGATTTATTTTCCAAATGCTTTGGTTGCAGATTAATTGATCTAATAAAAAATAATCACTTTTAGGTGATTATTTTTTTATGGCTCCGGAGCTCGGACTCGAACCGAGAACCTTCTCGTTACACTTACCTACTATTTTCATAGCAGTGTGGACTATATCATTGCCGACGATCCCGCATTACTAAAGTCATGAGGGATATACTTTACGTTTCGGCACAAGGCGCTTAGTCTCTGAACCTTCCACGCCTTTCGGCGGGCTTGGCTGCGGGTTACCGTGCGCTTAGATCGTTATACGCGAGGGTTTCACGTCAATTCACCTTGTTTTTCAACCTGTCTTTCGACAGGAAGCTGCATAATGCCTGCATGTGCTTCTCTGTGACAATTTGCGCAAAGAAGATAACATTTCTTAACTTCTTCACGAATTGTTTTCCAAGATCGTGTGTATCCCTTAGCGCTAATGCCAAAATTTTTCTTTGTCTCATCTTTATGATGAAAATCTAATGCATTTTAACATTTTTGATATCCACAGATCTGACACTTACCACCCAATAATTCAATTGCCATTTTGCGAACTTTTTTCCTTCTTCTCGCAACAGCCTGAATGTTATATCGGGCGCGATCGGCATATTTTCTTGTTTCGGTCATATATTTATTATATCAACGAAACAAAAATGTTTACAGCGAGTTGCTCTGCCATTGAGCTACTCCGGATTACATTATGATTTTAGCAGAAGACATGATTATTGTAAATATGGGTTTAGGTAGTTTTTATTTTTTTATTATGATAATCTTTAGACAAAGGAGTTCATTATGCCATTTGAACAAGAATCAATGGGGCCTAAGAATAATTTTGATAATTTAGAAAAACACGAACTGGAGGAATTTGAAATAAAAGAACTGCTCGCAGAAATCCGGGAAATATTGGCAGATGCGCCAGAAATTGTTGGAGAAATGAACACAGAAATGGTATTTAATAATATTCCTTCTTATAAACAGTTAGAAAAACACCAGGATAGAATTTGGGAAAGTATAAAAGATTTATATGGTTTTGATATAGAAAACGTTGATTCTCCTTTTAGGAAATATACCGTAGAAGGCACGCCAGGCTCTAAAGGAGAAGGAAAAATTCAAGTGAGTTTATTTCCAACAAATAATCCGGCTATTTTTGTCGGACGATATAGATATCCTAATGGAGACGAATGGTGGTCGCTTAGACCAGACGTACTCGAAGATGAAATCTAATTAGAGATGGGCGCAATAAATTGGCTATTGTAGAGTGAGGCGTAAAAACCATTATTAGCCAAAAGTTTTTTGTGTGTACCTTGTTCTACGATATTGCCATTGCGCATAACCAAAATTAAATCAGCTTTCCGAATAGTAGAAAGACGATGGGCGATAACAAAGCTGGTTTTATCTTTCATGAGGTTTTCCATAGCTTTTTGAATTAAAATTTCCGTTCTCGTATCAACTGAACTGGTGGCTTCATCTAAAATTAAGATCGGCGTTTTGGCAAGCATTGCTCGAGCAATAGTCAAGAGTTGTTTTTCTCCTTGCGAAATATTATCAGCCTCTTCATTTAAACGCATATTATAGCCGTTAGGTAAAGCATGAATAAAATGATCGGCGTGGGCTGATTTTGCTGCCGCTTCGACTTCTGTTAGGGTTGCCTTTGGTTTGGCGTAGCCGATATTTGCGCGAATCGTGCCGTTAAAAAGCCAGGTATCTTGTAAAACCATGCCAAACATTCTTCTGAGATCCGATCTTTTCATGTCGCGAATATCAACGCCATCAACTTTGATGGAGCCAGAATTTGCATCATAAAAGCGCATTAAGAGATTAACCATAGTGGTTTTACCGGCGCCGGTTGGTCCAACGATGGCAATTTTAGCGCCCGGTTTGATTTTAGCATTAAAGCCATGAATAATTGTTTTGCCTGTTTCATAGCCAAACACTACTTTGTCGAATGTTACCTCGCCAGCGACTTTTTTAAGTTTGATTGGGTTTAGAGTTTCCGGCACTTCTTCATTTTCATTTAAAAATTCAAAGACTCGTTCAGCCGCGGCCGCAGTTGATTGCATAACATTAGCAATTTGCGCAGTTTGGGCAATAGGTTGGTTAAACTGGTTAACATACTGAATAAAGGCCTGAATATCGCCAATTTGCAGTTTGCCATTAATAGCCAGCCACCCACCCAAAACTGCCACTCCCACATAACCTAAATTACCGATGAAGGTCATAATTGGCCACATTAAACCGGACAAAAATTGTGATTTCCAAGCACTGGCATGCAGTTGATTATTGATTTTTTGGAATTTTTTGACAGAACGCTTCTCACCATTAAACACTCGCATCACATTGTGGCCGCCGTACATTTCTTCGACATGACCATTGATCCTACCCAAAGAATCTTGCTGGTCTTTAAAAAAGTGTTGGGATTTTTTGACGATAAAAGAAATTAAGCCAAGACTAATCGGCAATAGAATTAGTGAAACGAGGGTCAAAAGCCAACTAATAGAAAACATCATCACTAGAATGCCGATTATCATGGTTACCGAGGTGACAATTTGCGATAAACTTTGGTTAAGCGTTTGGCTAACGGTATCAACATCATTAGTCACGCGACTCAAAACTTCGCCGTAAGGCCGCGAGTCAAAATACTTAAGCGGCATGCGGTTAATTTTTTGCGAGATATCACGACGGAAGCGATAGGTAATTTTTTGGCTGACGTTTGTCATAATCCAGCCCTGGATATAGGAAAATAAGGCGCTTAAGGCATATAAGCCGATTAGAATGAAGGCAATTCTCGCGATTCTATGAAAATCGATACTTGGCCGCTGCGAAAGATCAAGCGAGTTAACTTTATCTAAAATATTAGAAGGAATTTTTGCGGTTGCGGCTGGCGGCATACTTTTAATAAAGTCAGCGCCGGTTGTACCTGGTGGAATGGTGGTGCCTTTTGGTAGGCTTCCTATAATCTGATCATAGGCCTTCATATTGATATAGTCAGAGACGACTTGGTTAGTGGCGTTGCCAAGCAGTTTAGGACTGATAATGGCAAAAACTGTACTGGAGATAGCAAAAACCAAAACAATAATAATAGAAACCCAAAACGGACGCAAGTACATGAGAAGGTTTTGCATTGTGCCTTTAAAATTTTTAGGTTTCTCAACAGCGCCGATGCCGCCTCCTCCCATAGGACCGTGGCCGCCCATTATTCGTGTTCGAGAAACTGATTTTTTTTGTGTATTGTTTTTTTCGTTCATGCCATACTCCTTTTTGCCACTGGAGTTTTATTTAACCTTCGTTGATTTACTCCGGTTTGATAGGATTTAAGTTCATCTTCGGAAAGCTGAGAATAAGCAATTTCTTTATAAACTTTGCAATTTTTCATGAGTTCTTCATGAGTTCCTTCACAAACAATTTTACCTTCATCAAGGACAATGATTTTATCAGCGTTTAAAATGGTACTGATTCTTTGTGCCACAATTAAAACTGTTTTTTGTTTTGTTTCTGAGCTTAGCGCCTGGCGAAGGGTGGCATCGGTTTTATAATCAAGTGCGGAAAAGCTGTCATCAAAAATGTAAATTTCCGGTTTGAGAGCAATGGCTCTAGCAATGGAAAGACGTTGTTTTTGACCACCCGAAACATTAGCGCCGCCTTGAGCGACCGGGTGTGAGAAATTATTTTTAAGCTCTTTAATAAAATCTTCCGCCTGAGATATTTTAGCCGCTTTCTTAACTTCCGATTCACTTGTGTTTGGCGCGCCGTATTTAATATTTTCTCTAACTGTTCCGGAAAAGAGTACGGCTTTTTGCGGTACATAGCCAATTTTGGCGTACAGATCTTCTAGGCGATAATTGCGAACGTCAACGCCATCAACTAAGATCTTGCCTTTCGTTGCATCATAAAAGCGAGGGATTAGATTTATCAAAGTAGATTTACCGCTGCCAGTAGAACCGATGAAAGCAGTAGTCTCACCAGGTTTAGCAACAAAATTTATATTGGATAAAACTGGTGTATCGGCTGAAGGATAAGAAAAGGTTACGTTTTTAAATTCGACTAAGCCGGTTAACTCAACAGGTTTTTGGGGGTTTAGAGAATCTTTAATAATCGGTTCGGTTTCAAGAACCTCTTTTATTCGGCCGGCTGAAACGGAAGCGCGAGGAAGCATAATAAAAACAATAGAGACCATTAAAAAGGCCATAATTACTTGCATGGCATATTGCATGAAGGCGATCATGTCGCCAACTAAAAGATTACCATTACCAATTAAATGTGCTCCAACCCAGACAACGCTCAGGGCCACAAAGTTAAAAATCAACATCATGACCGGTTGCATTATGACCATTAGGCGATTAACAAAAAGGTTAGCGTTGGTTAAATCAAGGTTAGCTTTTTCAAAGCGTTCTTCCTCGATTTTTTCATTATTAAAGGCTCGAATAACGCGAAGACCTGTTAAATTTTCTCTTGTTACGAGGTTAAGTTTATCAACTAGCTTTTGTAATAATTTAAACTTGGGTACGGCAATGGCAAAAAGAACAATAATAATACCCATCATCACCGTGACAGCTAAAACAATAATCCAACTCATAGAAGGAGCAGTATGGTAGGCTTTGATGATAGCCCCGATACCCATAACGGGAGCTTGCAAAACCATGCGGAGAATGAGAATTAGCACCATCTGAATTTGCTGGATGTCGTTAGTGGAACGAGTGATGAGCGAGGCGGTAGAAAATTTGTTGAATTCCGTTAGAGAAAAACTTTCTACTTTAGAGAAAACTTTTTGGCGGACATTTCTAGCAAACCCGGTGCCAACACGGGATGCTAAAAAGCCGACACCAATAGTGGCAATGGCGCCAATTAAAGAAACCAGGAGCATTAAAAGACCGGTGTGAATTATAACGCCGTTGTTTTGAGCAACAATACCGTCATTGACAATTTTAGCCATATAGTCCGGTAACTCTAAAGTGGCCATAACAGAAATATAGACTAGAACAAAGAGTCCGATAATAGGTAGAATATATGGTTTTAAATATTTAATTAATTTTAGCAAATTTTCCTTTTAATTTTTGCTTTCCAAAGGAGTATTATAAGAAAGCATTTTTTGAATTAATTGATAAAAAGCTCCCAGTTCTTGATCGTTTAAGGCTTCAAACACTACTGAAACCTTTTTTATAGTTGAAGCATGCAAATTATCGAAGTGTTTTTTGATCTTATTAGATAGATTAATTTTAATAACGCGTCGATCGCTGGAATCTAATTTTCTTGTTAGTATACCGTTTTTTACCAGACCATCAACCAGTTGAGTTACAGCACTGGGTGAAATTTCCAATAAATCGGCTAGATCTTTAATATTAATGTCGGGGTGGTGCTTAGCCACATGTAAAATATGCCATTGGGCGGGGGTAATAGGGAATTTAGTTGACGAAATTCTATTTCCTTGGGTGAGTTTCCGTCCGATAGTTTGGAAACTACTCAAGATTTTCTCTATTTTTTCTTTTCGATTGATCATTTGTGGCCTCCTTAAATTAACTTAGCTGCTTATTAGTTTAGCAACTTAATTAATATTTGTCAAGCACTGGTAATTATTTAAACATTTTAGTAAAATTATATTATGAAGAACAAAAAATCGAATAAAAGTTTGCTTTGGATAATTATCTTTGCGCTACTTTTAGTTATTTATATAGTTGTGGCTTTGATCTCTTCTCGACCAAAGTTATCCGCCGTACCTCAAGCAATTCCCTTAGCTAAGATTACCGCTACTGCCATTACCTGGCCTTCTTATGGACAATCGGCCATTGGGGCGGCCGGGCAAGGTTTAATTGCTACTAACAACGAACAAAAAAGCGCGCCTATTGCTTCCATTGCCAAAACGATACTAGCTCTTTCCGTTATTAAGGAAAAACCGTTAGCGCTTGGCGAACAAGGTCCTACATATTCCATTACTCAAAATGATATTGATTTATACAAAAGCAATTTAGCGCAAAATGGCTCTGTGATGCCGGTAAAATTAAATGGCCAATTAAGCGAATATCAACTTTTAGAAGGTCTTTTAATTCCCTCGGGGGATAATATAGCAGACACACTGGCTATTTGGACCTTCGGATCCATGGAAAATTATGTTGCTTATGCTAATGACTTTGTCGCTAAATTAGGATTAAAAAATACCCACATTGCCGATGCCGGAGGGCTTTCGCCACAAACTGTTAGCAGCGCTGCCGACCTGGTCGTGATTGGTGAAAAATTATTGGCGGATCCTGTTTTAGCTTCCGTTGTCGCTCAGTCCCAAGTTGAGCTACCGGTCATAGGCATTACAAACAATTATAATACTTTGCTTGGGCAAAATGGCATAATTGGTATTAAGACCGGCAACACTGACGAGGCCGGAGGATGTCTTTTATCTGCTTCCAAGCAAAATATTGGCGGACACGACGAAACAATAGTTTTAGCAATTTTAGGAGCACCTAATCGAGCGCAGGTTTTAAATGATACCAGTAGTTTTTATACCAATAACGGAAATGCTTTACAACTACTGGATGTAGTTAAAGCCGGTCAAGCTATTGGTGAGTATCCCACTCCTTGGGGAAAAAGTATTAAAATTTTAGCCAAAAACGACGTTGCAATTTTAGCTACTAATAAAGAAGAAATCACTTTTAAAAGTAATTTTTCCGAACTACAAAAATCTGCCGCTAAAAATAGCGACGTGGGTAACTTGGTTATTGTAGCAGGGCCGTCAGAAATTTTAGTTCCTGCAGTATTAGAAAATAAATTTACGTCTGCTCCCTTTTGGTGGAAATTATTTCATCCTTTTAAAAAATGAAAAAATATTGGATGATTATTATAATCTTATTAGTAGCTGGCTTATCAGTCGGTGGATATTTTATCTATAAAAAACATCAATCGACGGTCTCTACCAGTAATCAACCACCAGCTAGTCAACCTTCTCAAACAAACAATTCACCAACTGCGATACCCAGCCAAGTTAGCGAACTGACCAATAATCAACTGGCTTTTCCTATTGCTGATTTTAAATCACGCATTACTAAAAAACCTTTCGGCATATATATTACTCCAGAGACATCACCGGTCCAGCCGGAAAGATTCAGCGGTTATCATACCGGTGTTGACGTAGAGTACGAAGATGTAACAGAAGATGTGCCGGTTTACGCCATCGCCGAGGGAAAAGTAGTGGTTAGCGAAACGGCTTCCGGCTATGGTGGAGTATTTGTAACTCAGATTAACATTAATAACGCCGAACATAATGTTCTCTACGGCCATATTCGTCCAACCAGTTTACCAAGCGTCGGGCAAACTTTTAATAAAGGAGACCAACTCGGACTCCTCGGCACAGGTTATAGTACGGAAACTGATGGTGAACGCAGGCATCTACATTTTTCGGTTTTGTCTGATGCAAGAAATGATATTCGTGGCTACGTACAAACTGAATCAGCTCTTTCTGGCTGGATAGACCCCTTGAGTTTGTATTAGTAAAATATTAAACGAAGGTTAGTGCTATACCTTTTTTATCTACGCGTCCAGTGCGGCCAATGCGATGGATGTAATCGTCATAAGTTTGGGGAATCGTATAATTAATGACATGAGAAATGTCTTTAATATCTAAGCCTCGAGCGGCAACATCTGTAGCTACTAAGATGGTTATCTCGTTTCTTTTAAATTGGTCTAAGGCGCGTTGGCGTTGTCCTTGACGCTTATCGCCATGGATGGACGCGGCTTTGTGGCCGCTATAGATTAAATCATTAGTGAGTTTTTCTACACCCCTTTTAGTTTCACTAAATATTAAAACTTTTTTGAAATCACTTTGGCTCAAAACCTCTTTGAGTTTGTCAAACTTTTCATGTCCTTGAGATCTGATAATGTCTTGATCAACGTTATGAGCAGTTTGCCCGACATTAATAGAAACTGTGACCGGATTTTGTGAAAATTCCGTTGTCAATGCCCTAATTTTTGGCGGCATGGTGGCGGAAAAAAATAATGATTGTCTGGTTTTAGGACATTGTTCTAGAATTTCGCGGATTTCTTTGACAAAACCCATATCGAGCATTCGATCTACTTCGTCCAGTACAATATTTTGAAATTGACGATAATCAAGCAGATGACGATTATGCATGTCTTTTAATCTTCCAGGAGTACCGATAACAAATTGAGGATTACGGCGAAGATTGTTAATTTGCTTATAAATCGGCATTCCGCCGACACAAAGTGCGAAAAAAATCTTCATGTCAAAAGAAAAGCTATGAAATTCATCGGCAATTTGTAGTGCCAGTTCTCTTGTTGGAGCGATAATTAACACTTTTTGATTTCTGTCTTGGTAAGTTTTATTAATCATCGGCCACAAAAATACCCCGGTTTTTCCGGTTCCGGTATTAGCCAGACCAATTAGATCACGTCCGGCCATAACCTGGCCGATGGACTGATCTTGAATCGAAGTTGGTTGAGTAAATTTTTTCAGTGCTATATTTTTTTCTAGCTCTGGCACAAACCCAAAATCAGAAAAGGAGTTTGTTATTTTCATTTCCTTAATTTCCGGTGTATCTACCGTTTTTTTAATGAATTTGGAAATATCAATTGTTTCTTTGTTGCGACGTCCGAAATTACCCCTTCTTCGTCCAAAAGAGTTGGATGAATAAAAAGGTTTTCGCCCGTGATCTGCTCCGCCGAAGCGAGATTTTCGTCTAAAGCTAGATTTATGTTTCATGTTACCATACATAGTGGTCTTTCTTAGTGTTTTTTAAAACACAAAAAATAATTATCTTGATGTTACTTGTCTAATGGATGTATTGCTGTACAGAACATCGAAATAATTATTTATTACTCGGAAATCTATAGAACAATCTACCATGTCCAATTATCTTACCATATTTAAGATAAAAGGTCAATCCTTTTAGTGATTATTTTAACAATTTTATCTGTAAGTGGTATACTTACTTTATGGCTAAACAAGTGTTGATTGTGATTAAAAATATTTCTAAGAATTATAAATTAGGTGAAGTTAAAGTTTTGGCGCTCAAAAACGTTAGCTTAAATATTTTTAAAGAAGATTTTTTAATCATAACCGGCAGAAATGGTTCTGGCAAGTCCACACTACTGCGCCAGATAGGATTACTTGATAATCCGGATCGAGGTGAGATCATTTTGAATGATAAAAATGTAGTAAAATTACCCGAATCAAAACGCGCCGAATTGAGATTAAAGAAACTTGGTTACATATTTCAGGATTATGCTTTAATGTCAGACCTGACAGTATTGGAAAATATAATGTTACCGGCGATGATGCTGGAGACTACTAAAAATGCCAAAATTAGGGCTAATCAATTAGTAGAAAAAGTTGGATTAAAACATCGAAAAAATAACTTACCCAATCAGTTATCGGGTGGGGAGCAACAAAAAGTGGCTATTGCCCGGGCGTTAATCAATAATCCAGAGATACTTATTGCCGACGAACCCACGGCAAATTTGGATACCGTAGCGGCGAAAGATATTATTAATATTTTTAAAAAATTGAACACTATAGATAAACATACCATCGTGATGGTAACGCATGAGAAGAATGAAGAATCGTGTGGCTCAAGAATAGTACGGCTTATGGATGGCAAAATAATTAAATAATTATGAAAAGCGAAACGAAAATTCCTTTTTTCTTAATTAATAGATATCTACTAAGGGGAAATAAGTGGAAGATAGTCCTCATAGTTTTTCTAATGGCCATTGCTTTTATTAATTTGATTTTTGTATCTTCTCTTTTTAGCGGAATCATCAAAATGTCCAACGATCAGATCGTTAATGCCTATACGGGAAATATTATGATTACACCGGAAAATGGCAAAGATTTTATCGAAGATGCTGACGAGAAAACAGAAGCGATAGCTGCCATCGATGGCGTTAAAGCAGTTAGTACACAACTCACTTTGCCAGCATCATTACAATACAATAATATTAAGGGTAATTGGTCAGTTTTAGCTATAAATCCAGACGAGGAAAAAAATGTTACTAACGTTTCGCAAAAAATGATCGAAGGCGAATATTTAGATGCTGACGATGAAGATGGAATCATTATCGGTCGACAGATTGCTGGCGGCAAAGATGTTGAAATGGATGCTTTTTCTTTTAAGAATGCACAGGTCGGTCAAATAATCAATTTGTCTTTAAATGGGATTAGTAAAGATTATATTATTCGGGGAATATTTTATACAAAATTCATAAATACTGATCAGCGGGCTTTTATTAGTAAAAAATCATTAGAAAGTTTAATACCGGACGTTTTTATGGATAAAACCAACAGTATCATTATTAAAACAGATAATAAAGTCGACGAACGAGTAATCATAGAAAAAATTAAAAACATTTTTTCTGCTAATTATTATTCGTGGGAAGATGTGGCTGGCCTAATGACAAGTGTCACTAAGAGTTTTTCTTCTATAAATGTATTACTTTATATTGTCGGGATGCTAATTGCCGCGATCACTATCTTTGTAGTAGTATATATTGATATTCTCAGTAAGCGTCAACAAATTGGCATACTTCGCGCCATTGGCATCAAACCATACTTAATTGATTCACTCTATGTTATGCAAACCGTAGTATATTCTTGTTTTGGTGTTTTACTTGGGGCAGCAATATATTTTGCGATCATCGTTCCTTATTTTAATGCCTACCCATTTCAGCTGCCTATCGGCGATGCCAAATTATCAATAAATTACGTTGAATTAATATTTAGGGCCGAAACGATCATTTTTGTAGCAATAGCTGCTGGTTTAGTGCCAACAATAATTATTACCAGAATGAAATTATTAGACGCGATCTGGGGGAAATAAGTTTGTGGTATAATATTAATTAAGAGGGCTAAGATGAAGCAAACTCATTTTTCTAAAACTAAACTCAAATCAAGTTTCATTAATGCTTGGCGCGGTTGGCGGATTATGCGAGGCGAGCAATCTTTTATGCTGCAAATTGGTTTTGGCGCCTTAGCCATAATTTTAGCTTTTATTTTTCATCTTAGTATAGTAGAATTTTGTATTATAATTTTTTTGTTTGGTTTCGTTTTGATACTGGAAATTCTGAATACTATTATTGAAAATTGGTTAGATTTTATTTATCCTAAACGTCATCCTAAAGTAGCGCTTATTAAAGATGCCACCGCCGGATTGGTATTAGCTGGTTCTATTTTGGCTTTGATTATAGGACTAATTATTTTCGGTTCTCATCTTATTTAACTATTTCAAGTTCTATAAAATTTTCTAGTGGCGCGGGGTTATCTGATGTTTGAGTACCGATAATATCGTAACCGTCCGACCAATAGTGATTGGAACCATTGGGAACTGTGTATTCAGAACCCGTGCTGGGATTATAAACTCTATCAACTCCTAAAATGGCATCTGACCAATTCTGGGCGATTCTATCTTGCGAGCTAGATCGATAATTAAAGGTGGCAGAAATAATATTGGAAATTTCTTGTCCGGTTTGACTAATTATACCTACTCTTTTGGCCACTTCTACTTGTTCTTGTTTAGCCCAGGCCTCGTTAACTTTAAAGGAGTTATTCATATTATTGACGATGTCTTCTACCAAAGGCATTTCTGCTTCCGGTGCCCAGTAGTGAACCAGTAATACGCCCCAAAGTCCAACGCCGGCCGTTTCCATACCTTGTTCTATGACAATTACTTTATGTTTTTTGCCATCCCCGGTCAAAATTCCCTCAGCCGCTGTAGTTTGAGTAGTCCAAGGCATTTTAGCAGCTTTTTCAACCAGGTCGGCGCGATCTTTAGTCTCTTTTACCTGTAAATTCAATTGTGAGGGCAGTAAATTTTTTATATATGATTGGGCATTTTGTTCAGCTCTAACAATCATAGCTTGATTACCGGCTCCGCCAGGATTGTAGGAAGAACCTTCCGTGAAACCAGCCATTTCTAATACCATGTTGGGTATAGTATAAAGCGGGGGATACATATTTTCTACCTGTACACCTCTATCACCTGAAGTAGTAACAACTTTTACCCAAGCATCAATATATGGTCTAACAATTCCACCAGTAGTATTCCATCCTTCGGGCACGTCAATAGTAAACGCGCCTTCGACAGGGTCTTTCCAATTAGTCATTTTTACTACGCCAGTAATTTTACCGGGATCTTTTAGAGAATTATCGTATTTAAAGGTAGACTGTACTTTTACCAGATCATTGATATAAGTTTGATATTCACTTTTTTCCGCAGCCACGCCCGAAAGAAAAGCATTTTTATTATCATTAGAAATTAACATTGATCCCACGTATTCACTGCCGGTGTATTTTATTTGACAAACTAAAGAATTGTATTGGGTAATGTTTCTCTGAGAAGTTATCTCAAAGCCGGGGAAAGCGTTAGTTAATTCCGGCGTAATTTCCGAAAGAACTTGTTCGTTGGTTTTTTTATCGGAAAAAACTAAAGTTTGCGCAAATACTGTTGGTCCTTTTTTATCATTAACACTTGGTCCAATTTTTATTAGACCGGTATCACTGACTGCTACCTGCCAAGAGGTGGGAATTTCTACCGAAAATCCGTGCGGATCTTGGTACGTTTTCCATTTAAGGTTACTCTCTGAGGTATTATTTGTTTTTGGGGTTTCCTTAGAACTTTTTTTGTTAATATTATAACCCCAAATTCCTAGCCCGGTTAATAAAATAGCCACGATTATTATAATAACCCAAAGTTTTTTGGGAAAAGGTTTTTTTTCTTGCATCTTTCCTCCTTTTTTATGATTGCGTTTATTGGATGAAATTCGAACTTTTTCGATTGATAATGTTTCTAAAACCATTAACTTCTCCTAAAAATTCACGATCATCCATGTTTGGGGTTTGGTAGTAAATTCTAGCAGTATCATTCTTTGCTACTTCAATACAGATATAGCTTCCAGGTGATGTTTCGAAATAGTTTGTTTTCACCCCTTTGATCTCATTAAACCCAAGAGCGCTAAGTAAAGCTCTTTGTTCAAAATCTGAGGTAAACTCAATAAATAATGGCTTTATTTTATCTCTACCTGCTTTTATTTCGCCAGTGTTTTTGATTGCCAATCCTCTTTCGAGTGATGCAATGTGTTTTCGCATTCTATCCTTTATTTCTTCCATAGTTTCTATACCCTCATTCTTCATTTTTTCATGATGAATTGGATCTTTTACCAGACTCCAGGGGTCGTCAGCTTTTGACTTTTCTGCAACGCGCATCATGGGTAACCAACCCATATTTATATCAGTTAACTTGTCAGTATGAAATATGGTAGTATCCTCGGCGCAAACTCCATCTTGTTTTAATAATTTCATTATTGAATTGAACGTAAAGAGATGACGAGTTCTGGGACCGACCAAAAATATAGGTTTGAAATTATCTTTTTTTATAAGATCTTCCAAAAAGTTTAGATTTTTCCTTGTCTGGATTTCATCTATTCCTCCTTCATAGGTTGCTCTTTCCATAAGTTCAGCGGATGATTCTTTATTAGAAACATCATTATCGAAGATTTTATAATCTATCTCGCCGTTGATTTTTTTTCCAATCATTTTTGATCCAGGCTCTCGTCTCGAAAATTTATTAAGTCTTTCTTTTGGCGGTAAGTAATCACTCGGAACCTCAGGTATTTCAGGCTTTCTGAATGCCACTGGATAATTTTTTTCTCCTGAATAACCATGTTTTTTCATTTCGTCATCAACGGTCGGATCATATACAGGAGGATCATGTCGGAATAAATAAAAAACCTTAACCGGTTCTTTAGGGTTTTTTTCGAATTCAATTTTTGGCCTAAACTGTTCCATAAAATTTCTCTAATTTTAATTTATCAATATCGTTCTCTATTTCAAAGTATCTGCTCATATCCATCATTAATACACCTTTAGAATTTTCTCCTCCAACCAAGTACTCCACAGCTCCCATTACATAATTTCTCAGAGAGAGAAAATCTTTCATAATTCTTTTTTCCTCCGGAAGTATTTTTCTTATTTTTTCATATTCTTTTATGTAAAATCCAACATAATTCCAGTCATTATTTTTAACGTATATATCCCAAAGCATATACGACAGAGCCGTTATTATTGGGCCATTAAACAAATCATCAAAATCTAGGATTGCTACCAATTTTCCTTTGTTCTTCAAGATATTAAAGGCGTGGATATCTTTATGAATAATAGCTACAGGTAGCTCCCTAAATTTTATTGATAGTTTTTTGCTGTTTAATAAAAATTTTACCAATTTTCGCCTTTTTATTTTTTTAAGATTTATTTTGTTAATATGCAAAAGATCAATAAAAAGAAAATCTTTAGATTTTTTTCCGGTGTCACACAGGGGTGCCAAATTTGAAAATTTTGATTTAAATATAGGCGCCAATAAATGCATTCTTGCTTGAGCGTATGCCAATTCTTTCAAAAGTTTTTTAGAATAAAACTCCGTTGGATGCTTTCCTTCAATAAATTTCATTAATATACTAAACCAAATTTTTCCGTCAATTTTTGTTTCCGTTATAAATGATTTCTTATTTGTTTGTATCAACTCAGGAACTGGTATACCATTTTTAAGCAAAAAATTTATATATTCAACCTCTAGGCGAATTTCGTCTTTCGTTCTCCTGTTCTGGCAATAAACACGCATTGCGTACTTATTATTTTTTTTCTTTATTATCAAGCTAGTATTATGAGCACCTTTTAGATTAACGGAAAAATCAAAATCATTAATTGGATAATTATTGTTCAATATCTTTGCAATGTTTTCTTTCGTTGGATTAATTTGGTCTTTGTCAAGTTTTGACATATTTTTGTAAAAATTTTTATATTTACTCATTTACACCTTGAATGTAGCGATATTTCGATAACTTTGCATTTTTAATTCGAAAAAGTCTGGGAAATCTTGACTGTTCGAATTACCGAGATGTTCAGCGCTAAATCTTCCCAAAGACGAAATTTCCAAAAATAAAATCTGGCTCCGGGGCTTGGACTCGAACCAAGATACTCGCCTTCAGAGGGCGAAGTCCTACCGTTAGACGACCCCGGATTATAAATAACTTATTTATTGTTCAAAATTTTCTTCATGAATCTTCGACCTGCCCCGGTTTTAATATAATATTCTCGTCGTCTAGCATACTTTAATTCATCAAAACTTTCTGAATATATTAATTGCCAAGGTTTATATCTTCTTGTGAATAGCATTTTGCCCGCGTTATGTTCCTTGATTCTTCTATCTAAATTATCAGTGCAACCAACGTACGATTTGTGAAAATTTTCACTTTTTAAGATATAAACATAATACACAAATGTCCTATCCGCCCTTTGGGCGAGATCTCGCCCGTCCGCCCTTGGCGTGACGTGGCGGACCATTAGACGACCCCGGAATAAAAAACTGGCCTATTCTAGCCAGATTATAACAGAAAAATAAGACGCGTTAAAGCGTTTTTAAGAAAAAAACTTTTCGAATGTTTTACCTTCGATTACTTCTTCTTTGATAAGTTTTTCGGCAATAGTTTTTAGAATGGCCTTTTTACCAGTGAGTACCTTGTGGGCTTTTTGTTGGCTAGATCTAATAATGCTGGTAACTTCGTCGTCAATAGCGGCAGCAATTTTTTCAGAATAATTTTTGTGTTCAGCTAGTTCTTTGCCGAGAAATACCAATTCATCTCGTTCGCCCAAAGTAATGGGTCCGATTTTATCACTCATGCCATAAAGTGTTACCATGCGTCTGGCAATATCAGAGGCCTTTTTCAAATCGTTTTCTGCACCGGTAGTGGTTTCATTAAAGACAATTTTTTCCGCTTCGCGGCCGGCTAGCAGTTGTGAAATTTCGTCTTGAAATTTACTTTTGGAATAAAGGTGTTTATCTTCTTCCGGCAGACTCCAAGTATAACCCAAAGCCATACCGCGAGAGACTACCGAAACTTTATGTATGGGATCACAATTGGGTAACATTTTACCGACTATAGCATGACCTGCTTCGTGATAAGCGGCAATTTCTTTTTCCTTTTTAGATAATACTCTTGATTTTCTGGCAGGTCCTAAGATTACTTTTTCAATTGATTCTTCAAGATATTTTTGACCAACTTGTTTGTCGTTAGCACGTGCGGCAAAAATAGCCGCTTCATTAATAATATTCTTTAAATCAGCACCCGAAAGTCCGGCAGTGGCCGAGGCAATCTTTTCTAAATTAGCATTTTTGGCTAAAGGTTTATTGCGAGCGTGGATTTTCAAAATTTCTTCACGTTCTTTTCTGTCGGGTAAATCCAAGATTACTCTACGATCAAAGCGTCCCGGTCTAAGTAACGCCGGATCCAGCACATCCGGTCTATTAGTAGCGGCCAGTACTATTACTCGACTATTGGTTTCAAAACCATCCATTTCTACTAGAATCTGATTTAGAGTTTGTTCTCGTTCGTCATGTGATCCGCCGAGGCCGGATCCACGTTGACGACCGATAGCATCAAGTTCGTCAATAAATATTACGGATGGGGCATTACGTTTAGCTTTTTCAAATAAATCTCTAACACGAGCTGCGCCAACGCCAACAAACATTTCTACAAATTCACTGGCAGAAATAGAAAAGAAGGGGACACCGGCTTCTCCGGCTACGGCTTTAGCCATTAAAGTTTTGCCGCATCCTGGAGGTCCAAAAAGGACAATGCCTTTAGGAATTTCTGCGCCTAGTTGGCTAAATTTGGTTGGGTTGCTTAAAAATTCTACTATTTCGTGGAGTTCTTCTTTGGCTTCTTTTAATCCTGCTACATCGGCAAAAGTGGTTTTAGTTTGACCTTTGCCAAAAACCCGGGCCGAGGTTTTACCAAAGGACATGGCTTTAACATTGGCTCCTTGAGCGCTTTTTAAAATCCAAAAGAAGAATATGCCGATTACAATAATCGGCAGTAGTATTGTCAAAAGTGTAGTCCAAATCGCTCCACTATTGGGATTCTTTACGTCAATTTCTACCTTTTGCGGGGTAATCCCGTACTCATTAAGTCCAATGCCGGATTCTTTGTAGGCCTTAAGTTCACCGTCGTTTTTCACTTTAGCCGTTATTTCATTGTCTTTTATGGTGATTTTTTCGACTTCACCTTTGTCAACTTTTTGGGAAATCTCGGTGATGCTTGTTTCCTTTGGTTGGCTAGCTTTAGGGGCAAGAAAACTATAAAATAATAGCCCTACTAGGACTATAATAATGATATATGTTATATTCTTGCCAATATTTTTGTTCATATTATAATTTATTTGGCTATGCCACGCGAAGCCCAATGGGGCGAAGTGTGGTGGCTCCGGGTGGATTTGAACCACCGACCTGCGGCTTATGATGCCGTCGCTCTACCGCTGAGCTACAGAGCCGAAGGCGTTATTTTTGGTAGCGGGGCCAGGATTTGCACCTGGGACTAGGGCTTATGAGACCCTCGAGTTACTCCTACTCTACCCCGCGTTATATAATTTCATTGCTAAATTGCCAAATTGTTTCATTGTTAACAAAATGTCTAGATATTTAGATTCTTTTCCTATTATAATCGAAAAACGACAATTTGGTCAAGCCCTTTATTAGAAATTAGGTCAATTAGAAATTAGAAATTTATTTTTGGATGATATACTGCCACCACTTAATAGGGTTAGAAGAGCTTTCTTTTGTTTTATTCTGCACCTCGTTATCGGTTGAATTATTACTTTTTACTGTATCGACATTTTCTGGTATCAATAAGACATTTTCCTCGGCTTTTTTTAATCCTAAACGCTTGCGTGCTTCTAGTTCTTTAAAAGTTTCTGTTTGAAAATACAAAATTTGGTTTTTTAAGGTGGCAATTTTTTCAGTTAGCTCGGTAACTAATTCATCGGTTTTTTTAATTTCTTGAGTAATTTGCCAATTTTTCCAGATTGATTTACTAATACTAAAAATAATATATATTACCGCGGCAAAAATAATTATTTTTATTATTAATGCGCCGGTGGAAGAAAAAAAGTTTTTTATTTTATTATTACTGGGCATATTTTATATTATACCATAACAAACAAAGCTCCCGCCACGCGGGAGCTTTGTTAATCTAATTCTAGATAAATTCTTTTTACCAGCGGCCGGTTTTATCGGTTTTGTCAGTGGTGTTAGTAGGAGGTTTTGGTGTGCTATTTTTCTTGGTTTTTTTAGGTCTTTCCATCCACCATTGATAACCGTAATATCCGCCGTAGGCAGCACCCGCAGCGATTAGAAGAATTGCTAAAGTGATCCAAAATCTGCTCCAGCTAAAAGCTGATTCAGATTTGACTTGTCCTTCGTCTGGTCCTACGGTAGTAATTTCAGTTTCACCGTTAGCAGAAGATTGTTCTTCGTCAGTCGCAGCTTGAGCCTGATAGCTAGTAACCGGTGTGATTGTTTCGGCTTTGGCTAAAGTTACGGTAGAAATCGGTGAAGAAACTACAACTGCCCAGTCGCTAAGATTGCCAACCATATCAATTGCGCGTACACCAAATTCGTATAGGTTGTTATTAGTAAGTCCGGTAACCTTGGTATTAAGATTATCAGCGCCATTAATATAGATTGTTGAGTATTCTTTATTGTCGATACTGGTGCCTTCGCGATAACGAACATAATAGCCACTGGCACCTTCGACTTTATCCCATTTTAATTCCATCTCGCCATCTTTGGCCGTAGCAGTAAAATTAGCAGGTTTTTCCGGTGCAGTAATATCAATTCCGGCTACAACTGGAGTAAAATGGTCGGCATTTGCCCAAATATAACCGTTTACATTGTTAGTATTGACTCCAGTATCGTCATATAGTTTCCATGTGTCTATTTCAGAATCGTAATAATAGAGACCTAATAACTGATTTTCGTCAGTTACATTGGCATTTACTAAATCCTGCTCAGTATAATAGATTCTGATCTGTATTGGCCAGGTGATAGCTTTCTGAGCGTCATTAACATCCATCTCAAAATATCTACCAAAAGCGGTAATACCGGTGGGTAGAGAACTACCAGGATTTTGAGAATATGTAGCAGTAGTTAAATTGGTGTTTATGGAAGATTTAACGTCTAATTCTAATCCAGCTACAGGGTTAATGGTATGAAGTTGGCCGTCACCGATTATTGGAGAATTAACAATGTTGCCAGTGTCCTGATTGTAATAGATTTTAGCAGAAGAGGTAGCCGAAACGTTTCCCGCAGTATCGCGGAATTTTGTATAAATTGTTTTTTCGCCATTTCCACTAGTTAATGTCCATGGCTTACTGGCATCATACTTTTCCCAGGTCGAGCCAATAAAATCATTAGTATTAGCAATGATCATTTCTTCTTCATCAGAAGAGCTTAAAGAGAGACTAACCGATAAAGAATTAGTTACCAATGCAGAATCATTGATAATAATAGTTCCGGTTGGAATGATAGTGTCTTTTACGATAGCTTGTCCGGCAGAAAAAGATTCATAAGAAATAATCGGTAAATATTCACTGGAAATACCATTCAAGATTGTTTTTCCATAAAGGTATATTGTCCCATCGTCAAAAGCGCTTGTGTCATTGCTGGTAATTACCTTATTCAAGTTGGCAAAAATTGTTTGAGTCGTTTCTTCAGTTAAGGTTTTTTCGTAAGTAAATTCAGTTGTTACGTTGTTAACATTATTGCTATTTATTGTATCGACTGGATTATTTACTGTTTCTGGCACATGTGCGCTGACAATTCTTGCGGGTAGTTCACTCGTTAATAAATCATTAGAAAGTCCTGGTGTGGGCTCAAGATTAACATACCATTCGTTTTCGCCATCATCGACACGGCCTATAGTTTTTCCTTTTTGTGAGGCGGACATCATATTAGTATAAGGATTGTTGCCATATTTGACTTGGTCAATGTCTTCGAAACCATTGTTTAGAGTGACGTCATCACCGGAATTAACCAATTTGCTCCCCACTAATTCTAATTGTAGATATCCATGACTAGTAATCGTAGTCGGAACGGTAACGGTATAAATAATGCCGCCAATGGATGTTAAAGAATAACCATTGACGTCAACGTCATTATCACCAGCGTTGTAGAGTTCAACCCATTCGCTATTGCCAGTAGTGGGATCTGCCATTATTTCATTAATTAGAACTTTGTCAGGTGTTTGCGCTTTTGTTTTTTCGGGGTTGAGAAACGTCAGAGCCATCGAACTTTGGATGGTTAAGGCCATAATAGCCAAATACACCAAAGCTTTTTTTATTTTTGAAAACATTATTTTTCCTTTCATTATTCGTTAGTTACAATAGTAGGCGATACAGTAGCAAGGCAAATTTAATAAAAACAGAGAGTTTTTTAACTCCGAATTTAGCTAAATTAACCCTAGTAATACAACTTTCAGTAATATAAATATTAGCTAATTGCAAACAACAAAGTTGTTTGCAACTGAAAGATGATATACTAGGTAACCTTATAAAAGGGATTTCAGATTGTTTATATTAGATCAACACAAAAAATCTTGTTAAATAGTCAAGCTTTTGTTTTGAAGTGCTTTTATTTTTTTGTTTCCGCTTTGATAGCATGACCTAGGGAATATTTCCTAAAGCTTAATTGCCCTAAGAAATTTGTTTGCTGTAATTTGCCATCGCTGCAATATTTAACCTATCAGACCTGTTAGAAACGAGTCAATAGAAAAATTTGTGGAAAACTTACTCATTGACGAACGAGAGGATTATAGGTTTAAGATAGGAAGCGGTTGGGGAAAAATATTAGAAATTAACGCCTAAAACTATCGAACTTATCTTGGAAGTGAGGAAATTAATTCTGCCAAGGAAAGTAACATCTTCTTTGCCGAACATTTGTACCACAAGGGTAGTTTGTTTGTTGTCAATCTCGCCATTTTTGATGGCTATGGCGATATCTTCGTAATTTTTATTTAAAATATTAGCTCTGTGAGTAGCACTTTTCATCCAAGCATTATGAATGCCCTCTGAGGTTCTAAAATCCATGGCTAAATTTTCCCCAGCGAGTAAATATTTATAGCCCGCTTGTTCCATAAAATCCCAAGGCGCTAGACCTTCGGGGGTGTAATGATCAAAATAGTGGCGAGCAATCATTTCTTCGGCTTTATTTTGAGCGGCTTGATAAAGAAGAGGATCAACCGAAAGCGCCGGCAAATTATTTTTTATTCTTTCCTCGTTGGTTAGTTCAACTATTTTTCCTTCGGAAATAGACGAGGCAAGAGCGATATTGGGAGCGAGAGGATACATTAACATTAAAAAAACCACGCCGATAACTAAAAAATTTTTGACGTAGTGAATTAGCCAAAAATAGATGTCGTGGTTTCTGATTATTGAATAATGTATTTTATTTAAAAACATGGCAGGGTCCTTTTAAAAAATAGTTCCCAACCATGTTTATGTTTACCAATTATATTATCATACCATATTTTTCCCTCCTTGTCAACGATTAACAGGTATGATATTATGATTACAATTGCGCCAGTAGCCCCGACGTTTGAAAAGTCGGGGCCCCGACCTAATGCGTCGGGGCTCAGCGGTTTATTTTTATGACAGTGAGGTGCTATGTCATGGGTATATATATTGGAAAATGAGGATGGAAAATATTATATTGGTAGTACGACGAATTTAGATAACCGATTAAAGCATCATCAAGGAGGCCATACACCATCAACCAAAAGATTAGGAAGGCTCAAGTTTGTTTTTTCTCAAGAATATAAACTTTTAAAATCAGCGAGAATCATTGAGAGGAAACTCAAAAAGTTAAAAAGAAAAGATTACATAAAAAAGATTATCGAGCAAGGAACAATAAAAATGCGCCAGTAGCTCAGCGGTTAGAGCATCGCTCTTATAAGGCGAGGGTCGATGGTTCGATTCCATCCTGGCGCACCAAATTAAATTACATAAAGTAACAAATTTATGAATAAGCAGATGATAATCAACAAAATTGCCAAAGTGGCGAGAGAAACATTGGAAAATGAAAGTTCCGGTCATGATTGGTGGCATGTTTATCGAGTTTGGAAAAACGCCATCCATATTGGCAAACACGAGAATGTAGATCTATTTATTGTTGAGTTAGCCGCATTATTGCACGATATAGATGATTGGAAAGCAAATAAAGGAAATGAAAAAATTGGGCCACAAAGGGCGCGTGAATGTTTGGAAAAATTAAACGTGGATAAATGTGTTATTTCCCAAGTTTGCAAAATAATAAAACAAACTTATCAGGATGTTGATTTTGTGGGAAAAAAGCTAAAAGATACTCTTAAATCGAAAGAGGCTAAGGTTGTTTGGGATGCTGATAAGCTTGATGCAATCGGAGCTATTGGAATTGCCAGAGGTTTTACGTTTGCTGGCAGTAAAGGTTTGACCATACATGATCCATCAATAAAACCTTTAAGTAAAATAGAAAATTTTGAACTTTATAAAAATCTTAAGCGCCCAACCTATACACAAATTAATCATTTTTATGAGAAATTGCTTCTTCTAAAAGATCTAATGAATACAAAAACTGCCCGAAAAATTGCTCAGAAACGACACAAGTTTATGGAAATGTTTTTAGCTAGATTTTTTAAAGAGTGGGAAGGCAAGCTCTAGAATATTTTTCATACTTTTTATCACAATTCCGTCAAACGCGGATTTTTTTATAGCGACAATACTTGACAAATATCCTATGGCGTATTATATTTGGTAGTTCAGAGTTGAGTGCAAGAGTACATTAAAAAAAATGATAAAAAATTTAAAGGAGGATATAGAAATGGGTTCGAGAAGAATTAAATTAATGATCCGGTGGTCAATACTTACAGCTGCTGTCATCGTCTTATTTTGGACTATTTATTATTTAATTGTTGGCAAGGTACCGGTTGTTACTTCTATCGGAATAACAGGAATTTGGACATATGTTTTACCATTCGGTATTTCTCGTTGGTGGGATGTACTAATCGGTCCCATTTGGTCGGTAGTTATCATTTTGCTTACAGCCGTAGGGGAATTGGAGCTAATTGAAAATCTATTGTTTTTAGTGTTATTCGGACTTGGTCAGTTGGCTGCTCACTGAGATAAGTGGTGGGCTAGCGTTAAAGGCTGCAGAGATCGCTGTAGTGATCTATGGGTTGATCATCGGATTATCTGGCGGTTTTTGTAGCAGTTCTAGCAAGGTAGGATTTAGTTTCGGGTTTGGTTTCGGACTAATGATGGGTATGGGTAGTGGACTGATTTTTGGTCTAGTAGCAGGATTGACCACTGGTTTGATTGTCGGATTGGTTACTGGTTTCGGTGTTTTTATAAGTGTCATACCAGGTATTCTTTGGAAAAAGATGATTGGTTTACAATTCTGGGTTAAGGTTTGGGATTGGTTATTGGTTAAATAGTTTTTTATTAAGCTCCTTGTAAAATTTACTCGGAGCTTTTTCTTTTATAAAATATTAGTAATTTCTCCATATCATGGTTGACGATAGGAGAAATTTCTGTTATAATTAACTCATCAAATAGAAACAAAAAGGTTTGTTATGGCTAAAAAAGCCCATACAGATTCGCACAAATCTAACCCTAAAAAAAACAAAAAATCAATCCTCGTTAAGGTCACGATTGGCATTGTGGCTTTTTTTATTTTGTTGGGATTGTTAGTAGGAAGCTTCTTTGGTTATCAGAAGGTCTATGCCGGTAAAATTTACCCCGGTATTACTATCGGTGGTGTGGAAGTTTGGGGAGAAAATAAAGATGCGGCTAAAGCATTGGTTCAAGAAAAAATCACAGAAATTAATCAAAGCGAAATAACACTGCTTGCTAACGGTCAAGAGAATAAAGTAAAAATTGCTGACCTTGGTTTAACTTATAATATCGATGAATTGGTTAATAGTGCTTACGCGATTGGGCGTGAAGATAATTTTCAGTTTAGAGTGCCCAAAGTATTAGCCACTTTAGTCAAAGAAAATAATATTTTGTTAAGTCCTAAAGTTGACGATAATAAAATCCGTGAGATTTTAGAAAAAATATATCCGGGGCTTAATAAAGATCCCAAAAATGCCACTTTTAAAGTTAATAACGGTGAACTGATTTTAGTTCTATCCGAGGAAGGTTCTAATTTTGATCTTGAAAAGTTTAAAGCTGATTTAGTTGATATTTTGAATAATGGTACCGATGCAAAAAAAATCACACTATCTTTTAAAAAAGCCTCCGCCGATATCAGCGAAGAAGATGTTTCCGGCTTAAAAGATAAAATAGAAAGAATAATTAAAGATCCGATTATTTCGAACTATAACTATTTTAACTATGAAGCTGATAGTGAAGAAATAGCTTCCTGGTTACTGGTTAAAAAAGATAATTATAATCAAGTTAGTTTAGCGTTTAATGACGAAGCGATAAAATCATATATTGAATATATTGCTAAAAAAATAGATCAGAAGGCCGTCGACAAACAAATCCGTTCGGATAATGGCGAAGTTGTTTCTGAAGGTAAAGACGGAATGGTGTTAGACCAGGCAAAAATGTTAGCTAGTATTAAAGCCATTCTTTTGGCGCGTGTTGATAGTAAAGACATATCTAATAAAATTGATTTAATAGTTGAAGAAAAACTTCGTGGTGAGAAAAAAGTTAGCCCCGAGGACATTAATACTAGTGGTGGCACCCCAGGACTTTACGAAGGAAAATATTTGGAAGTTAATCTTTCCGAACAAACACTTTATTGTTGGGATGGCACCAAACAAGAATGTCGTGATATCGTTTCTACGGGTAAATGGGATATGCCTACACCGACAGGAACTCGTTATATTGAGGACAAATCAGCCAGAGCATATTCTGCTAAATACGATCTTTATATGCCTTATTGGAATGGTCTTGGCGGAGGATATGGTATTCATGAACTACCGGAATGGGATAATGGTTATAAAGAAGGAGAATCGCATTTAGGCACACCTGTTTCACATGGCTGCATTCGCTTAGGGGTGGGAGCCGCGGAATTTGTTTATAACTGGGCACCAATTGGTACAGTGGTCTATATTCATAATTAATTCGCCTAATGTGATAATACTACTAAAATCCTTGAGTTAGAGGGATTTTTTATTTATACTTGTCATTAGTTGGCCTTGTCGTCTAACGGTTAGGACACATGCTTCTCAAGCATGCAATACGGGTTCGACTCCCGTCGAGGCTGCCAAAATTTTATGAACATACCTTTATTTTCATCAGTATTTATTTCTGCATTAGTAGACAGTGTTAATCCTTGTGCCATTACTATTTTGCTTCTTATGATAGGATTAATGTTTTCTATGCAAAAATCTCGTAAGGCAATACTTACGATGGGATTTTTTTATATTTTAGCAGTTTATATTACTTATTTTTTGATTGGACTAGGTTTTCTAAAAGTTATAGTTTTGTTTAATATCGCTCATTTAGTTGCTTATATTGCAGTGGGAATTTTACTGGTTATTGCTTTGATAAACCTTAAAGATTATTTCTTTCCTAATTTTCTACCGAAATTAAATTTACGAATTTCTCTGGATTCTAGACAAATTATTTCCGACTGGATTTTTAAAGCATCGATTCCCGCCATAATTGTAGTAGGTTTTTTGGTAGCCATTACCGAATTTCCCTGTTCGGGTGGAGTATATTTCGCCATTTTGGGACTTCTAGCCATCAAAACAACTTTTTGGCAAGGGTTTGGTTATCTATTATTTTATAATTTAATTTTTGTTTTACCACTTATTATTATTTATTTAATCACCACCAACCGAATAGTAGCGGAAAAAATGGTTAATGCTATTGAAGGGTTAGGAAAAAAATCCCAACTTCTGATGGGTATTGCTATGATTGTCCTAGTCATAATAATTTTATTGGTAAATTTGAATATTAATTTAGCTATCTAATCAATATAACAAGGAGAAAAATGCCAAAGCCCACGAAATACGCGACAATTATCTGTCTAGTCTTAAGCGCTATTGCCTTAATCGGTATGATATTGGGTTTTGTTTATCATCATGCTCTTATTGTAGTATCGGCGCTTTTACCGATAGTAGTTTATGAAATATATCGTACCGAAGGGAAGTCCACCAAATTATTTTCTTGGGCAATGTTATTTGTATTAGTCGCCGAATTAGTTTTACTCATTTGGAATGTTAATTATAATTTGGCAAATTTTTTAGGGCAAGATTCAATTTATGTTGGCCATATGTATGTGCAACTGGGCGATATCAAAACTATCGGACCAGTACTTTTAGCCGCCATTTCTGTAATTCTATTAATTAGGACCTACGGAATTTATACTAAATGGTTATCAATTGTTATTATCGTCGGATCTTTTGCAACCGTTTATATCCTAAATCCCATTTTATTTTCTGAATTAACAAAGTCAGCCATTCGTCAAATGTTGGGTTATCTATAGTATTTAAATTGATTAATAACAAATAAATATACGGAGGAGACTGTGACTATCAAAGTGGACAAGGAATTGTGCATTGGTTGTGGGGCATGTGTTAGCACTTGCGGCAATGTTTTCGAATTAGGCGAAGATGGCAAGTCGCAAGTCAAAGAAGGTGCGGATTTAGAGAAAGACAAAGAATGTATCGATCAGGCCGTAACTTCTTGTCCAGCCCAAGCAATTTCTGTCGAAGAATAATTTTATCTAGAATCAAAGATTGTAATAAATAGACTAAAAACATTGCTTTGGTTTCTTTTTGCTATATAATTAGGTTCTAGGAGATAATAATGGTTTTATACCGCAAATATCGACCCCAAAAATTCAATGATTTAGTTGGTCAGGAGCATATCAAGAAGATTTTAATGAATGCTCTCACTAATAATCGTGTTTCGCACGCGTATATTTTTTCTGGTCCTCGTGGCGTAGGTAAAACCACCGTAGCTAGAATTCTGGCCAAATCGTTAAATTGCTTGAAACGAGCCAAGAAAGACGCCGAGCCATGCGATGTTTGTTTAAGTTGTAAAGAAATAATTCAGGATAGCAGTTTGGATGTCATTGAAATCGATGCTGCAAGCAACAGGGGTATTGATGAAATCAGGGAACTTAGGGAAAAAATAAGATTTTCACCATCTGGAAAAGGTTTTAAAGTTTATATTATTGACGAAGTTCACATGTTGACCCGCGAGGCCTTTAATGCTTTACTAAAAACCCTGGAAGAACCTCCTAAACACGCCATTTTTATTATGGCTACCACTGAGCTTTATCGGGTTCCTGATACAATTATTTCTCGTTCCCAGCAAATTGATTTTAGAAAAGCCAGTATTAGAGAAATTACTAAAAATCTAGAAAAGATAGCTAAGGAGGAAAAAATAATTTTAGATTCCAAGGCTACCGAAACCATTGCTCGCTATGCCAGTGGCTCGTTTAGAGATGCGTTATCGCTTTTGGATCAACTTATTTCTACCGGAAATCCTAAAATTGATTTAAAGATCGTTCAGGAAATTCTTGGTATTCCCTCGGAAGAACTCATTTTGAATTTTGTGGAGGCAATTCGCGGACGAAGCACCAAAAAAGCCATTAATATAATTGACGATATACGACTGTCTGGTTACGATCCGGCTCAATTTTTGGACATGGTTATTGAGAAGATGCGTACCGAAATGCTTTCAACGTATGATTATAGTTTGTTTGATGATATAAAAATACTTCTTAAAGCTAAAGAAGAAATAAAATACAGTTCTTTGCCGCTGCTACCTTTGGAATTAGCAGTTGTTAAGATTTCTGAAGAAATTCCAGCTAATTTTAATTTAAAAAAAGATAAACAAACGGAATCTAAAATAGAAAAAACAGTTGAAACCAAAGCAATTTTCGAGAAGCCTCATAATGATCCGGTTGAGAACGTAGAAAAAGAAGTTATCGCTAAGGAAAAAATATTGGCTGACAAGACGGTTTCCGGTGTTTCTTCGGAAAAACTAAAAAAGAATTGGAAGAAGGTAATAGAACTCTTGAAAGAAAAGAATCATTCTTT
>Ga0247842_10000554_pt1 | contig 75916 bp, 87 predicted proteins | sample LaCruzMarch2015__3_FD_192411 | JGI IMG/M metagenome (GOLD analysis project Ga0247842, IMG submission 192411) | Freshwater microbial communities from meromictic Lake La Cruz, Castile-La Mancha, Spain - LaCruzMarch2015_19m | ecosystem: Environmental > Aquatic > Freshwater > Lake | place: Spain... | reverse complement strand
TATTATTCTCGAATCATCAACATGAACCGATTTTTGTTTTATTCTGCCAGGAAGAGAAATCCTTTTTTCCTTTCCTTCTATAAATACTTTCCCAATAAGATCTACTTCCATACCATACCAATCATCGGGTCTAACTCCTCCAAAAGGTTCAGTGTATAATGAAATAGATGGACAGGCAAGAGATTTTTCAGAATCTCTTTCTACATAATTTGGATTTACCGGAACCTTCAAACAAGGTACATCTGAATGAGATATAATAATTCTCAGAGGACTATCTTTCTTTCCAGGTTTAACTAAGGCAAATGAATTTCCAATTGTTCCGTTAATTCCCATTTCTTCATCACTTACAAAAAAAGGCCGAGAATCAACTTTTCCTGCTAATACTCCTGCAGATATGGCCATCGCCCTAGCTTTCTCCACAGAATCAGAAACCAGGCGAGCTTGGATAAATCCCTTATAGTCTGGAACAGTTTTTTGGCAAATTTCAAGCATAACTTTCTTAGAAATTTCATCTGCAGCAGGCTGCATTCCTTCAAAATCTTCCATTGCAAGATCTATGGCTGATGACATCCCTTTTTCAAGAATTTTTGTTTTAAAATCGTTTATATCTTACAAAGTATATAACACAAAGACATAGTTTGCGTTAAAATCAGAAATTGATTAGATTAATAATAAAAATATAGTCCAAAAGATAAAATTCCTATCAAGAAACAATAAAAAGAAAACATCCAAAAATTACCTTTTTTAATTATGTAATAGAGAAAATTCAAAAATAATAAGCTAAAAATAACACATACAAAAAAGGGCATAATCCACGAATACATCAGAGGTAAATTAATAGGTGTTTTAATCAATTCCAATAAAAATGCTCCAGAGATAATCGGAATAGCGAGTAAAAAAGAAAATTTAGCCGCTTCTTCTTTCTTAAGACCAGTGAAAAGTCCGGAAGAAATAGTCATCCCGCTTCTTGAAACACCTGGAAAAAGAGCAAGAACCTGAAAAAGCCCTATAAAAAAAGAGTTTTTCCAATTAATATCTGAAAAAACACTTGAAAATTTGGTGAATAATAAAATAATCCCTGTAAAAATAAACGCGAAAGAAAGAAAGAGAAGTGAAGAAAAAGAACTTTCTATTCTAGATGAAAAGAAGTAACCAAAAATTGCAGCAGGTATTGTAGCAATAATTAAATATATCCACATTTTTCTATACTCCCGATCAAAGAGAATAAGCTTAATTATCTCTTTTCTTGTAAAAATAATAACTGCTAAAAGGGAAGCTAAATGAAGAACAAGAAAAAATAACATGTTAGGTTTATGTTTAAAAATAATTTCAGCTAATGCCAAATGACCAGAAGATGAAATTGGGAAAAACTCTGTTGCTGCCTGTATAACTGCAAGGAAAATCTCATATAACATTATCTACCAAATTAGAAGACTTATTTAAATATTATCAATAAACATAAAAACCCAAAAATGCTATATAACTCATGCTAGAAAAACTTGGAGAAGCATTAAGAAAAACCACAAATAAGATAGCGAATGCTATATTTCTTGATAAAAAAATGGTTGAAGAAATAATAAAAGAGCTTCAAAGAGCATTGATTAGCGCAGATGTAAATGTTTTTCTTGTAAAAGAAATAACAGAAAAACTTAAAGAAAAAGCATATGATGAGCGAATCAAAGGTGTAGAAAAGAAAGAGGAATTAATAAAATATCTTAATGATACGATTCTTGAAATAATTGGTGGAGAAAAGAAGGAAATAGTCTTAAATGAAAAAAAACAAACAATAATACTTCTTCTTGGACTTTATGGCGCCGGAAAAACGACCACTGCCTCAAAACTTGGCCTCTATTATTCAAAAAGAGGGAAAAAAGTTGCTCTTCTTGGACTTGATGTTCATAGACCTGCTGCTTCAGACCAATTAGAACAATTAGCAAAACAAAACAAACTTGCATGCTTCATAGACAAAGAAGAGAAAAATGCTTTAAAAATTTGGAAAAAACATAAAACCGAACTAGACAAATATGATTTAGTTATTGTAGACACAGCTGGAAGACACTCCTTAGACAAGGAACTTGTAACTGAAATAAAAGAATTAAACGAAAAAATAAAGCCAGATTATAAAATTTTAGTAATACAGGCAGATATCGGTCAAGCAGCAAAAAAACAGGCAGAAGAATTTCAAAAATCTCTTAATGTAAACGGAGTTATAATTACCAGGATGGATTCTACTGCAAAAGCAGGTGGTGCATTAACTGCTTGTTATGAAACAAAGGCGCCTGTCTTTTTCATAGGAACAGGTGAAAAAGCTAATGAAATAGAAACCTTTAATCCAAAATCATTTGTATCTAGAATTTTAGGGATGGGCGATTTAGAAGGATTGTTAGAAAAAGTTCAAAATGCAGTGGATTCAGAATCACAAAAAAAACTAAAGAAAAATCTGGAAGAGGGCAAATTTAATCTAAGAGATTTCCAAGAACAGTTAAAATCTATGGGATCTATGGGCAGTTTTGATAAAATTCTTGATATGATCCCGGGTATAAACAAAGATAAAATTCCAGAAGGTATGCTCGGCACTCAAGAAAATAAGATGAAAAAATGGAGTCATATTATTGATTCAATGACTCCTGAAGAAATTGAAAATCCAGAGATAATTGAAAAACAAACTACCAGATTAGGAAGAATTGCTAAGGGAAGTGGAACTACAACTTCTGAAATCCGTCAGTTGATAAAACAATACAACCTTCTAAAAGAATTTGCAAAGGGTGGCATGTCTGAATCAGATTTAGGTGCAGGTGGATTTTCTCAAAAACAGATGATGAAACTTGCAAAAAAGTTTGGAAAAAAAATGAGGAGATAATTTCTACGATGCGAATTCTGATAAAGATTGGGAGTGCCCTTACGAATGAAGATAACAAATTTAATTATGAACTCATAAGGGAAAAAGTAAAAGAAATATCTGAACTCCATAAAGAAAACAACGAGGTAGTAATAGTAAGCTCTGGGGCAGTTGCCTGTGGCATGGAAATAGAAAGATTGAATGAGAGACCTAAAGAAACATTAAAACTACAGCTTCTTTCTGGCGAAGGTCAAGCAATCCTCATGAAAAATTATCAGGAGTTGTTTGTAAGGGAGAATATCAGAGTCTCACAAATTCTTTTAACACACCACAACTTTGATACAAAAGAAGAAAAAGAAGCTATTGTAAAGATAATCCATGCTTATCTTAAACAAAATATAATTCCTATTATTAATGAAAATGATTTGATTAATAAAGAAGAACTTGAAGATAACAAATTATTTCCAGACAATGATATTCTTGCAGCATTAGTAGCAAAAGAAATTAAAGCAGATATTGTCCTAATTCTTACAGATGTAGGTGGTTTGTACAAATCAAATCCAAAAATAAGCAATAATCCTGAACTAATTGAAGAAGTAAGCAAAATCGATGAAAATATAAAAAAGATGGCTCAAAAAGATACAAATTCTCTTGGTTTGGGCGGAATGTATTCAAAAGTTATTGCAGCAGAAATATTGACGCGGAGTGGAATTAATACAATAGTTGCAAATGGAAACTTAAAAATAAATTATATTCTGGAAAATAAAGTTAAAAGAACGATTTTTAAGGCAAATTAACAGTATTTTTATAGAGATGCAAATCAATGAGGTTTCTGCCTTCTCTAATCCATCTTTTCTTATCCCCCTCAAGTTGTGCAACTTCAATATCCTCTAAAAACATAGGTTCATTTAATAACCAATAAGAAATATGCCCAAGAGTATAAGTAGTTTTATCAAAAAGATTAAGCGAATTTAGCTTCAAGGCAATGCTCGTATAAACTTTCTGCACATCTTCAAAAGTATAATCCAGACTTCTAGCAAGTTTTACCCATTTTCTTCTATCAAGGAAACCTTGTCTAAATCCCATAACAGAGATAAGAAAATTATATTTAAAAAGAAGACTATATATAATTACATATAATGAAATCCCAAATCATCGCCCAAGGTGCAGAAGCCAAAATAATTAGAAAAGGAAACTTGATCATAAAAGACAGAATATCAAAAGGCTATCGCCACCCAGAACTAGACAAAAAAATAATAAAAACAAGGACAAAAAAAGAAAAAAATCTTCTTGAAAAAGCATCAAAAATCATCAACGCGCCAACTCCTGAACAAACTTATGAAATAAATATTATAAAAATGCCCTTCATAAACGGCAGAAAGCTTTCTGAAAGCCTTGAAAAGCTTGATTATAAAAAAATATCAAAAGAAATAGGAAAAAGCATTGCAAAACTACATGATAATGATATTATTCACGGCGATTTAACAACAAGCAATATGATTTGGGTAGATGACCAAAAAAAAAGTAGATTATATTTAATCGATTTCGGTCTCGGCTTCACGAGTAAAAGAATAGAAGATAAGGCCGTAGACTTACACCTTATCAAGCAAGCCCTTGAAGCAAAACACTTTTCAATTCATAAGGAATGTGAAAAGATAATTATTGAAAATTATAATTCCAAAGATAAAGAAAAAGTGCTAGAACAGCTTAAGAAAGTTGAAGAGAGAGGGAGATACAAGCATTAATTTCTAATAGGAGCATATTTTATCCACTTTCCTTCTGAAACAACTTTTATTTTACCACTATCATAAATAATCGCAGAATCATCATCTAAGGCATATAAATCTCCATCAAACTTGCTTACTAATTTTTTTAAAAATATATCTCTTACTTTTGGAAAATTTTTAGAATTTAGATGTGGTCTTACATAAAAATTCACATAACCTAGTCCTGAAAGAGGCTTTTTAGTTTCATCCCCATACAAAAATTCCCTTGAAGCAGAAAGCCTTTTACTTAAAACAATTGTGCCTGCGCTAATCCCCACATATACTCTCTTCTTTAATAGTTCTGGAAGCTCTTTAATCAATCCTGACTTAGTAATCCAATTCATCAAATAACTAGTATCACCCCCGCCCATAAAAATAACATTGGCTTTTTCCAATAAGGGAAGCCATTCTTCTTTTTTCATGACAGAAATATCCACTATGTCTACAGAACCTATCTTTTTACAATTCAAAATATCCTCTTCCAACCATTCTTTATTTCCTCTTTTATTATTGGCAGCCGTGGGAATAAAAGCTATTTTGATTGGTGCATTTACAATACTTCTAAGAGCTTCTGCTAAAGATAAATTAGTTATACCTGAAGAAGTAAGCATTAATTTCATATTGCCTTAATTAGCTTTAGAGTTATAAATATTTCTACTCAAATCCGCATTAATAATAGCCCCACCCGGATTCGAACCGGGGTCACAGGCTCCAAAGGCCCGTATACTTGACCACTGTACGATGGGGCTATAAAATTATCGCAATTTATAGCGACTGATATTACCAAATTAAGATAGTTTATAAATTTTTTACCCCCAATTTTGTTACCACTTTCAATCTTTTTATCCATATAACAAACTTTAAAAAGATAAAAAATGGTGATAAAGAATAAAAATGGCAAAAACAAAAAAAATAATGAACAAACCAGTCTGGCTCAAATATACTGAGACAGAAGTAAAAGAAATTATCCTAAAAATAGCTGAAAAAAATCCTGGAATGACTGCAGAAAAGATTGGACTTATACTCAGAGATACATATGGAATACCAAAAACAAAGATTTTCGGTTTTAAGATAGGCGATGTTCTAAAAGAAAAAAATCTATATCAAGATCCAGACTTAAAAAATATAGCTGAAAAAGTTACAAAATTAGAAAAACATTTATCAAAACATAAAGGAGACAAAAAAACAGGAAGGTCTCTTATCCGAACAAAAGCAAGACACAAGTTAATCAAAGAATATCTCGGAACCAAGTAGTATTATTAATTTAAATTTTAAGAGGGGAAATGTTAACAAAATTAAGGGAATTTGCAGAAAAATTTTTAAAAAAAACAGAAAAAAAAGATATTCTTGTTATAAGTCATTTTGATACAGATGGAATAACATCTGGAGCGATTTTTGGAAAATGTTTAAAAAAACTTGATAAAAATTTTTCTTTTAAAATAGTTAAGGGTCTTGATGAGGAGATAATAAACAGCCTGCCAAAAACAAAGGTTCTTGTATTTCTAGACTTAGGTTCTGGAAGCTTAGAAGATATTTCAAAACTAAAAAACGAAGTCTTCATAATAGACCATCATGAGATACAAAAGGATTTTAATTATCCTGAAAACATGCATATCATAAATCCTCACCTAGTTGAAAATTGCGAATTAATCTCTGGTTCTTGTGTTGCATATCTCGTTTCAAAAGAGCTAACAAAAAAAGATACAGAATCAGCAAATTTAGCTATAATCGGAATGGTAGGGGATATGATGGAAAAAGACTTAGGACGTTCAGTAAATGAAATATTAAAAGATGCAGGAGCTACAATAAAAAAGGGACTTTTACTTTATCCATCAACAAGACCATTAAATAAAGCATTAGAATACTGTTCAAACCCCTATATACCTGGAATTACTGGAAATTCATTTGGGGCCTGCGATCTATTAAGAGAAGCAGGAGTAGAATTTACAAAAAGTGGATACAAATCTTTAATAGAACTTGAGGAAGATGAAATGCAAAAGCTTGTTACAGCACTTGCATTAAGATTTCCAAACCATGACGCAATAAGCGGACTTATAGGTAACCTTTTTCTCATAAAGTTCTTTAATAAAATTGAAGATGCAAGAGAATTATCCGCTTTAATAAATGCCTGCAGTAGAATGGGCAGTAGTGAAACTGCATTATTATTCTGTATGGGAAACAAGAATGCAAAAGAACAGGCTGAAAAGATATATATCAAATACAAACAAAGTATTATCAATGCTCTTAATCAAATAAATTCTCATCCAAAAATAGAAGGCAAGCAATATGTAATAATGAATGCCCAAGAAAGAATATCTGATACTATCATTGGAACAATAGCAAGTATTCTTTCAATGTCTTCTCTATATGAAGAAGGAAAAATAATAATTACTATGGCCTATAATCAAGATAAAATAAAGGTTTCTTCAAGAATATCTGGTAGAAAAAATGTAATAGAAAATGGAAGAAATCTCAAGGATATAATGGACAGTATAACTGAATTAATCGGTGGAGAATCAGGCGGCCATAAATTCGCAGCAGGATGTGTTATATCCAAAGATAAAGAAGAAGCTTTCATTGAACTCATTAAAAAGAAGCTAGATATTGAAGTTGTAAAGATTTAAAAATCACCAAAACGCTTATTTCTCAGACAAAAATGAAAAAAAACAGATTTATAAAAGTAAGATGCCAGGCATGCAAGAATGAGCAGGTTATTTATGAAGGCGCAACAACAAGAGTAAAATGCCTTATCTGTAATGCAGTTATAGCAGAGCCGAAAGGCGGAAAAGCAGAATTGAAAGCAAGCAGAATAGAAGTTCTTAATTAGATATTGAATTCTATAAATACTTAAAAACCAAACTGACTAAGTAAGTAAAATGACAAAAACAATACGGTCATTAATTGTTACATCATTAAATTATAGTGGGAAACATGAATGGACGTCTCCCGGCGATCTATTTAGAGAAGCCCAAGAAAGAGGATATAATGGAAGTCAGGAGAGATTATTACAAAGAGCAAATGAATTGGCAGAGCAAGGAATCTTAGAAGCCAGAAAGAGAGGAATGATGCAAAATAATTGGTATCGTTATACACCTCACATAAATATTTTTCAAGAAACAATACAAAGATTAGAAGCAACTCCTAATGTCCCCCAGCAGATTATTAAAACATCCTTATTTTAAAGCTGACGCTAAAAAAAGATGGGGAAATGTTGATTCTTATTTAAGACCCAAATAAAATGCCAGAACTAAAAAAATTACGTTTTGCAGATCCTATGCCACAAATCCTGTTTACAGGAGAAAAAAATAAGACATTTAGAGTTACAAGAGGAGAAAGATATCAAATTGGAGATAACATATCTCTCTGTTATGTTGATGGAGAGGAATTTGCTCAAGCAACAATAACTAATAATTATATTAAAACATTTAAAGAATTAACCCCTGAAGACTGGAATGGCCATGAAAGGTTTGTTTCTGATGAAGAAATGTATGCTATCTACTCTAAGTGGGAAGGGTTTAGAATTGGTCCAGAAACAGAATTAAGAGTTATCTGTTATGAAAACTTTAAACCAACAAAAGAATCATTACCTGCACAGACTATAAATTTGCACGGATAAAAAGAAAAAGGATAGTTAAAAAAAACAAAACCAATTAATTTAAAAGTCATATCTCTTTAATTAATCTATGAATAATCAGAAACTTGATGAAGGCAAAATAGTACTATGCACTGTTGACAGAATAGTCGGAACTATAGTTTTCGTAAGAATTGATGATTATGGACTTGAAGGAACAATAACTTTCTCTGAAATTTCTCCTGGAAGAATAAGAAACATAAGAGATTTTGTATTTCCAGGAAGAAAGATAGTATGTAAAATATTAAGAATAAAAGATACCGGAATAGACCTTTCACTTAGACGAGTTAAATTAAAAGAAAAAAATGAACTTAACGAACAATACAAAAGAGAAAAGAGCTATACTGAAATGTTTAAGAGTATTCTTGGAAAAAATGCAGAAAGTGCTCTAAAAAAGATAAATGAAAAAGAGGAGTCTATTGTTTTATTTCTCGAGAAAATAAAAAAAGATAAGACACTTATTAATGAATATCTCTCTAAAGAAGATGCTGAAAAAATAGTAAGAATTCTTGAAGAAAAAAAAGTGAAAGAAGTATCTCTTCTAAGAAAATTTTCAGTAACAAATAAGGGACAGAGCGGGATTATTGCAGTAAAATCACTTATAGCAGAAGCATCAAGGGGAACAAATGCAGATGTCTCTTATATTGCAGCCGGAAAATATCTAATAAAAATAAAGTCTACTGATGCAAAAAAAGCAGATAATTTGCTAAGCAATGTACTGAATAATATTGAACTTGCTTCAAAAAAGAAAGGTTGTATCTTTAGTGTTAACAAGAATTAAACTAATTTCTTTTGCTTTTCCTTAGAAACTAATTTTCCATAGGTGCCATCATAACCTGGCTCAACTTTCAAATTTGCAACTCGATTGTCAATGATAAGCTCAAGAAGTTTTTCATTAGCAATCATTTCTTTAATAAGAATGTTTTTATCAGTCTTCAAAAGAATATTAAATTCATTTCCAAATTTTGCTATCAGCTTGTTATAAATTTCCCAAGTTTTCTTCGATTCTACTTTTGAACCGATTGAAAAAGCAATAAGTTCATGAAGAGGCAATATTTTAAAGAACATTTTTGCATTTGATGGAATTCCATTAAAATTATTCAATTCTTCAACTCGATTTTCCACTCCTATGACCAATTCTTTCTTACAAATAGGACAAATTCCTTTTATTTCTTTTGTTTTTTTAGGAGAACAAGAAAAATTACATAACCTATGCCCGTCATAATGATATTTCCCATAAGCAGGTTCTGTTTCAATAGTGGCCTTAAATGTCCTATTTTTTATTTGTGATACTATCAAGTCATAAGTTATCTCGTTATTTTCTGAAGAGAAAAATATTGTAGCTTCTCTTCCTAATCTCCAGGGCCAGAAAGAATGAGAATCAGAAAAACTGACTATAGATTTAGTTCCAAGTTCTGCGATTTTCCAATTCATTTCAGGATCAGAGCTCATTCCTGTCTCAATAGCATGAACATTATCTACCTGACTTCCAAATGCATCTTTTAAACTATCAAACCCACTCTCACTGCCAAAGAGGCCGAACCATGGGGTCCAAATATGTGCGGGAATTATTTCAATGTCGTTACTTATAGCCTTCAAATCTCTCACAAAGTCCTCGCAGGATATCTTAAAAATAGGTCTACCATCATAATCTCTTCTACCCTTACTAGAAAGATAATCGTTTATCTTACTATTTATTTCTAAAGAAGGAACTAAATAAACCAAATGAACTCTTCTTCCTTTCCCACCAGAAGTAAAAACAAGACTTATCTCTCCTGTCAACATAAAAGGAAACTTTCCAACTTCATCCTGAAACCAATAGATGCCTTTTTTCTCAACAAGTTTGGCCTTAATCTCCTCCAGCCATTTATCATGAGAAATATCCCCTGTTCCCAGAAGATTTATTCCTTTTACTCTTGCCCATTTAACTAAATTAACAATATCTAAATTTTTAGAAGTCGCTCTTGAAAATCTAGAGTGTATATGCAAGTCTGCAATAATGTCTTTATCTTCAAGTTTAACAAGCTTTATTTTTTCATTGCTTGTTTCCAAGTTTACTATTGCCTCTTTTACAAAACTAGATATCATGATAATTCAAAATAACTGCTACTTTTAAAGTTTTATAATATAGAAAACAATTATAATACTGCTTAAGCAGTGAATGTTGCCTTGCAACAATTTGTTTTCTATCTTTTAAAAACTATACAAAACTCACTAAAAATTCAATGCCAAAGTTTTTATAAAGTTAAGAACAATATTTTAATTATGCGCCCATAGTTCAGCCCGGATAGAACACGACCTTGCGGAGGTTGTAACCGAGGTTCAAATCCTCGTAGGCGCGTTAAATATAATCTTGGTTAATTTTTCCCCATCTTATATTCTTCCACACTCTTTCATGAACAAAAAAGAAAACCATTTTAATTAAGGAAAGAACAAAGCTGAATATCAGGGAACTTTTCCAATCCCCATATATCAAATAAACTGCAATCAGAGTCAGTATAAATGAGATTAATTCCCAAATCGCACCTTTCAAAAAACTTCTTTGATATGTTGAGGGCATGTTTTGTTTTTTTAAACTGAGAAATAAAGATGAATGAAGTTTAAAAATCTAGCGAAAACTTAGGATGTTTGAGCTAAAACTTCTTGAAAACGTGTTATTTTTGGACAAGCCCTATAATCTTTTCCAGTAAAATCACATTTGTTATATGGCTGATCTACATCAGATCTTCCAGTTAACAAACAACTAGGAACATCATCTGCATCGCCGCGTAAACCAAATTCTCTATTTGGGCATTTTGAAAGACAAAAGTCTCCTAATTCTTTTATTGCACCATCCGGTTCACAATTAAAATTTATATCTTGCCCGCCAAATTCGGCAGCTCCTTCAAAACCATAATCTCCCATTTTTACTCAATATCGCCGTCAATAATACCTTTTCCAGAAACAAAGAAAAGTGTTTCTGAATCTGGCAAGTTTGGCGAATCTATTAATTTAGCAACTCTGCTGTCTTTCTTTCCTCTTCTAAAATACATTCTATATGTAGAAGCATGTCCAACAATATTTCCTCCAATAGGGGTAGTTGGATCTCCAAACATCATTCCAGGATTTGCCATAACCTGATTTGTAACATAAACTGCAAGATTGCATTGTTCTGCAGTTTTCATTAAATTATGAAGATATTTATTAAGTTTCTGCTGCCTGTCTGCTAATTGTCCTCTTCCTGCAAATTCTGCCCTGAAATGAGCAGTTAAAGAGTCAACAACAATAAGTTTTATCGGCTCACCATTTTTTATCATTTCAGCAACCCTATCAAGAAGTAAAATCTGATGGTCGCTATTAAATGCTCTTGCAACAAAAATATTTTTTAATACTTGCTCAGGATTAAGACCATTTCCTTCGGCAATTTGTTTTATTCTTTCTGGTCTAAATGTCCCTTCTGTATCAATAAAAACAGCCTTTCCATTTGCACCGCCCATTTCAATAGGAAGCTGGACCATTACAGAGAGTGAAAAACCCAATTGTGATTTTCCACTTCCGTAGGCCCCAAATGCCTCTGTTATTGATTTAGTTTCTATTCCCTTTCCCCCAAGAAGTTTATCAAGATTTTTACTGCCAGTAGTTATATTACCTACTTCTTTTCTTTTTTCTGCAAATTCCATACCATCCTGAAATCCAAGACTCATCATTTTTCTTGAAGCCTGTATTGCTTTTCTTGCAACAGCTTCCCCTATTCCTGCCATCTCAGAAAGTTCGCTTGGAGAAAGCACAGCAATGCCCATTAAATCGTAAATTCCTGCTTCTTCAAGTTTCTGTGTTGCACTTGGTCCAATACCGGGTAAATCAGAAATCTTTGTCTCTTTTTCGCCTTTTTCTTTTTTTGTCTTTTCCTTTTCAGGTTTTTCAGATTCAACTTCTTCTTTTATCTCTTTTAATGATGCCATGTATAAAAATACGGAGCCCAGTTTATAAGCATTATTTTTCTAGGGTATATATATCCGAGAAGTGAGAAAAAATTAAGCCTGTAGAGAGCTCAGAAAATTGATATTTTCTGATCCGTAAAGTGCTTAGCTACTTTCCGGGATTGAAAGTTCAATCCTTAATCTCGCATCCCCATTTTGAGAGAATATTTGAAAATGCTAAAATGAAGATGCTCGAAGCCTGCAGAGAGGATTGAACTCCCGACCCCTTGATTACGAATCAAGTGCTCTACCGACTGAGCTATGCAGGCGTAAATAAATTAAAAAAAAGAATTATTTAAACTTATAGCGAATTTTATTTAAAGAAATGATCTACTTCAACTGCCAGCTTATTCATAACCATGTGAAGAGTCTTATTAAAATCCCAATCAACAGCACTTGCCTCAATAACATGAACTGGTCCTGAAATTTCTGCACGAAGACTATACTTCTTTCTTTTATCAAAATTATCTCCTGATTTTGAGTATTCTTTTATAGAAATATTCAAAAGAAAATCATTCTTTATTTTCCATTTAAGCTTTTCATATGCCTTACCTATTATCCTACTTGCTTCTTTTTTCTCTTCTTCAGTCAATAAGTCTATTCCTTCTATCTTAAAATTATCCATGCTTATTTAAAAAGAACACTCAATTTATATACTCTTCGATTAGTTTATTTTTTCTGAAGTTCTTCAATCAGCTTATCAAAATTCACTTCTTCTATTTCCTTTACGAAAAGCTCTAAACTTTCAGAAAGTTTATTTTTTCTAGAAGATGCTTGAATTAAAAACTCCTTCCCGATTAATTCTTCTCTTTTTGGCATAAAACTTTCAGGACTCTCTAATTCTGCATCAGAAGCAATCTTCTTTATTTGCTCTGAAAACAAAACTGCCCTGATATTACTCGTTCCATCATCTACAATAAGGGTGAGTATAGCTCTTCTTTGAGGATTCACCTTTCCGTGAGCTTCACATTCTCCTGCTTCAGAAACCTTTTTTCCACATTCAGGACATACTTTGAAAAAAGTTGGCCCAAAGATCTGTACAACAAAAGCTCTAATATCAACATTTTCATTAAAACCTATCTCAGAGATGTTTTTATTATTAAAAACCTGCTTTGTCTGAACGTTTTCAATAATAATATCGCTTTTCTTAATATCAGAAAAACTAGTAAGATGAATTTCAGAGTTTCTAACATCTGCTCCAGAAATTTCAACAACATCTCCTTCTTTTATCTCTCCTCGTTCGATTAAAGCAATATGATTCACATCCCATAATACAATTCTAATATTTGCTGTCTCATCTGCAATTGTAAAGCTTCCTATTTTTCCACTTCTTCCATTCTTATTATATTCAACAACCTTATTCATTTTGATTATTTTTCCAGAAATATTTATCTTTTTCATGCCGGTAAGAAGCTCAGAAATCTTCATTTTTTGCTTTTCAAAGTTTATTCCCAATTCAGAAGCAACAATCTGCGCTGCTCCTTCTTTACTTATTAATCCTGAAAGCTTTGCCCTTTTACCTTCTATTCTTCTTTCTAATTCTTCTCTTGATATTCCAGAATTCTGCGAGATAAGCTTCAAAATTTGTTCGTAATTTCCTTGTAACATCTTTTTATAATTCACTATAAAAATTATGATATTTAAATACTATGGTTAAACAAAATAACTATCAAAAATAAAAACTCAAAACAAACTTTTATAAACTCTCCAACCGAAAAAACATCATGGGAAAAGCACTAGTTAAAATTAAAATAATGCCAGAATCTCCAGATACTCCTCTTGGAGTAATAGAAGACGAAGCAAAGAAAATTGTTAAAGAAATAGCAGGAACAGAGGCTAAAACCGAAAAAGAGCCTATTGCTTTTGGTTTAAATGCAATAATACTCCAGTTTATGATTGATGAATCTATTCCTCTAGATGGCATTGAAGAAAGACTAAGAGTAATTCCTGCAGTTAGTTCTATAGATATTATTGATTTTAGGCGAGCTTTCGGATAAGTCAATATTTAGTCTTATTAATAACGTTCAGGAAGCGAGCAGAGCGTTTGGATAGGGACAAACTTTCCTAATCATTACACTATACTGACGCGAGCAGAGCTTTCGGATAAATCATATCCCAAAACTTATATAAAACCCCCCTCATTCTAAAATATATGGCACTAACAAACGAACAAGCACAACAAATAAAAGAACAGATTTTCAAACAGCTTGAAAATTTTCCTGAAGATAAAAGAGAAGACGCAAAAAACCACATAGAATCTCTTAATAATGAACAACTTGAAGAGTTTATAATAAAAAATAATCTCATAAAAAATAGCAGTGAATCTGGAGGAGAAAATGAAAACTCTTGCATTATGTGCCTTATTTCTGGAAAAAAAATAAAATCTTTTTCAGTTTATGAAGATGAAAACTATCTGGCTGTTCTTGAAATAAATCCACTTTCAGAAGGCCACACTATCCTAATACCAAAAAAGCACATAGAAAAAATAAAAGATATTCCTAAAAGCTCAGAAGAAATAATAAAGAAAATTGAAAAACATTTAATAAAGAAACTAAATGTCAAAGAGGTAAAGATTACGCCATCGGAAGAAGTAGGACATGCGATTATAAACATTATTCCGGTTTATGATGGAAAAGAAATAAAAAATAGAAAAAGTGCAAAACCTGAAGAATTAAAAAAGATAAAGGAAAAAATCGGAGAGATAAAAGAAGAACGAGAACATAAAAAGGAGATTGAAGCCTCAAAGAACCTTGGTTCTTTAGGCAAAGAAGAAAAAATAGAGATTAAACAAAAACCTGCAGAAATAATAAAGCTTTTAAGAAGAATACCCTAATAATTCTCGAGCGTTAAAATAAATTAAGCTTAAAATAAAAAAAAGCCAGCATCGCCAAAAATCCCAATAAAAAAGACGGCGTAAAGGGAATGCCATATTTAACTAAAGCCTTTCCATGAACGTTCTTCTGTATAATTTTGAGTTCTTCTTCACTTAAACCCTCCCAATTAGGTTTTATTATACTTCTTCCGGCCCTAATTGACTTTACAAGCCAATCCCCAATAGTAAGCCTAGAAACAGGAACAGAATGAACCATACAAGTATCTTCTATTGCCTTTGCATAAAAGAAAAGAAGAGGGCAAAGAGGTATAAATATAATCAATAAAATTAGTAAATAATCAGAAAAATAAAAAGAATTAGCCAAAAATAAAGAAATAGCAATCAAGAATAAAGAAACAAAGAAAAAAGAGAGTAGCAGGAGATAATATTTCTTAACATACTCACAAAATTTCTTTCTAAATTTACTAAAATTTATGGCAGAAAGAACTATACTATAAACAAGCCCATAAATCGCACCAGCAAGAAGAAAAGAAAGTATAAACCAAAAGAAAATCTCAAGATTTATTCTCCAAGATAAGCTCAGAGGTAATATTGTTCCAAGTGCCATTAAAAGCTTAGCATCCCCTCCAGCAAACATTCTAGCATAATAAAATGCATTAGCTAATATAAAACCAACAGCCAATCCAATCAAACCCCATAAAAAATACCAATAATCACTAGTATTCACACTCAAAAATCCACGATAAGCAAGAACAAATGCAACAAGTGAAAAATTCCACCAATTTGCAACCTCCCTCTTACGAAAATCTTGTATCCCCGCAGAAATCATCCATATAACTGCAATGAATATTATAAACCAGTTTGAAGAAGAAAAAATCTCACTAGTTGAATTAAATACATTTAATGGGAACATTTTACTTTACAACACCCTCTTCAGACTTAGTGCGCCACTTTCCTCCGCGCCGATATGGAAAAAGTTTTCTTCGCTTAAACTTATCCTTACCTTTGCTCCTCTTTTCTGAACAACAATAATCATCTGACATCTTTTTATAGTTCTCTTAGGGAGAGGGTATTTTTAAAAGTTTAGGAAAAATTATTTAAGCAGTAATGCTTGGTTCCCATTTACAAAGACCAAATCTTGCTAATTCTGTACATACTGCCTGATTAGATTTAATCAATGAATCTTGACAATTAAGCGGATTACCAGAAACAGCATCCTTACAGGTATTAGTGGCAATATCCCATGTGCAATAATTTGCAAGTTCTTCATTACTACTAGAACACTGATCTATATTCAAAGAACTGCAAATCTTTTCTCCAGCCACACAATTTCCATTACTCATTATATTTGCACAGATATTACCATTTACATAAGTTGAAGCTAAATCCAAACTTGGAGTTTTAGTTTTTAACTGCACACAATATGCCTCATTTGATGCTAGTTCTGAAGTACCACAGACTTTAACTGGAATTGCTGTTTTTCCAATAGCTATTTTTTCGGCGGCACTTACGCCAATACAATTATAATATCCTTTTTGATTATTTAATGTTAATAATCTATATTGACAATAATCAGACAATAATGCAGCATTAGTAGAATACAAATTAGTACATGCAGCTGAAGCTTGAGTAAGATCATTCGGAGCATAACCAAAAACTCCAGATATAAAACTAAATACCTTACTTGGCCCCATTACAACTAAAAATGCTACAATCAAAATAATAATTATTCCTACTATGACGGATAATGGAAACCCACCAGCATCTGCTTGTGCTTTTTTAGTATTAAGTATTCTTCTCATGTTACCTTTTTTATGATTTATTATATACCTCAGGGTTTAAAAATCTATCTCAAATAAGATATCCCTGGTATAGTTAAGAGTTTTTATTGCAGATATCTCATCTGAATCGAAATTTTTTTCAAAAAGAATATCCTTTATCTTTAAGGTTAATGTTTTTTTATCTTCATTAAAACTTATTTTTACATCATACTTACTTACGTTTTTTATCTGATTTTCAAGAGAAGGCACAGTATATTCTCTATAGTTTAAGTTAGATAATTCCAAATATTTCAACTGAAACTTTTTTACAAATTGTTGTTCTCCTATTGCTGGATTTTCTTTCAAAACTTCTTTAGCAACGCCATAAAGATAGAACTTGAATATATCTGCATCAGAATAAAAATTAGGTAACTCTTGAACATCAGTTATTTTTTTATCTATATTATTAAGTCTATTATTGGCTGTTATCAAAAAAAGAATGATTAAGCCAGCTGTAGCTAATACTAAGAGTAAAATAGAAACAGACATACCTGCTTTCTTTTGTTTTTTATATAGCATGTTCATTTGCACATAAAACTATTTTTTTATCAGGAACAATTGGAATTGAAATTAGAATCGTATCTTTCATAAACGGATCGCAGTTTATCTCCTTCTGTCCACCAATAGACGCCCCAAAAACCCTGAAATCTTCAAAACTTTCTTCTTTATTTACTGGGTAAATTGAGATTTCTACCCTGTTAAATTTTGGTTTGTCTCTTAGTTCTGGATGATTTATTATAAATTCATTAAAACTTTCATCAAATAAACTCGATGCTTCATCTACTTGATCTGAATCTTCAATATTCAACGCAGAAAGAACTTCGTATAATGTCTTACCATTTTCCAGGGGAAGATTTAATTGCGTTATCATATCTTCAGTTAAAGATAATTTTTGGCTATAACTGCTTATTCCTACCTTTATTGGATCCTCAGAATAAACTACTAATGCAAGGATAAAAAATATCATCATTACGGCAATAATTATTGTAGCAATTATCCATATGAATGTTGTTCCGGCATAGGCTTTTTTTGATTTTATCATTTTGAATATTAAGCTTGATTTGACGCCCCCAAGATTTTAATTCTCCATAATTTCTGACTTTCTTCATCAAAAACTTGCCCATTAAAAAGATAACATGCAGGAAGATTTTTCTGCTGATTTTTTGTTTGTAAAAGAGAATTATCCCCCTGATTAGCTAACTGAATTTCACAATCTACCTTAAAACTTGTTGCTCCATCTTCCGCAATAAATTTTTCATTTCCCGCATTATCTATCAGATAAACATTAAAATAAAACACTGAAGAATTATGAATGTTCTTATCTATCCCACATTGCCTCGATATGTCAAAATTATTGCTTACAACCTGATTATAATTGAAATTATCATTTAAACAATCAAATATCCTCAGGGCAAAAATTTCTGCTTCACTACTTCTTGTATCTATATATGTTTGATAAAGAACAATCATACCATAAACCATGCCCAAACCAATTACAATCCACACCACAAACATCCAAAAGCTAATATATCTTTCTCCTGCTTTATTTGCTTTAAAAAAAGACATTTTAAGTTTTGATTATCAATGAATTTTTTTGTGGAGTCAAAAAAAATGAAGAACTAGTTATATCACTAGAAAAGTAATATGCATGTCCGGTAGATGAAGAAGTTTTAATCGTAAAATTATTATTCTCTTTATCCACTAGGAGAATATTATCTTCAAAATTATTTTTATTTGCCACATTATAAATTTCTTTTAAATCCATTTCCAAAACACTTCCTTCTCTCATACTATCTGTAACCATTACTATCTTTTGACCATATATTTTTTCAAAACTATCTGCTCCTGTTCCAAACATGACGATAGCCAGTCCCAATATTCCAATAAACGCTGCATTTAATAAAACAAAAATGACTGCGCTGTTTAATGTATCTTGAGCTTTTTTGTTTTTCATGTTAAAAATTATTTTATGAAGTCCATTTGACACTTATATTTCTCAAATATATCCGAATTATACTCAAATATTGTCGAGGGAATAATCTCTGTGCCGGGAGTAATCCAATTACCAAATGCTCCTCCGGCCAGGGTGCTTCCTGAAAGAATAATAACCGGAATTCCCAAACTTCCACCAGAAGCGACTACTAATATCCCCCCAACTAAAGCAACTGTTCCTCCCCCTATTGTTCCTAACCATCCCCCCTTAGAAGTAATTGCCATTATTGCATATTTCTTATTTGTTGAAATAGAAGTTATAGAGTTCTTACCCTTCAATCCTTCTTCAATTGCATTCACTAAATAAGGATCTGCTATTCTAAAGAGATAATAAAGATAACTAACACTTTCTTCTCCGGGGGTAGGATTTTTAGCCAGATAATTAAGATAGTTTATATAATCCAATTCCATTTTAGAATTTTCTTGTTGCAGTTCTTTTGAAAAAGCAAAAATATAGCAAGGAGAACAATAGGATTTCTCCCAATCAAAACCACGAGGATAATAATCTAACTTTCCCTGTCCAAGCATCTTCCAACAAGAATATTGAAGTTTTGCTAATTCTTCTTTCAATTTTTCCTTATCATTACCCACATTTATCTCTTTAACTTTTTCCCCCGCTCCAAAATTATCATTACAATTCTGCAACATCCCACTAGTAAAACAAACATATTGTATTTTACAATTAATTTCAACAGGAAGAACATTTACAGCATCTTTTATATTAAAGGCATTTTTAAGTTGAATAGACGATTCACAGGTTGCAGTATCTGAAACATCTGTTGGAGCCATTCTAAATAAAAAAATAACTATTACTACAAAAGCTATTGCCAAGCTAATTCCAATAAAAGTCATATCCACAGAAATTGTTGCTTTTTTTTTCATCTTATAAAACTCCTAAGAAATGTCCATAAATATCCCAATGCTATAAATGCCATCGCTGCAAATATTATCCATAATATTATTACTAGCAAAGTCGACATTGCTTTTTTATTTTTTGTTGTCATATTATTTAGGTTCTATTGAAAGTTTATCTATTGTTTTATCATAATTTATGCTTATTTTTCCGCCATAATCCTGAACAAGCATGTCTATCGGAATTGGCGACATTGTTTCTCCTCGAAATAATTCAAACAACCAGAGGATAGCTGTAAACCTTGGGTTATTCTTTAGAGTATAGTCATATTTAACTAAAAAATCTTTTGATTTAATCTCAAAACACATTTCGTCATTACTGCAAGTATTTTTTACTGCTTCAACAGTATGGTCTGCAATAGTAGATACTCCGGAAGAACATAAGCATAAACATTTTTTCCACCCCTTGATAAAACAATAATCCGGTATAAATCCCTTCTCTTCAGGCCACCCTACAAGATACCATCCACTTGGACTTAAAAGAAGATAATCTTTTTCTCCGCCCGTTTTATATAACTCTTCAACAATATTTTTCATATAACCCATTTCTGCAGTTGCCTGTTCAATCTGATGCCTTTCTGAGATAGTAGAATAAAGCCTATATCCAAAATAAAACAAGGCAGCAATACATAGAGCTGCAATTATCAAATTTATTGCATGTTCTCCAACTAAAAAAAATCCTTTTTTATTTTTTGTTATCATTTCGTATCTTAATTTATTATACTCCTAAGTTTTTGATAATCCGCTATTAAGGAAGTTTTGTAAATATAAACTTGTTCTTTTTGGGAGGTTTGTAAATAATCTCCGTTACTAGCAGTCACTAAACTAATTTTATCTATCTCTATTTTTTGAGAAATTTTGCTTATCTCAACCTTGGTTAAGTCATCTGAAAAAGTCCCGGGAATATATATCTCTGTCTTTTGAGGTTTAGATTCAGAAAGATAATATTCTAAGGTTTTAATCTCTTTAAAGTCTTTGTTTACTTTCACAGTTATCCATGCGGTTGATTCCCCTGTTGAAGGTATCAGAATTAAATTTGAACTTATTGTGACATTTATCCAATCTGAAGTATCATCTGAAAGATAAACCTTTGTTTCTTGAGGACCAGAAGTATATTGAGAAAGTTCATATTTTAAGGTCTTAATTTTCTTTGAATCTTTAATTATTTCGACATTTATCCATTCCCCCGAAATATCTTTACTTATATTTACTATTATCCATTTACCTTGAGAGGTTTGAGATATTTCGGGTGTTTTTAATCCACTATCCTCAGAAACATCATAATTCGAAAAAATCTCACTTGTAAACCAAATACTGCCATCACTTTCGATTCTGCCAATAACTTCTCCTACAGGAACAACCAAGTTACCAAATATGGCGCCCCTGTCTGCCTCAATATCTATGTATCCATTCTGGGAAGAAAGAGAAAAATAAACATTTGGTGGATTTGGTTTAGCTTTTGGATTAATAAATGGAGTAAATCCATAAGTTTTATATAAATTTCCTTGTGTCATAACTGGAATATTTGAACTTTCCTGACTAGATGTAGAAGTTATCTTAAACATCATACTTGTCCCATTATGTTGATATTGTTCAAAACCTGGAAGAAAACCTGCAAGTTTTGTTAAATTTGCCCTAAACATAAATATCAATACCATTGAGATTACTATTACAACAATAATAACTGCAGCTACTTTTTCGAAAGGATACACTGTCCCTTTTTTATTTATCATCATCCTACTCCGAATAAATTTTTTATAAAAGATATGGCAGAGTTAGCTTTTGGAAAAAGAACGATAAAAATTACTATGAGCGCTATGACAAATGCCGCCAATCCCAGTATAAACCATCCTGACATATCAAACTCCATACCTGCTTTCTTACTCATACTCCTTCTCTTTTTTGCCATACAAACCAAAGATAAAACAATTATTTAAACTTTCCTTAACGCCCCTTGCGGGCATAAAATATCCGTCTTTAAAATTTTTACCTCTCTTTTTGCATCTATTTTCCTAACCTGCCTCCCCCATGAGAATTATTATCAAAACGATAAACTTTCCAGAAAGCTCAATCTAAATTAACCCCCTACAAACCCGGAATAACAAATGCAGCCAGCAAAGACAAAGCCAATATTGCTAAAAATGCAATAATAATATAAAGAGTACCACCTGCAAGAAGATTTGCAGAAATATCATATGTTTCTTTTAATTCATCTTCTCCAGAATCAACAGTAACAAGTGCTTTAGTTAGAATAAAGATTATTTCTATAATATAAATCCCAATACATACCTGCAAGAAATAGGGAGGTATCATTCCTTCAATTTTAAACAAATCTGTAAAAGACCCAAGATTTCCCAAACCAGACATGGCATTTGCACCGCCCATATCTTGTATAGCAGTTAATTTTGAAAGTATAAGTGTAATCATTGATGAAAGACCGATAACAATTCCTGCAAGCAATGGTGCAAGGAAAGTCATATTACTTTTCATATCAGAAACAACATCTGAAAGTAAATCTCTAAGTCTTTCATTTATCTTATTTATGTTTTTTACATACTCAGAAATACTCATAAGAGATTGCGCACAGACCATTAACCCTTTCTTAACGCTTTCAATAAGAATATGCATACTAGTTGCAATGAGATTAGAAGAATAACTTAATATTGCTCCTCGCTTATTGTCAAATATTGCTTTCTCAAGACTCATACCCTGTGAACGAATATTAAGATTAACCATCTTGAAAAAGTCTTCAGTGATCTGTCCCCTTGATGATTCAGCAACTTTTCCGAATGCCATTTCAGCAGGCATTCCATCACCAATTCTGTTTCCTAATTGAAAGAGAGAATTATTAAACTCATTCTCTAATTTTTTTGTATAATCTCTTGATTTAATTATCTCTTTAGTCTTCATCTTATATGAAATAGAAAAAAACAATAATATTGAAAGTGGAATAAACAAACTTAAAAGTAATGCGAGTGGCCCCATCGGACCATTTATAGTTTTTCCATCAGAATCAGTTATAAAACCGAAAAGTTTAACGTCTTTAAAAGAAATGTCTCCATTTGTCCACCCAAAATTTAAGTCTAAATAAGAGGATACTGGAGCAAAGTGAATAATGAAGGGAATAAAACCGATAATCAAAAGGGGAATACAAATAAATGCTGCAATAAGATAAGGTTTTTTTGATTTATATTGTTCATAAAGTGGATTTAATTCTAATAAAGAACTTTCACCATACCCACCCGGTCGTTTCGACATTATCTCATTAGTCATATAAAAAACAGAAAAAGGAATAATCAAATCAAATAAAATAAAAACATGATACCATTGAAATGTTCCTCCCAAAAGAGTAGAACCGAGTGGAATTAATGCAAGACCAAGTGTTGGTAAAACAATTCCAAGCATATACAGATTTGTAAGTGGTGCTTTTACAGAATGAGAAAATTTAAGCATTTTATCATAGACTCCGTCTAAAATAACCTGTAATGACCTCTCAAGAATTTCAACCCTTCTTGCTTCACTAGGTTCATATAAACTAGACTCGACAAGATTAAAACTTTCAACAAATTCGGGCGCATATTCTCTCCATGACTCAAGATAATTATCTAAACTTTCTTTTATTGTGGAATATTTTCCAGTTTCAACATCCCAAAAAACTTTTCTAAAATCTAGAGAAAGGGGGGGATCTAAATGTTTTGAAGCAAAATTTATTGCTCTCTCAAGGTTAGATGTATGTTTCATATAAACCACAGTATAAAGTATGCATGGAATCATCTGAGAACTAGCCTTAAGTCTCCATTTCATCGCTAATCTGCTAGGCATGCTATAGAGATAATAAAAAATAAACATTGAAGAAATTAAAAAAAGAAAAAATAATAAAAGAGGGAAATTTTGAGCCCACCCTAAAAGCCATATTGCTGCACAAAATATGACTCCACCTAAAAAACTAAAGATTGTTGAAAGAAAAGCTGCGGAAACAACTTCACTTGGAGTTAAATCAAGATGGGCAATATTAATATTTTTATCTAACCGATCATAATCCTTTTGGGAAAGTTTTATTCCCATCATTCCGCCAATAGATTTTGCAAAATTCTCATATTTTGAAAGACTTGGCATCATATCACTTTTAAATTGAGCATATTCACTTGAAGAATCACGCGTTGGAGCAGAAGAAAGAGGTGAATCAGTTACTATTTCATTCTGCAATTTTCTTCCATACTTTTTAAGAATATCATCTGCACTAGGATTTGGCATATTTTCTTTTCTTTCTTACCTCTTTTTTAGATATAAAACTATAAGAAAAGAATGTATATAAATTTAATCAGCCAGATACAAGCTTATCTCTCCCTTCCCACGATAAACAATCCTATATTTCCCTTCGCTTCCTTTCCTTAATTCTGTTAAGATCTCGTCTCGCTTTTTTATTGCTTGATTAACACTAAAAAATAACTCTCCTCCGTTATATTTTCCAGAACCTAATTCTTTTATATCAATGCTCACTTCATATTCCTCCTTCCCAATTCTTTTTACCACCTGTATTTCCAACTCTGACCCAATATCTAAAACAACCTTAGAAAGATTAATTTTCTCTTTTACATTATCTCCAACATTTATTCTTCCTCTTCCAGGAGAGTGCATAACTAGACTAGAAACCATATTAAAACCTCTTGGCTGCCTTAATCGCCCACTTCTGCCATTCAGGAAAAACTCTTGAACCAAGCGGAATGCCAATCTCTCTAGTAATCTTCTCGCTTATTTCATGAAAAATATTATTACTAATAACATTAAACTCTGCTTCAAGAAGCATTGGCTTATTCAATTTGTCTGAAATATCCACAATCTCTTTTTTAACTTTTGCTCTAAGAAGAATATTATCATAAACAGCATCCCAATTTCCAGCCCATCCTTTAACTCCGCCAGCAATTGCTTTTATTATCTCAGAGTCTCCATTAATTAAGTCCTCTGTAGGTTCTAATAAATCTGTTTCAGGATTATACTTAAGCAAATCAACAAATCCCTTTTCTTCAAGAGGATCTTTTGTCCACTGTTTTCTTACTTCTGAAACTTGGACAATTCTCCTAGTTGAATGTATTCCATCAGGACTCTTTACAGGATTTGCAACAATAATCAAATCAGTAGCCTTAAAACTAGTTATAGGAACACCCAAATCATTTACAACTCTATCAAAAACACCATAAGGACTTGCGCCGTGAATTGTTCCTGCAACAACATTCGCCAATGCTCCTACTCTCATTGCTTCGTATAATGCACGAGCTTCAACACTTCTTACTTCACCAATTATCAAACAACTATCTCCTAATCTTAAACTTGTTCTTATTCCTTCATCTGCTTCAACTTCAGTTGTAGTTTTTAACAATGCACTTCTAACTTTCATTCTCAAAATATCATACTTTAATTTTCTTAGAGATTCAACCGGCAGTTCAAGAGTATCTTCAACAGTAATAACTCTATATTTGGGCATAATCTCCAGCATCAAACTTCCAAGAAGAGAAGTCTTTCCACTTCCCCTTGTTCCTGCAACAAGTATTGTTCTTGCTCCATCAACTAAAAAACTCAAAAGACCTGCAGTAAAAGGGTCAAGCATTTTTTGTTTTATAAAAAGAGGAAGTGTCCAAGGTGATTCTCTATGTCTTCTTATAGAATAAGCCAAACCATTTGGAGAAAGCGGTTGTTGGACTACTGCAATTCTTGCTCTTATATTACCCAAGTTTAAATCAGTATCAAGTATTGGATTTGATTCATCAAGAGGTCTTCCTGAAAGCATTCTAAATTTTGAAGCCCACGAATCAGCATCTTCCTGACTCGGCATAATATTTGTTGAACACTCATCAAACTTTCCATGCCTTAAAAAAATAGAATTTAATGGTATTGGTGCATTAATAGAAATATCTTGAATATTTTTATCCTGAAGTAAAACCTCAATAAGTCCAAAACCAATAGTATGTCTAACTAAAATTGTTGCAAGTCTGTTTAAATCTGCATAATTTAACTTAACTTGTTGACTTTCAGCCAGCTCTCCCAATAAATCTCTTGCAACATTGAAAAAAATCTGTCTTGTTCTTTCAGGATCTGTAAACTCTTCTGCCTTCGGTTGATGCTCAATAAGAACATTTCTAGCAAGATTAAGAAGCATATGCTGTTCTTCTTTTAAAGTATATTCTGGCGGAGTTATATGATAAAGAAACTTTACTTCTTCTGGTCTTTTCATTATAGTTACTGTTGATTGATCAAATCCTTCTCCAACAGTATACTGGTCTATCATTTCAGCATCAGAAGGTAACTGAGAAACTAAATGAGTAAAAGTAAAGTTTGGAATTATATCTGGTCTAAAGATTTTAGTGTATAACTGTCTATCTCCCAACCGATAGCTTGAAAGATCTTCTAATGAGTTTTGTATTATCTTAATATTAGAAAGCAGGTTAAGAAACTTCTCTAAAAGATGAATATAAAAAAGTGCATCGTATTTTTCATTTTCTGTTTTTAATTTTTCCAATGCAAGCTTTTCTGTTGAGATATAATCTTTAAGTTGGATATAACAAGAAATAGGATCGCTTTTCAAAACAGTAAGAATATAGCTCAAGAAATTATATCTATCGCCTACTACTGCAGGATTATTCATGGATATTTTATTTGGGGATAATATCTTTTCTTGTTGCATGAGAAAAGTATATATGTCTGCTACTTCCTGAAGAAGAGAAACTTGGGAGAAATCATAATTATAATTTCTCTGTTGAACAAAGACAATCCGAGAAATATTTGGTGTTTTGATAAGATAATCAATAGTATAGGACATTATTTCAGGATATTCGGCAACGCTTGGAACAAATGGCGCACCTAAATAATTTACATAAAGTACATCCTGTCCGCCTTCTCTTTGAACCTCAAAAGCGTAAAGCGGTGTTCCTGGTTTGAATAGCATATTGTTTCCTCGTTTTCCTATAGATAATAAAAATTACAGGTATTAAAATAGTTTTGCATACCAAAATAGTAGGTTTTTAACACCGGAATTATCGATAAAAACAATTTTAAACCCCCTAAACATGGATAAGATATAAAAGAGGAACATGGCAGCTCAAAACCAGCAAGAAGATTATTTCAATTCTTTGGTTTCTAATATAAATACGAAACTAAGAGATATAGAAGAGAAACAAAGCATAATCAAAGATAGAGTAATATTAATAGGAAATAATCTTATTTCAGAAAAGGATAGAGTTGATGAAGAATTAGTTGAAATAAAGAAAAATTTAGTTGACCTGACAAGGGATTTAAAAAGACTAAAGCTCATGTTGGGAGGGATAGTAGAAACAAATAATAATTTTGCAAAAAGGGCTGAATTAGAAATTTTAGAGAGACAATTTAAAATGTTTCAGCCACTTGAACTTGCAAGAATATCAGATGTTGAAAATATTGTTAAAAAAGTCTTAGATTCAAGAGAAAACAAAAAACAACAAAATTAAAAACCTAAAAACACACATAATACAATGGCACTATTAGAAAGAATATCTGCAATGAAAAAAGAGGGTAAATCCAGTCAAGAAATAATTAAAACACTTGGCGAAGAGGGAATTTCACCTAGGCAAATTAGTGAAGCACTATCTCAATCAGATATAAAATCTGCTGTTTCAGCAGAAGAAAATATGCAACCCAGTATAATGCAAACTACAGAGCAAACAACAATGGGAATGTCAAACTCTTCTGAACCAAATCAAAATATTTCTGCTCCAACAGCACCACAATATGCTCAAGAAGAAGGCCAACAAAGTTATACTCCTCAACCAACAGAACAAGAACAATATCCACAACCAGCATATAACAATCAAGATTACACCCAAGGGTATGACTCTTCACAAAGTTATAGCCAACAGCCACAAGTTGATATTGAAACAATAAGAGATATAGCCAATCAGATAATAGAAGAATCAATTGATAAATTGAAAGAACAGCTTTCTTCAACAGGAAAAATGAAGACTGAAATTAATGTCAAAATACAAGAGATTGAAAGCAGACTTGAAAAAGTAGAAAGTATAATACAACAGCTTCAGTTTTCAATAATAAAAAAAATGGGAGACTATGGTGAAGCTGTTTCAGATATATCTAAGGAAATAAGGGCAACTCAAGACTCTTTCTCAAAACTTATTAATCCAATTATGGATAAAAAAAGAGGAATTCAAGAAGAACAGCCTGAAAAAAAGCAAAACTTAACTGAAAAGAAAAATAGAGATAATAAAACAGGCAAATCTGGTGCTAGTTTTGAAGATTATTTAAGATAATTCTCGCAGTGATATAACTAGAATAGAATATTCAAAAAGATATATCTCCCACATAAATCTCAATTCAGGTATAATTGATTATAAGCTGTCACTACTAAGTTACAACATAACGAAAGATTTATAAAGCAACTATCCTTTCAAGGTTTATGGAAATAATATCCTTCATCAATGAATTTAATGCTCTTTGGATCTTTCTCATATCCATAATTCTAGTTTATGCAGGACTTATAAAATTAAAAATACCTGGAAGCAATTGGATTATAGCAATATTGAGCTTATTAGTATCAATGATTTTCTTAACAAACAGCCAAGCAAGACATTTTGCCATAGATCTTGTTCCATATTTTGCTTTAATACTCCTTGGAGGCGTATTTTTACTATTAACACTAATCTTTGTAGCGGTAAAAATAGATGTTTTTCAAAAGCCAATAGCAATAGCAGTTCTGGTAGTGGCAGTATTAGTAATAATCTTTACTGCCTTTCACGCTATCCCTACTCTTTATCACATGCTTCCAGACACATCTGATTCACATCTAAACCACCAGATGGTTGAAGTAAAAGACTACATTTATTCTCACGACTTTAAAGAGAATTTTTGGTTTGTTTTAGGAACAGTTGGAGTCTTTCTAGTATTAGTTTTAGTTAAGGCTACGAAATAAAGAAAACTTATTTTAGTTTAGTATACTATGAAATTATGGTGATTTTTTTCCAGTACCAACAACAACTGCTATTAATCCTGCTATGATTAATAGAACAATTACCGCAGGAGCATATTGTTGCCATGCCCAACTACCTACAAATGAAGTGTCATCCAATGAAGAATACATGGCTATAATAAAAACTAATGCAGAAACTCCAAATAAAACATATTTTATCCAATCAAGTTTTGCGTCTCCGCCCATGAATATTCCAAATAAAATTATTGCTGCCAAAAGTATACTTAATCCTATTGCAAGATTTGGAGCCATACTAACTAAAAAGTTAGGAAGAAAATCATTATACAAACTTAAAAGTCCAAGTGCAATAGCAATAATAACATGAACTCCTTTATTTTCTCCAAGAATTTTCATATTTGAAAGAATACCATAAATCAAAGCAAATACTAAAAGAAACGGAAGAACATATTTAAAAATTCCCTGCATCTCTGCCTGATTAAGAAGGTCTACTATTGACCAGCTTGATAAAAATAATCCTGTCATCACCATTTTGTTATTTATCTTAAATTTATCTTATTTATATATCTTTTGTTTATTTATCTTCCTTTTTGCCTGTTCCAAAAACAACAGCAATAACTGCGCCGACTATGATTACTCCAAAAACAATATTAATAAAATACTTATTTTCTGAGTAAAACCAATCTTTAATATTGTCCCAAGAGCCAGTATAATAAAGAACTGCGATTGATACTGCCAACGCCACGATAATTCCTAAAATCATCTTCATATTCTTATCAAGCGGGTCTCCCTTTGTATCTCCATAAACAAAACCATAAAGTAAAAGAAAAACAAATAAAATTACAAGAACAACTGCAAAAAATGGAACTATCTGTTTTATGAGCCCAACATAGGAAGAAAAAGAAAGAAGGATAAGTCCTGAAACAAGAGCAACAATAGCATTAATCTGTCTTTTTCCCTCCCCTAAGATTTTAGATTTTTCGAGAATAGCAAAAATAAGTACAAAAACTAATAAAAAAGGTAATAAAAAATCCTTTACAACTGGGTAATTAAAAAAATATTCTCCTGTTGCCATTCTTTTTTAAGTTAGATTAATTTGATTTTTCTTCAGAAAGGTCTACAGTTGCTCCACCATCTGAAGATGGTTCGTCTGTATCTGCAATAGGAAGATTTGCCTTGTTAATTACAAAAACATCCCCTATGGCCTTAACAAATTGATGAGGGATTATTACTCCTCTTGCTCCATTAAGTCTTACTGCCATTTCTCTTGCAACTCTTATTCTCCAACTATCAACTTTATTCTCTAAAAGAATTGCTTCTTCAACTTCTCCAAAAAAATCACCAGAATCAGTAAAAACTCTTTTTCCAATGACTTCACTAACTTTTTTTATGCTTAACATAGGGGAATATAAAGGGGGTGCTTTAAATAGTTTTCGATTTTGTGAAATATCTTTCATATATTATGTTTTTATCAGATTATTTAAAAAATATCGGCAAAAAGCAAATAAAAACCTTTTTATATTGGTGAATAGGTAATAGATTATGGAAAAGAAAGAGGTATCGATTATTCTTGTCGCAATAATTTTAATGTTTTTAATTATCCTCCTTCATGAGGGATCATTAAACTTTTTAGGCGTACTTTGGATAGCAGTTATTTCAACAGCGATAATTATAATTTCTATTTTTTGTAAAAAATTAACTGCTAAAATTATTGATATATCTATAGAACATAAAATCTGGCTCTTTCAAAGATGGTGGATTGGAAAAAGTAGTCATTTAAAAAAGCCCATACCTGCCGGAGCAATATTTCCTGCTGTGCTTTCTATTATCTCTCTTGGATTTATAACCTGTTTTTCTTTCCTTCAATTCGAATCAACCCCTCTTCCTGCCAAGGCAGTAAAAAAATATGGCATGAGAAGATTCAGTGAAATAAATGAGTGGGATCTTTGTATGATTGGATTTTATGGTATTTTAGGATTATTTTCACTTTCAGTATTAGCAAAAATATTTTCATCATACTTTTTTGTAGATAGTTTAATGCTTCTTTCAAAATACTCTTTCTATTATGCTGTCTGGAATCTCCTTCCGGTAAGTAGTCTAGATGGAGCAAAGATGTTATTTGGTTCTTCAAGACTTTATATTTTCACATTAATATTAACATTAATCGTTGGTTTAGTTATTTTTATTTAAATTACAATAGAATATGTTCTTTGTTAATATACATATATATTAAAACCAAAATCAATTCTTAGAAGTATGCCTCATGAAACACTCTCTAAAATAAAACCCAGAGAATATCAAAAGCAAATTTATGAAGTTTGTAAGGAGCATAATTGTCTGGTAATTCTTCCAACTGGAATAGGAAAAACTCTAATTGCATTAATGCTTGCAATAAATAGGCAGAAAAAGTTTCCAGGCTCAAAAATTGTTTTTCTTGCTCCAACAAGACCGCTTGCAGAACAACATCTAGAATATTTTAAAAAATACCTTCCTGAACTTTTTGCAGACCTCCAACTTTTTACAGGAAAAGTAGACGCAAAAAAAAGAAAAGAAATTTGGCAAACCGCAGATATTATTTTTTCAACACCTCAATGTGTAGGAAATGATTTGAAAAAATATCTATATGACCTGGGAGATGTAAGTCTACTTATAGAAGATGAATGTCATAGATGTCTTAAAAATTATTCTTACACCTACGTAGTAGAAAAATACAAGCAACAGGCAAAAAACCAAAGGGTTTTAGGATTAACTGCTAGCCCTGGTGCAGATAGAGAGACTATTGAAAGAATAGCAAAAAACCTTAATATAGAAAGAATAGAAATACGAACTAGAGAAAGCGAAGATGTAAAAGAATATATTCAAGAAGCAAAAATAGAAGTTATAAAAATCAACTTCCCTCCTGAATTTGATAAAATCAGAACAAGTCTAAAGATAATCTTCGATAGAAAAACCAATGAACTCAAAAATAGGAGACTGCTTTTTGGACCGCCAACAAAAAGATTTCTTTTAGAGACACAGGCAAGAATAATGAAGTCTATTTCTTCAGGAAACAAACATTTTAATTTACTTAGTGGTGCAAGTGCCTGTTCACAAGCCATAAAACTTCAACATGCACTTGAGTTATTAGAAACCCAAACATTAAGTTCATTTAGTGAATATATGCAGGATCTTTTCCAACAAGCAAGAGAACAAAAATCAAAAGCAGTTCAAAGCATGGTAAGGCAGCCAGAATTTAATCATGCATATATTGGACTTATTGAACTTCTTGCAAAAAAAGTAGAGCATCCAAAATTAGAAATTCTCAGAAATATACTTAAAAATTCAATTATTGAAAATAAAAAGTTAAAAGTAATAGTTTTCACCCAATATAGGGTAACTGCAGTAAAAATTATGAATGAAATAAAAGACATTCCTGAAATAATCCCTCGAGTCTTTATTGGGCAGGCAATAAAAGAAATGAGGTCAGGAGAAAAACATGGATTAAGCCAAAAAGAACAGGGTGCAGTGATTAATGAATTTAAAGAAGGAAAAATAAATGTTTTGGTTGCTACATCAATAGGAGAAGAAGGATTAGACATTCCTGAAGTTAATGCAGTAATATTTTATGAACCTGTTCCAAGTGCAATAAGAAAAATTCAGAGAGCAGGCAGAACAGCAAGACTGATGGAGGGAAAAATAATAACCCTAGTTACATTAGGCACAAGAGATGAAGCATATTATTATGCTGCAATGGGTAAAGAAAATAAGATGTATTCTGCTGTGAACTCATTAAAAAAAGAAATGGATAAATCAAAAAATATTAGTATTGAAGATAAAATCAAGGAAATAAAAGAAAGTCAAGAAAAATTATTTTAATGAATATTCTACAAAACATACATTTTAGTCTATAATTCTTTATAAGCCGCATTTTTGTTGGAAGAATGTAAAATGGCAGTAGATGTTGTTATTGGCGCTCAAAGGGGCGACGAAGGAAAAGGAAACTTTTGTGCATATCTTGGATTAAATGGAGATTATTCAATTGCATTGAGAAGTGCCTCTCCTCAAGCAGGGCATAGTATATACCTTGATGGAAAAAGATTTGGAATTGCGCATCTTCCTTGTGCTGCAGTAAATCCTAATTTAAGAATACTTCTTGGCGGAGCAAGTTTTATTTCTCCTGCAAAATTACTTTATGGAGGAAAAGAATTTAGACCTCACACAAAAGAAACAATAGAACTTCAAGCAGAAATACCCACATTAGGACTAACTCCGGAACGACTAGGAATAGATCATAATGCTAAACTAGTTACTCAAAAGCATAAACAAATTGAACAAGAGAGTAATTTAATGAAATTGGGAAGCATTGGAAGCGGGGTTAATCCTGCAAAGCATGATTTAATTGATAAAAAAGCAGTTTTTATAAGAGAAGATGAGGGATTAAAATATTATGCAACAGACACTATTCTAGAAATGAATGATGCACTTGCAAAAGGAAAACATATCTTATTTGAAACAGACCATGGGATAGAATTATGCCAGCATTTCGGAGGATATTTTCCTTACAACACTGCAAGAACAATTAATACTTCTGCATATCTTGGAGAAGTTGGTCTTCCGCCACAATCAGTAAGGGATGTGTATCTTGTAATAAAACCATACATAACGGCAGTAGCAGAAAAAGCTACATTAAAAAATGAGATTCATGATGATAAAACTCTTGAAGAATTATTAAATACTGGCGGAGAATCTGGAAGTATTTCTGGAAGAATAAGAAGAGCAGGAAAGTTTGATAATGAAAGTTTCAAAAGAGCAATAATGCTTTCTGGCGCAACAAAAATTTGCATTTCTCACTTAGATTTATCTCCACATTCTTGGGAAACAATGGGTTTTTCTGGAGATAAGGAATTTTTAGAATCCATAGAAGGATTATCTAATCAGACAAATTACAAACCTAAAATTTCTTTAGTTTCTTACGGCCCAAAAATTGAAGATATAAAGGAGTTGAAAAAATGACAAGAGTAATACTAGGCGGAGCAGGACCTGCAGGCATCGGAGCGGCCTTAACTCTTGTAAACAGTTCTAGAAAAGACTTGGAAATAATTATGATAGATCAGGGAAAGAGAATAGAAGAACGAAAGCAGGAAAACAGCATTGACAGAGCATATGGATTTGGCGGAGTAGGTCCGTTTAGTGATGGAAAATTTATTTTCGATACAATCTTGGGAAAAAGACAAATTGGGACAAATTTAAATGAATTAAAAGAGGGCATAGATATAGAATATCTAAAAAAAGCCAAAGAGCAGTTTAAATTATTTTACGAGCCAATTTTTGGAGAAATGAAAGAAGCTTCACCAGAAAGAGTAAAAAAAGCTTTGGAAATATCCAGATTAGCAGGAATGCACGATATGGATTATATAATGGCTCACGATTACCATATTGGCACAGATAAGCTTCCAGAACTTATGAAATCAATCCAAGATTATTTGGAACAGAAAGGAGTAAAAATAATTACCTCTGAAAGGATTATTGATTTTGAAAAGGGAAAAGTTTATACTGAAAAAGTTAATGATACTCAAAATGGCCAGAAACAGGAATATAATTGTGATTATATTTTTCTCGCTCCTGGAAGAAATGATTCTGCATGGCTTCAGTCTGTATTAAAAAAACGAAAAATAAAACACTCCAGTCGGCCAATAGATATTGGATTCAGGATAGAAACAGATTCAAATGTATTAAAACATTTAACTGATATTGAAAGAGATGTCAAACTTGAATTCAGGCATCCAAACGGCGACTTAATAAGAACTTTTTGTGTTTGTCCATACGGCATGGTTTCAACAGATGCCCGCAAGCCAGAATGGGGCGGATTGGATTTTTGCTTGGTTAATGGAGCTTCTTCTTCTGAACGTCAATCTGATAATACTAATTTTGCTTTATTGGTGAGAATGCCTTTGAGAGATGGCGGAGACAATGCTGCATGGGGAAGAAGAATAGCACAAACTTACAAGGAAGCAGGAGTAAATCGCATAGTACTGCAAAGAATGGGCGATTTAAAAAATGAAAGAAGCAGCAAACCAGGAAGAATTTATGAATGGAGAGTAAAACCCACATTGAAAGAAGACCTTTACATGCCAGGAGATGTAAGAATTGGAATGCCCAGCCGTATAATGGATGATATACGCTACGGATTAAATAAATTAAGTGTTCCTGGATTATTAGAAGGATTAAACCAAGATTCAACACTTCTTTATGGCCCTGAAATAAAAATGCATGGCAATCAAATTTCAACAGATGAGTATCTTCAGTCAGTTTCTATGCCTAATTTTTATGTCGGAGGAGATGGTTCAGGAATGACTCGTGGAATTGGTGGAGCATGGTCTTCTGGAACAAGGGCTGCAGAAGGAATGTTAAAAAAGATGAATGAATAACATGCCAAAAGAACTACAGATATCTTGGAAAAAATTAGAAAATCTTACAGAAAGACTTATTCAAAAAATACCTAAAAATAAATTTGATTATATCCTATGCATAAGTTCTGGCGGTTTGGTGCTTGGAAAACTCGTTTCAGATTATTTAAATTTGCCATTAGGGGTAATTGCAGCTTCTGCATATGATAAAGGTAAAAAGCAAATAAGAGAAAAGGAAGTAATAATTGGAAATATAGCAACAATCACAAATCCCGGCAGAAAGGTTTTGCTCTTGGATGATTTAGTTGATACTGGCGCAACAATGCATCAAATCTATAGGCATATCTTAAAAAGAGAGAAAGTATATTCGATAAAAACAGGTGTTTTATATAGAAAACCTCAAACTGTTTTTCAACCAGATTATTTTGTTGAAGAAACTTCAAAATGGGTTGTTTTTCCTTATGAAAGGAAAGAATTTTCAAGAGAAAAAGAAACTAACTAATTTATCTTCCTAAATTCAACTCAGCAAACGGATCTTTATTTGCTTCTTCAATCCAATCAGAAACTAAATAAATTTTTGGTCCTGAACGAGTATAAGCAATAACTCTTCCTATCCCAGAATTAATTATTACCCTTTTGCATAATAAACAAGAATAAGCATCGATACGTTCTCCTGTTTTTTTGTCTAATGTTACCAGGTACATATCACATTTTTTTCCGTCTCTTGAAGCATTCAGTATTCTCTCTCTTCCTGCCTGGGCTATTGCATTCATTTCTGCATGAACACTTCTACATAATTCATATCTTGAGCCAGACGGAATATTCATCTCATTTCTGTAACACTTACCAAGATCACAACAATTTGGTGTACCTCTTGGTGCACCAGTATATCCGGAAGAAATTAAATCATTATCCGGGCTTACAATCTTTGCCCCAGAATTTCTTCTTAAACAAGTACCTCTTTTAGCCATAGTCTCTGCTTCTGTAAACCATGTTGTTTCCCATGAAGGTCTATCATCTACCATCAAATTTTAAATCAAAAAGCATATAAAAATATGATTACTGTATAATCTATACATTATAGTAAATAACTTTAATAATTGTAAGAGTTTTGTTATTTACTAGATAGCAAATCGCCAGTAAACATCTGAAAATTAAAGCGATTTGCTATAAACTAAACAATCCAATCAGCAAATGCCCTTTCACAACATCTTTTCAAAAAAGCCAGAAAGAAAAGCAAAAGTAGAAGCAAAAAAAATAATAGTGGACATTCATGAAAAAAATTCTCTTGTTCTTGCAAACCTTATCGAATTAGGGGCAGAAACTGAAATAAAACATCTTGAAATTGGTGATTACATCATAGAAAACACAATAATTGAAAGAAAAACCATGCAAGATTTTGTTTCAAGTATGCTAAGCAGAAGATTATTAGAGCAATTAAAGAACATGCAGCAACATGATTCAAGATTATTGATTATTGAAGGAAAGAAAAAAATTGAAGGAAATATTCACCCCAATGCAATAAAAGGCATGATTCTCTCAATATCTTTGGACTTTAAAATTCCAGTAATAAGCACTGAAAATGAAAGAGAAACAGCAGAATATCTTTTTCTTTTAGCAAAACAGCAGGCAAAACAGAAAACAGAAATAAGTTTGCATTCGAGAATACCAAAAACAGAAAAAGAGCAGAAAAAATACATTATTGAAAGCTTCCAGGGTATTGGCCCAGCAACAGCAGAGAAACTATTAAAAAAGTTTGGAACAATAAAAAATATTATTAATTCTTCAGCAGAGGAATTAGAAAAAGAGATAGGGAAAAAAGCAGATATCTTTAATATTTCAAAAGAAAATTATTAAAAATTTTATCTGAATCTAATCCCACTATGATAAAACTCATTTAATGTTTTATAAGGAACAGATTCCCTTATTCTCTTAAATTCTTCTTCATCCATTGGGTTGCAATTCCTACAGGGACGATATCCATGAAGAACAGCATCTTCCAACGTATGAAAGAAAACACGATTTTCTTTTTTCATTTTCATTCCAGATTTACAATCTAGTCTTCCAAAAATTTTATATTTTTTATGCCCCGCATATTTTCCAGGAACATCACTTAAAACTATCTGTCCATTCTCAAGAATCTTATATATCATTTTTAACCCTTGTACTTTCCATCAAGAATATTGATTAATTGACCCTGGCCATTTCTATAAAAAATAAAGTTAGTATGCATCCAATTAGATGCCCCCTTATTATATCCCAAATCTAATTTAGAAAGTGTTCCAACTCGCCAAGCATCTCTAAATATTCCCGGGCAATGCGAATGTCCACATACAGATTTGCCTAAACATTTTTCTTGATTTCTAATTGAACCCTTTGAACCATTTGGACCAAGGTGCCCATGATCTCCAAATTGCCATCCTCTTTTTTTAAAATCTTCATCACTACGTAACCATCTTACTCCTCTCACTGGATGATAAGCATAGTTTTCTATTCCTAACCTTAAAGCGCCACCAGCCAAATCTTCAGCAGGAGTTTCTTGCAAGTCTGCAGCAAGCTTATGCAATAGTGGAAGATTTTTTCCGGGGGACATCCTAAAATCTCCTGCACTGATATATCTATCTAAAAATTGATCATGATTTGAACGAGAAATAATTATTTGAGACTCAGGTGAAAGCGTATTCATTAAATCTGTAAGAATCTCACCACACCCAATTAATTCTTCAAATAAAGAATCTTTTCCAGAAATAGCCAGTCTTGCTCTCTTTGTTTCATTACCTTGCTCATGGGGATTGACACAAACACCACTAAATAAATCATGGACAACTACATATTCGGGTTTAAACTGTTTTATCATTCTTTTAGTGGCTTTCCAAGATTCTAGGTCTGTTTCTCCTGCATGTAAATCCCCGAGAACCATAAGTTCAGCGTCTTCTTTCAATGACACAGATTTTCCATCAAATCTTTGACCCATATCATAAACAACTCCTGCGTTATTTGCAACCAACTGCCTAAAATGATAATTATCTCCATTTACAATCTCAACAAGAATAGCTCCAAAATCATGGTCTAAATAAGCATGGGTACCCCAACTATTTGTTTTATAATTTGGTTCTGTTACAGCACCAGTAGACATTAAAATTTTAGGAAGACTTTGTTTTGAATTTGCTTGTGGAAACATCATGAGTTTTGGTGAGGGAATAATTGCAGATTTATCCACTTTAACATGTCTATCCCAGCTAGTCAGGGGAATCATTTGCTGGGCTTTTACAGGATAATTCATAACATAAAGAACATTATTTAATTTTTCTTTTGCAGCAATAGGAACTTCGCAACTTTCATCATCAAAAATTAAAGATACATTCTCTCTGCTATTAATCCAATCTCTAAACTTAATTACCTCATTATCATCCTTATCTTTACCTCTTCTAGAAGTAGTCATTTTACCATTAGTTGGAGCAATCATCAAGTGACCATCAAGTTCTTTACATATTCTTTCTAAACTATTAAGAAAATTCCAGTTAGGCTCTGCACCTTTTTGGGCGGTAGTAACCACAAAAGTCTTCACATCTCTTTTCATCTCAAAATAAAAACTCAAACTTGATTTATAAACTTCATTATGATAAAAGATATATAATCACAATACAGAAAATTATACTTTTTCCGCCGCATATTCTTCTATCGTCGAATAAACCGGCCCATCTTCCTGCAAATCAGAGCTTTTCAGAAAAAATGAATCAACATTAAAATCGTCTTTCTTTATTTTCATCTTGTAAAGATAATCTAAAAGAATTTTTTTATCAAAAACCTTTTTTGGTCTTGCAATTGTGATGTGACTCATAAATCTTTTCTCCTTATCAAATAGTCCATTTAAAGCATCATCAACCTGTTTCTGAAGCTCGAAAACCCCCTTTCCACCGAATTTTACCCAGATTATACTAATAAACTTTTCAGAAAAAACTCCTACTTCACCTAAATTAGATTCAAACGAATTAAATCTTATTTTCTTCAACCTTTCCTTCACTTCTAAAATTTTTTCTTCAGAAATTTCTCCTAAAAACTTAAGAGTTAAATGCAAATTTTCAAATTCTGTAAACTTTCCGTGAAAGAGATTTTTTCTTTTTATTATCTCTTGAATTTCTTCAAGATATTTCTTAATTTCCAGTGGCAGATCAATACAAATAAAACATCGTTTCAAAATAGGCTCAACCTTAGTTTCTTCTTCCATGCTAATTTATTCTGGCACAAGAGCAAAAAAAGAATAATCTTTAAAATCTGCAAGCTTTTTTACATCTTCAAGCTTAACTTGCCTTATATCTTTCTCAAATTCATAAGATTCCTCTGCCCTACCAGAAATCTCATGACCAAGTAAATCTACCATTTGCTCTTGAGAATCTTCTCGGCTTATTTTATTATTCCCAATTAATTGCTCTTTTGCCTCTTCAAGCTCTTTTTCGGTTAAATCTTTTATTTTTTTGAATTCTGTTAGTATTATATCTTTAACTTTATCTACATTTTCAGCAGAAGTTCCTACAAAGATAAAATTATAGCCATATTCTTTTCCACCTACATAGTCTCCTTTAACTGCATAAGCAAGATTTCTTTTCTCTCTTATTTCTTGAAAAAGTCTTGAAGACATTCCCCCAATCATAATACAACTTAAAACTTGCGCAATATGTCTTTCTTTCTTTGAAGCTTCTGGAGCATGATATGAAAAAACAAGATTAGCCTGATCTATTCCTTTTTTCTTTTCAATAATTGTTTTATTTATTTTTTTAATTGTTCTATTAATTGGAGCTTTTCCTTTTCCATCAAAATTCTTCTCTGCAAATTCACAAATTTTATCAAAATCAACATCACCAACAACACAAAGAATCATATTCTCTGGAAAGTATATTCTTTCAAAGAGTTCTTTTAATTTTTCTCTATCATTTTTCTTCATTGAACTTTCTGTTCCGATTAGGGGTATTGAAAAGTCTCCTTCATAAAGCGTTTTTTTCAAACCATTTTCGATAACATAAAGTCGAGGATTATCTTTATACATCTTCATTTCTTCAAAAATAACTTTTCTCTCTTTTTCTAATTCTTTTTCATCAAATTTAGGATTTTTTACCATATCTCCTAAAACATCTAAGGCCACATCGATATGCTTACTTGGAATCTTACACCAAAAAGCAGTTAGCTCTTCATCTGTAAATCCATTAAGTATGCCGCCATTTTTTTCTATTTCCGCAGAAATTTGTTTTGAGTTTCTTTTTTCTGTACCCTTATAAAGCATATGTTCAACAAAATGAGAAATTCCTTTTTCTTCTGCTTTTTCATTTATTCCACCCTGTTTAACAGCAAAGGCAACACTAGCTATCTCATTTTCTCTTTTTTCAAAAAGAATAGTCATCCCATTCTTAAGTTTTTTTCTTTGAAATTTTTGTTTTTGCATGTGATTTAGAAAACTTTTTTTATTTTTAAAATTGAATTATACTCTCCCTCTTTTACACTATAGAACTCAATTTTTATATCTTTCTTAAACTCGGGCATTCCAAGAACTGCGGTTTCAGCTTCTCCCCCTTCAAAATCTATTCTAAATTTATATTTTTTACCTAAACCGAAAAGTTTCTCATATATTTCTCTATCAATAATTTTTCCTAAAAATTCTGATCCAATTCCCTCACATGCAATTTTAGTAATAATTACTTTAAATTTATTATTCAAAAGTTCTTCCCATATTTTCTCAGAAGAATATCCCCAGAGTGGTGCATAAAATTTTAGCCCTAGTTTTTTGCATATCCCCCCAACTCTGCTTCCTTGATAATTGCTTGCTATCCCCCCAACACAAATAGCATCAACTTTCCCAACAACTTTCTTCAAAAGTTTTTCCAAATCTTCAAGTTCTTTTTCTTTCTCTGCCTTACTCTTAATTGTAATCAGTTTAATTCCAAGCATTTCTGCCTGTTTTTTTAATAATGCCAAATAAGGTGTATGAAACATAAAACTTTCCTGTGTTTCAGGTAGAATAGTAAGAAGATATTTAATTTCGTGCCCTTCTTCCAAGGTTTTATGCAAAGCTAAACAAGAGTCTTTTCCACCAGAGAATAATACTGCACATTTCATAATATTTCAAAAACGTAAGCATTATTAAAACTATCTAACCCAAACCAATTTAAAACCTCCTCTCCTTCTTTTAATACCAAAAAATGCCCATAAACGCCGGATATGAATTTACTGCAGCAGAAAAAAAGTTTGATACTGCTCAGACTGATGAAGAAAAAATCACTGCTCTTGAAGAAATGTTAAGAACAGCTCCTGACCACAAAAGTAGTCAAAAATTTAGGGGGGATATAAAATTAAAGATAAAAACTATAAAAGAGAAAATAATAAAAAATAAAAAAAGAAGGAAAAGTTCATCAAGCAAAGAAGGAATAAAAAAAGGAGATATGCAGGTCGTTCTTGTTGGACTTACTAATTCAGGTAAATCTTCTATACTAAAAGTTCTAACTAATGCAAAACCTATGATTGCAAGTTATGGTTTTACTACTCAAATTCCAGAAGTAGGAATATTAAATTATGAAACATGCCCGATACAAATAATTGATTTACCTGCAATAGGAAATGAAAACTTTGAAGTAGGAATAATAAATACTACAGATACTATCCTCCTTGTTATAGAAAAGATTCATGAAATTTTTCAAGTAGAGCAACAATTGAAAAAAGCAAATGGTAAACAAATAATAGTATTCAATAAAATGGATATCTATGATGAAAACACTCAGAGAAAAATAAAAGAAACATTAAAATCAAAAAGATATAATTTTGTTATGATTTCCTGTAAAACCGGAGAAGGGATAGATGAATTAAAAGAAAAAATATTCAAATCTTTTGATAAGATAAGGGTTTATACAAAACAACCAGGCAAACCCGAAGATAATGACCCTATAATAATGCCTCCAAAATCATTAGTAAAAGATGCTGCAAGAATAATCTTTCATGGAAAAACAGATATAATTAAAAAAGTAAGAATATGGGGTCCTTCCTCAAAATTTGGCGGTCAGGAAATTGGAGTAAATCATGAACTAAAAGATAAAGACGTTCTTGAATTTGCGACGCGATAAAACAAACATTATTAAACATAAATCCAATATTATAATCTAATAAAAGAGGTAAATTTATGATAAAAAATTCAAAGATTGGAAAGCCAAAAGAAGTAATACATTTACATGATGTAGATAGATTTTATCATATGGGAGAAAATTTAGTTAAAGCAGTAAATAAAATGAATATCTGCGTTAAAGAGGGAGATTTTGTCGCAATCATGGGTCAAAGTGGGAGTGGGAAATCCACAAGTATGAATCTTGTTGGAAGTCTTGATCTTCCCACACATGGAAAAATTTATCTTGATGAAAAAGACACATCTAAATTTACAGAATCTGATCTCGCACAATTAAGAGGAAAAAAAATTGGTTTTATTTTCCAGCAATTTAATCTAATTCCGAATCTAACTGCATTAGAAAACGTAATGCTTCCAATGCTTTTTCAAAATGTAGATGAATATGAAAGAAAACAAAGAGCAAAAGAAATTTTAATACTTGTTAAATTAGAAAAAAGAATTAATCACTATCCCAACCAACTTTCAGGTGGAGAACAACAAAGAGTTGCAATTGCTCGTGCTCTTGCCAATGACCCTGAAATAATTCTCGCAGATGAACCAACAGGCAATCTTGATAGTCGAACAGGAGAAATTGTAATGAAATTTTTAAATAAATTAAATGAAGAAGGAAAAACAATAGTCATGGTAACTCATGACAAAAATCTTGCTTTAGAACATGCTAGAGAAATTTATTGGCTTAAAGATGGAAGAGTGGAGAAAATAACCAGAAAATTTGGTAAGGAATGGAGAAAAGTCTCCGATTGCCATGTTCATTCCGGAAACTAAGATAAAAATTATAAAAATGTTAAAAGATTACTTTATTCTATCTACGAAAAATCTAAAAAGAAGGGGGATCAGAAGCTGGCTTACCTTGCTTGGAATTTTTATAGGTATTACTGCAGTAATCGCACTTATTTCTCTTGGTGATGGATTAAAACTTGCGGTAAATTCACAGTTTGGAGTTAGTTCTACACAATTAATTACAGTTCAAGCAGGAGGATTATCGGGATATGGTCCACCCGGTTCTTTTGTTGTTAATCCTTTAACAAAAGAAGATGCTGAAGCAATAGGCAAATTAAGCACAATAGAATTAGCCATACCCAGAAGAATAGAAACTCTTAATTTAGAATTTAATAACAAACTTCAGGTAACCGCAGTTGGCTCTATTCCCCTAGAAAACACTCAAAAAATTTATGAGTTACAAGAAATATCTGCCCAATATGGCCGACTTCTAAATAAAGACGATACTGGAAAAGTAGTTCTTGGGAACAATCTTGCTGACCCAAAAAAGAATGGATTTGACAAAGAAATAATGCCTGGTGCTAGTGTAACTATTGGAGGGGAAAAATTTAGAGTTGTTGGAATTATGGAAAAAAAAGGAAGTTTTATTCTTGATAGCGCTATTTTAATGTTAGAGTCAGATTTGAAGGATTTAATGAATAATGGAGATAAAGCCAGTATGATTATAGTAAAAGTTAAAAATAAAGATTTAATGGCAAAAGCACAAACAGAGATTGAAGACCTTATGCGAGAAAGGAGAGATGTCAAAAAAGGTGAAGAAGATTTTGAAGTTTCTACTCCTGAAGCAATGCTTGCAACAGTAAATCAAATTCTCACAGGTGTTCAGATGTTTATTGTCCTTATAGCAACAATAGCAATAATTATCGGTACAATTGGGATTATAAACACTATGATGACTTCGGTTATGGAAAGAAGAAAAGAAATAGGGATAATGAAAGCTATAGGTGCAAGAAATTCAGATATATTTCTCCAGTTTTTTATTGAAGCAGGAATGTTAGGATTAGTCGGAGGTATAATTGGAGTTATTGCCGGAATTACAATTGGTTATGCCGGAACTCTAGGTATAAATTATTTTATTGGTTCTGAAACAAGCCCAACAATTAATTTTATGTTAATATTCATAACTCTTACAGGAAGTTTTATTATAGGAGCCATAGCTGGAATCACTCCTGCCATGAAAGCAGCTAGACAAAATCCAGTGGAGGTATTGAGAAGTTAAAAATATGAAAATTCAAAATAAATCTTCAATTGCTCATTACAGGAGGCGTAGCTTCAAATGCCAATAATAAGTCAAGAATTAATGCTATACTCTCTTAGGGGGATAATTCATAAAAAAACTAGAAGTATTCTTACGATCATCTCAATTATGATTGGAATTATTTCTATTTTTGTACTTATTAGTTTTGGTATCGGATTATATAACTATGTAGGAGATTTTTCAAGTACAAGTTCTGCTAATAAAATAACAATACAACCAAAAGGTTTTGGTGGAATGGGATTTCAAGAACAACCTGCTTTTTCAGAATCAGATTTTCGCGCCGTTGAAAATACACCCGGAGTATATACTGCGATAACTCTAGATTATTCTGCGGCAGAAATAATTCAAGACCAGATAAAAAAATATGCATTTGTAATTGGATATGACCCCTCAAAACCATTTATGCTTATGGATATTTCTGGAATTAAATTATTTAAGGGTCGAGAATTAAAGCCAGGCGATAATGGGAAGGTTGTTTTAGGATATAATTATCTTATCAAAGATAAAATAATGCCGAAACCATATGATATCAATAGCAAGATAGAAATTCAAGGACAAGAATTAAGAGTTGTTGGTTTTTATGGTCCGATTGGCAATCCCCAAGACGATTCTCAAATATATATGACACAAGATTTTTTTAAGGAATTATACCCCAATAGAAGCGAAGGATATAATTGGATATTTGCAGAAGTAGATATAACTAGATTAGATAGTGTGGTGAATGATATTGAAAAAGCATTACGTAATTCAAGAGATGTTAAAGAAGGTAAAGAAGATTTTGTTGTTCAATCATTTGATGATTTATTAGCAACATATTCTAATGTTTTAAATGGAATAGCAGGTTTTGTAATTCTCATAGCATTAATATCTGTAGTAGTTTCAGCAATAAACACATCAAATACTATGATTACTTCTGTTCTTGAAAGAACACGAGAAATAGGAGTCATGAAATCTGTTGGAGCAGTAAATTCAGAGATAATAAAAATCTTTTTATTTGAATCAGGTTTTCTCGGTTTGGTTGCAGGAATAATAGGTGTTGGAATTGGTTTTGCTATAACATTCACTCTTGAACAAATTATAAATAGTGCAGGTTGGAGTTTTATTTCTCCAGCATATCCTTGGACACTTTTTGCAGGATGTGTTGCATTTGCAACTCTGACAGGAGCATTATCTGGCCTTATACCTGCAATAAACGCCTCTAAGATAAATCCAGTTAAAGCTTTAAGATACGAATAAGAATAAAGAAAAGATACAATTAATCAAACTTTCTATGTTTGCTTCTTTTATACTTTCTATAAATCCAATAAACTATAATTAAAACAATTATGCCAAGAATAATATAAGTAGAGAGAGGAGTATTTTTTTCGTCTGCTTTTCTATCCATAAAATAGTTTGGATCAAATTCTATTGTTTTATCCAAACTTCTTCTCACATTAACTTCATCAGTATACTCTACTTGAATCTGAATTTTTCCACCTACTCCTGAAACCTCAAAATCTGCAGTAGTATATTCATTTGAGTCTAAATCTCCTGCAATATTTTTATTAGGACCCTTAACAATGATATTCTCCTGTGGTGGCAAAATCAAAGTGATTGCCTTACTATTACTTTTTCCAATATTTAATATTTCGAAAGTTATAATGTTTGTATTAATGTCGTAATTTTTTACATAAATTTCAAAATCAGAGCTTAAATCTTCAATTGAAATACTAAAATTATTATTATTTATTATGCCGGGTACACTATCATAAGAAGTTAGAGTTTCTATTTGATTATCCCCATTAACTGCATCTTCATGAATCCTTACTTTAAATGGAACTGTTGCAAATTCTCCATAATCTCTCTGAAAAACTCCTGATTCAAATGAAAAAACATTACTTGCTCCAGAATCAAAAACTAATGGATATTCTTTTTTTAATTCAAAATTGATTGTACCACAACTTGAGTCAGTAACTCCTTCAATTTGAAAGACTAATTTTACATATTCTCCAGGACTTGCAGGATAAGGATCTTGACTAATGAGTTGAACTGTTGGTGAACAGGGTGTCCCATCTGCATAAACTCCCCCCATTGAAACTAAAGTTAAAAAAATTGAGAAAAAAACCAAAATGAAACTCACTGCTATCCTCTTTTTCATAAAAATATTAAGGAGATAATGCTTTTAAATCTTTCTTGAATAAAAAACTACTTCCCGTACGCTTCCTTAGCGATTTTATCAAACTTATCCTTATTTTTTCTTATTGGTGATAATATGACATTTATCTCTCTAGCAATCGCTTTCTTTAAATCCATTGGATGAAGCTTCTTTTCTACAAAATCTTTTTCGATATCTTCATAACGAGAATAACTTTTATTTCCCCCAAACTTTTCCGGTCGCTCAACAATAAATGATTTATGACTATCTTTTTTCATAGTCATAATAACATACTTCATAAAAGGAAGAAGTCCGTTATTTAAATCTCCTTCAAGACAATATGCCTTGTTTATTTTTGCTTCAACTGTCTTCTCATCATCAAGTAAATCAATTTTTGACTCTTCAACACTTGCACTCATTTTTCCACCTGCAGTTAATCCCGGAATTAAAGGGTTCATAATCTCTATGCGAGGTTTATAATCAATTTTAGGATGATTCTCTCTTGCTAGAACCATAATTTTTCTTTGATCTGTTCCACCTAATTGACAATCTGCTTCCAAATAAATCTCATCCATCGCTTGCATTATGGGATATATTAATCCTGAAAGTTTTGGATTATCTCCCATCTTCACAACATCTGAAGCGGCTTTATTTGCATCATGAACAGAAACAAAACTAGACATTCTTAAAACATCAAACATATATTCTGGTTTCAGTTGAAAATCACTTCCTTTTACAAATTCAACATTTTTTATATCCACCCCTATTGCTTGGAGAAGAGCCGGAATTACTGCACTATAATACTCATATCTTTTTTCAAGGATTGGCCAAGCAACATTATCTAGGGCAGCGTGTAAATCTGCAAGTAAAATTTTTAATTTAAAACCAGCTTTTACTAAATCTGCCATCTTTAGAGCAGGAAATAAATATCCTATATGGGGTTTACCAGTAGGTGATGTTCCCCAATAAACTACTGGCTGTTTTTTATTTTTTAATAATTCAATTAATTCGTCTTCTCTTATTATCTCTGCTGTATTCCGTTTTATCAATTCCAGCCTTTCTTCAACACCCATTTCTTTTACTGCCTTTTCTTGTTTCCCTACTTTCTCCTTCTTCTCTGCCATAAAAAACCAAGATAATAACACTTAATAAATCTTATTACCTAAGAATATAAGAAAAATGAAGACTAACTTAAAAATCTGTCTTGCACTCTCTCTTTTTGGAATTCTCTTACTTATTTTTCTTTCTTCACATCTGACTCCCAAAGAGTATGATATAATGAACATCACAGAAAAGGATATGAATAATTACATAGCAATAAGCGGCCAAATTTCAAATATAAGAAACTTTGAAGAAAGTCAATTTTATATTTTAACCATAACAGATAACACCGGGAGCATAACTGGAACACTAAACTCATATAATCTTTCTATTAATAAAACGCAAGAATATCTAATTACTGGAAAAATAACAAAATATGAAAATGAAACTCAGATAAATATTGGGAAGATAATAGAAAATGGTTATTGAATTGATAATTGCACTCCTTTTTGGGATCTTAATCGGCACTATTACAGGCATCACTCCTGGAATCCACATTAATCTTGTCTCTGCAATACTTCTTGGAATTTCTGCATTCTTACTTTCAATTGTTTCTCCTTTAGTTCTAGTTGTATTCTTAGTTTCAATGGCTATGACCCATACATTTGTAGATTATGTTCCAAGTATTTTTCTTGGAGCACCAGATGAAGAAAATTTTCTTTCAATTTTACCCGGGCATGAAATGCTTATCAAGGGTGAAGCATACTCTGCGGTAGTTTACACCCTTTATGGTAGCCTTTCAGGATTGTTAATAATTTTAATTTTTTCACCAATTTTCTTTTTTTTCCTTCCAATAATTTATCCCTATGCTGAAAGAATAATGCCATTTATTCTTATTCTAGCCTGTTTTTTTCTAATTTATTTTGAAAAATCATCAAAACTATGGGCATTTTTGATATTTGTAATTTCAGGTTTATTGGGGATAGCAACTCTAAATCTCCCGATAAAAGAACCTCTTCTCCCACTATTTACTGGTTTGTTTGGAGTATCTTCTCTTATAACTTCCATAACTAAAAAACAAACAATACCTGACCAAAAAATAAAACCTCTAAAGGAAATAAAACTTCCAAAAACTTCCTTTTTCAAATCAATTTTTGCTTCAATTATTGCTTCCCCACTATGCAGTTTTCTTCCGGGCATGGGGAGCGGACAAGCCGCAGTAATTGGAAGCGAAGTAATAGGAGATTTAGATAGAAAAGAATTTTTAGTTCTTTTAGGAGCAATAAACACAATAGTCACCGGTCTTTCATTCATTACACTTTACACAATAAGCAAAGCAAGAACCGGTGTTGCGGTTGCAATAGAAGAAATAATCCAGCTTTCAATAAAGGATTTAATTATTATAACTGGAGTTATTTTCATTTCAGGAATTATCTCTTTTTTCGTCACGATATTTATTGCAAAATATTTTGCAAAATTTATTTCAAAAGTAAATTATCAAATTCTTTCAATAATTATTATTTTAATTTTGTTTGGAGTGGTATTTTATTTCTCTGGTTTTCTTGGATTTTTAGCAATGTTAGTTTCAGTTTGTGTAGGTCTCACATGCATTTATGCAGGTGTTAGAAGGACACATATGATGGGTAGTTTATTGATTAGCACGATTTTATATTATATACTATAATTTTTTATATTACCACCTTTCTTGACAAAGAAATTTGTATAAAAACAAATTGGATGGATCTTTATTAGCATCTTTTAAAGAACTGCAATCAAAATATTTTCTTTCATATGTAAAAACTCTCTTGCCACTACCTGCGCAACAAGAAGTTTTAGCAAAAGAACAACCAAAAGAAATAGGAACATCATATTGCTTAGAAAACTTTTGAGAAAGAACAACAATTTCATCAATTTGCTCTTCTGACAAGAAAAGAGAACGTTCCCCTGAAGCAAATCCTTGATTAATAAGCCTCGAAAAGTTTATTCCGGGATTGCAATAATTCGATTTTTTAGATTGTGCATATATGAAAGCTTCTTCTAAAAAATCTTTATTTTTGGACATTGCTGTGAAATTAAATGCAAAATAAATTCTTTCGGCTAAAATTCTATTAATGGTCTCATCCAAACAATCAAAAGATCCCTCTGTTCTAGTAATAGTATCATGTATTTTTCTACCCCCATATAAAGAAATTCCAATTTTATCCAAAAAAATTCTTGCTGTACTAATTAGAGCTAATGGTTCGGATCTATTATAAAAATTTCCCGAAGTTAAGACCTCTACATACTTTCCTCTTCTTTTTGCTTCTTTTAATAACTCTAATAATATTGGATGCATAAAAGGTTCTCCTCCGGAAAATCTTACTTTATCAAAACCAGGATTTTCATCTAATATTTTTATTATCTCTGGTTTAGTAAGTTTGAATATTTGTTCTGATTTTCCTCTTTCTTCGTCAAGTCCTTGCAAATCACATTCAAATAAAGCACAACTAGAACAATGTATGCACTTATTTGCACAGTTATTTGTTACTTCGATGGTTAATTCTTTCATATCATTAAATCCACTTTCCCAACGCCTCTTGTTTATCTTTATCCTTACCAAAAATACTCTCAATATACCTCTGTGTAAGAATAAGATTTTGCTTCAAATAATCTGGAACATTATACTTTTCTGCAAGATCTAATGCCGGTTGTAAATATTTGATTATGCTTCCATAAGAAATTGTAAAAATAATATTCCCTTTGCTACATGCCGTACATTTACCAGTAAGTGGCGGTCGCCTATACTTTTCATTGCAATTTGTGCATCTAAACTCTTGTTGAGAAAACTTTCTTAGATTACCTCTTAAATCCCTTATAAAATGTCTGTCAATTATTAAACGGGCCACATCAGAAGTATCTACTGCCCTTAATTTTTCTACAATATCCATCTGAGCCTTTACCTTCTCCGCCATATTTGGGATTGTTTTATAAGAAGAATTTGTTACACCATGATTAAAATCATATGTATCGTGTGTAAATCCGGTATTCTTGAAAGGATCAATTCCTTTAGCCAACCGAGATTTTACATTTTCAACCTTCACTTCAGAGGAATGATGTCCTCCTTGTTCTGAAAGTTCATAAAGTTCCAAAGGATATTCAAAAACAGTTTCAAAATCTAAAATTTGATCATCAACTTCTCCTGCTCTTATTCTTGCATTAAGTACAAGTGGAGCGTCTTGCGTTCCTCCCCTGTGTGAAGGAAGAAAATTTCTTGAGAAATTGAGTAAGGTATCAAGCAAGAGCATTATTGCAAGTTCATCTCCATCACAATCTCTTCTACATGCAGCATGAACGTAGGGAGATGCATAAATCGTTTGAGTTTTAGAAAATCCAATTATTCTTCCGGCTACACATGCACAATTATGTGGAGAGATTAATGCAACTAAATGCCCAACAAGATCTTCTTTTTTCTTAACATTATAAAATGGCTTCTGTTTATAAAAACGAACAAGAAGTTCATCAATAAAATTAGCGATTTTTATAAATACATCATCTCCCCTTTCATCAAGTGTATCTGGACAAGATGAAATTAAAATATCATGCGGTTTTAACTCTAAAATCTGATCATTATTTTCAAGTTTTTTTTCATAAACATCTTTCTCATAACCCAATTCTATTAATTTTTCAAAGCTTGTTTGAATTTCTCTTGGTTTAAAATGAGTAATTGGCGCCTCTGTTCCATCATATCTTATTGTTCCATCTTTATTCACACACAAATTATGTTTTGCTCTTAAAATTCCTTTTGCTAAATTCTCAGTTATATGGTCTTCATTTGTTGTCCCCTTAACACCCTTAACTAAGGCAGGTAATTCCTGTTTTTCCAGTCCTAACATTTTTAAGGAAGTTTTAATCATCTCTCTCATATCTACTTTTTTTGAACAATATCTCTGACCAATTTTATGTTCTGGGCAAATTTTAGCTTCAAATTTTTGGTGACAAATCTTACAATAATGCATTGTTTTAGTTATCTCTCCACAACATTCACATTTGTAATAAATTGTTTCTCTTGAACATTTTTGACAGAAGTAGATTGGAAATTCTGCATGAACAAATCCGCCCTCTTCTGTAGCATTAACACTTCTAAATTTTCCACCCTCTTCTCCAACAGGAAAGAGGGCACTTGGACTTCCAATAAGCTTTCTAAGCTTTGCTTTTTCTGGCCTACCCATTCTTGTCCCAATAAAACTTCCGGCCTTATCTTTTACAACGTATTTTGAAAATTGATTTAAAATTTCAAGAACAGGCTTCTCCTTATTTTCTTCAGAATCAATCACTTTAATTTTAACTGCAATTTCATTATTGATATTATGATTTTCTTTCAGATTATTGATAAATTCAAAATCAAAACCTAGATTTACCAAAAGAGAAAAAGCATTTTTTCTTTCAATTACGATATTCTCAATTGTTACTTCATGTTCTACTCCTAATAATTCCAATGCTCTTTTCGCTTTTGAAAAATTTTTAGAATCAACATCGTTATGGGGTAAAAGGATCTTTCCTTCAGAAATTATAGCATGAGTTAAATAATTAAGCAACTCAGAAAAGTCTTCTCTTGTGATTTGTGTCCAAAAAAAGATATATTCTGGATGAAGTGAAACCCCAAATTCCTTACTAAATTTTATTGATTCTTCAAGAGTTATCTTTCTAGAATCAACTGAATCTAAAGAAAAATTTGAATTTTTTTCTAAAACTTTTTTTCTAAGTTCGAGTATCCACCATTCTTCAACATAACCTGCTTTGATGAGAGGATAATTTCTATTAAGAACATCACCAAAAGAGAAAAGAATATCTCCAAAATAAATAATTTCTTTAACCTGAGAATAAATTTTTCTTGCTTCTTCAAGAGAATTTATTTTTTTTACATTTCCATTTAATAACTTAACAATTGGTCCATCAATGTGATCACAAGGAGTGATTATACACCCTTTCGTGGGTTTTTCTATTTTTAATTGTGTTCCAGTAGACAAAAATCCATTTGATATCCCCATGGTAGCAGGATGAATTGCTGCGGCTGAAAAACCGGTTGTTCTAGCTCGACCATATCTAAAGCGAAATCCTCCAGACATTGAAGGGTGTCCAAAAACCGGTCTTCCTGCAACTAAATCTTTAATATAAGTAGGACTTGCATCGGTTGTTCCTTTTTCTCTTTTTTTATGTAAAAGAACATATTCATCAAGAAAACCCCAATCCGAGATTTTAAATCCCTTTGATTGCAACCCCTTTAATAATCTTTGAGCTTTTTGAGCCTTTTGAGCAAGTCCTTCTGCAAAAATAAGGCACATTCCCCCCCTGATCATATTCGTATCCACTCTAATAAGATCTTTATAATTTGAAACTTCTTTATCTTCACTTGCATCTCCTGCAATTTGAATTGGAATATTTCTGGCAAGAAACATTAATTCTTCTTCAGTTGGAAGGTATTGAAGATTAGTAACCCTATCATGATAATCCAAAATTTCAGTTGTGAATCTTTTTACTTCTTTTTCATCCGGATCAAATTTGACATAACCAAATGTTTCTCTCATATAATCTATGAGGATTAAAGCCATACAAGCGGCAGTTGTACCCGCACTTCTTATTGGTCCAGAAAAATATGGAACAAAATAATCTTTTCCTTCTTTAGTTTTATTTAATTTTAACTCAGTAAATCCTTCTATAGGGGAGGATACTACTCCAAGGGTAGCATATGCAAAACCAACTCTTATTCCTGCTTCTATTGCTTGAAGTAAATTCTCAAACTTACAAAATTGTTCTTTAGCTATTTCCTCTGCTATTTTAAATGCTACAGCATAATCTAATTGGCCATATTCTTTTTCTAATGCCAATATTCTCTTAACTATTCTTTCATCATTGATTTGAGGATAGACTACACTAATAAGTCCAACAACTTTTTCTGCAAGTGTTCTAGCAAGAGGAATCTCCACTTTATCTAATGGATCAAGTCCTTTTTTTCTTGCTTCTTCAGCCAGGCTATAGCAAACTCTTACTTTATCCTCTAATTCTTGAAAGTAATCTTGTGTCATATTGGTTCTTGAATTTTATTTAATTCAATCACATCTTCAGAAAAATCTAAAATCTTCATTTCTCTAGTTTTTAAATTAAGCATGGGGACTTTGCAGGGATCAGGAATATTCCCAACCTTTTCCTCAAAAGGAGTAATAGATTGCCAACATGAACCACAAATTATAAGAATATTGTTATACATATCCACATCTGTCCGATGCATATCTCCTGTAGCAATAATATCTGGGACTGTTTTAATCATAAGTGCATCTTCTTTTTCAGAAGGAATATACACATTTGCAGAGTGTATGGGGGAAAGATGTCTGTGTTTTAAGATGTGTTTAATTACCTTAGAAGGATTATGGTTTGCTTTTTCTAATCTTAAACTCTCAAGTTCATCAATCCAACCATGCATACTTGCCCCATGATAAATTAAAACATTAATTCCTTCTTTATTTTTAACACATCCAATTTCTATACTTGCAGGATTGCTTACTAAATAAAGATTGTCAATTTTTGTCATTTCTCCACCAAATTCTTCGTCTATTGGTGGCTGTGGTTCTGGTAAACGAACAGCATCATGCTGACCCGCGCATAAAAATATTTTTATGTGTTTTGGAATTTTTTTAAGATACTCTGCTAATTTTGCATATTGATTTTTTACATTTTTTATAGAAAGCATTTCTTCTTGTCCAGGATAAACGCCGACACCATCAACATTATCTCCTGTAATGAACATATATTTTATTTTTTCTATTTTTTTTCTCTGTTCATCAGAACAATCTCCATTCAGCCAATCAATAAATCTTAAAAAACTCTTTTCAAGAAATCGATTTGATCCTAAATGAATATCTGAAACAAAAACAGCATAAGACTCTTCTTCGAGTTTTCTCTTTTCATTGATACGTGCTTCTGGAAAAATAATATCATTGACAAAGGCCATTTCCTTTCCTCCAGAACATCTTAATCCAATAATATCGTCCGGAATTATTTCCTTAGCTTTTTCAAAAAGTTCTTCTTTATCTTTGTTTATCAGGGCTGTTGTTTTTCCAGTAAAATCTTCTATATCTAAAAAAATATTTTTATTTTTAGTAAATCTTTTTTTTGAAACCATTGCAATAACCGAGAAATCTCTGGTATTACCAATTTTATCTATAGATATAAGGTTATTTAGTTCTTTTCTTTCTTTTAACATTTCCTTAAAGAAAACATATCTATTTCTAAAATGAGCTACAAAATCCTTAACCTCTATTTTTTTACAGGAAATAATATTTGAAGAAAGAATCTTAAAATCAGGATAGGCTGGTTTTGTTTGATCTATCTCTTTTTTAATTTCTTCTAAACCGGGTTTTTTTAGAGTTAATTCATTAATAAAAAAGGCATTAAATATCTCTCTTTTTTCAGGATAGGTTGTATAAACAAAGTTTTTTATCTGATTAAAATACTTTAGAATGGTATTTTTTGTGATCATCCTATTTCCAGAAATCAAAAAAATATTATTCAATATCTTTTCGGAGATATCATTATCGTTAATACTAACAAATAAATTAATTATCTCGGGATTTAATAAAAATCCTTTTTTTGCAAAATATTTTAGTTTTTCTTCATTCATATTTTAGTCCCCCAATCTTTTTTGTGTTGTGAATTGATTAGGCAACAAATAACCTATAATCCTAGCGAGTTTCTTAAGATCACCTTTGCTTTTTCAAGCATATTTTTGGATATAAGTAATTTTATTTCTTTTGTTCTTCCATACCTACCCTGGCTTATTACTATTGCACTAATAAGTCCCAGCATATCAAATTCTCCAATAATATCACCAACTCTCCTTTGAGTAAGTATTTCTATATTCATTTTTTGGCAAATTTTTTGATAAACATTATAAACATCTCCAGTAAAGATTTTTTGGTTACCTTCTTTAAATAAACTCTTTTGCTCTTTTAGTTTTTCTCTATCTTCTTCAAGATTAATTATAGACTGAAGAACAATTTGAAATTGTTTGGGTACTGTTTCAATTGTATCTAAAGTTTTATCTCTCTCTATTTTTTCGTTTGATTCGTCTATATGTTTTATTAAAATTTTACTATCTCCATTCCTTTCGGCTATTTCTCCTGCAACCCTTAATAAATCAAGTGCTCTTCTAGCATCTCCATGTTCTCTTGCCGCAAAAGCAGAACATTTTGAAATTGCTGCACTATCAACAACATTATCTTTAAACGCTTCTTTTGCTCTTTTATTTAGTATTCCCTGAATTTGTATGGCATTATAGGGTGGAAAAACCAATTCTTCTTCAGAAAGCGAGCTTCTTACTCTGGGATCGAGTGACTCAAGAAAACGGAGATCATTACTTATTCCAACAAGAATTATCTGTATTTTTGTTAATTCTGAATTAAGTCTTGTGAGATTATATAAAAAATTATCAGATATTTTTTTAACAAGGTGGTCTATTTCATCTAAAATTATGATAAAAAGTTTTTCGTCTAATTTCTGAAGTGTGTTTAAAAAGATACTATATACCTGGTCTGTTGGAAGTCCTGTTGATGGAACTTCGCCACCCAATTTTTTAACAAGTTCTGCAATAATTCTATATTCTGTATCTGCAACTTTTTTAAGTTTACAATTAATATACTCTATTCTTAAGGGATTTTCAGAACCTTTTGCTCTTTTTAATAATTCTTCTCTTACATATTGTACTGTAAGGGTTTTACCTGTTCCAGTTTTTCCATAGATAAAAAGATTGCTAGTTTTTTGACCAATTAAAGCAGGTGCCAAAATAGATGCTACTTGCTCTATTTGTTTATCTCTATATGGTATTTCTCCTGGAGAATAATTTGATTGTAAAACTGATTTATTTTTGAATAGTGTTCTTGAACTTACAGAATCAAAAATTTTATCTACATTCTCCATTTTTATTTATGTTGTGTCTATGATTTATAAATTTAGTTGTTTATCAAAATATATGTTTTTTTGCTCCCTTTTTTTCCTTTGGAAAAATAGGTTATATATTTTTGTTTAACCTCGAAAAAACAGGAATTTTTCATTTTTATATTAATGTATTCATTAGATAGAAAGAACACCAGTATTTCGTTTGGAAAATAATTAATAAATTTCTCTATTACCTACACCCCCCTATATCCTTAGGAGATTGAATATATAAAAAACATTTCAAATATATTCAATTTTTCATAATAAAAACTAGATACTTCATCATATATAATATAATATATATAATATATAATATATATATTTATAAATAAAAAAATAAAAAATAAAACTTAAAATTTTCTTTATAAATCTTTCCAAACGAACCCATGGGGTGGGGGTAATTCAAGAAAATTAGCTTATTTTTAAACTTAAAACCCAATAAAACACAAAAAAACATATTAAAACCCAATATAGAAATCTTTATAAATAACCCCTTTATACAATATATTATGACAACAGAAAAAAGAACGTTAAAAGAACTCGCTGGAAGAATGATTGTTACAAAAGAAGGTAAAAGATTAGGTCTTGTTCTTGATGTAACCTTTGAAGGAAGAACAGGGGAATTAATTCATATAGTTATTAAAGATCCAACACCATACGCAAGAAGTTTAAGTCTAGAAAAAACTCAAAAAAACGAAACACTTATTCCATATAACTCAATTGTTGCAATAGGCGATTTTGTTGTTGTTTCTGAAGAAGATTTAATATAATTCAACTTTATCAAATTTAAAGTATAATAATCTTTAAAAACTATCTTTATTATTAAAAAATATGAAAATAATAGGTTTTTCAATTAAAAAAATATCTGCTGAAGTAAAAGAAAATAAAAAGACAAATATAGAGATAACCTCAAATTTAAATTTAGAGGATATAAAGGAAAGTAAATTAGAATCAACAAAACAAAAATCTATACTTATTAATTTTAACTTCTATGTGGATTATAAACCAAATGTTGCAAAAATCGAGTTTAAAGGGCATTTAATCCTTCTTGATGACGAAAATAAAACAGAAGAAATAATAAAGTCATGGAAAGAGAAAAAATTACCTGAATCGATACAATTACCTGTTTTGAATTATATTCTTGAAAAATGTAATCTTAAATCTTTAGAATTAGAAGAAGAATTAGGGTTGCCACTACATATCCCTCTTCCAAAATTAGGATCTAGAAAAACACAGGAAACTTCTGAAAAAATAGAATCTAAAGATAAAAAATCAGCGAGTTATGCTGGATAAATATTAAAATTTAAGAGGTGTTCGGTCTCAGACCGAGCAATTTCGCGAGCCTCTTGCACAAATAATGCAAGTGGGATTGTGAGGCGAATTCTGATAAATTAAAAATGGAAGAAATACGTAAAATAAAATTTAAAGAATACCAGTATAGACAATTGTCTCCCCGTCCCAAAAGAGATTTTGTATATTCATTGATTCAACCATTATATGGAAATTCTCAGATAATATTTGATTTATCTGAGTTGAATCGAGTTAGTCCAGTACAACTAATTTGGGTGTATAAGAACAGAGGATTAGATTCTGAGATAATGTTATGTTCAAGCCAAAGATTGTTTACTAATTTAGAAAATATAAGAGATTTAAAAGAAGACTCCTTTAGAACCTCAAAAAAATTAACTAACCTGTCCCAATATAGAGAGGGTGTAAATGAAATTTTACTATCCGCGAGTTCAAGATTTCCTTCAAAAGGCCCTGTTAAAATAAATTTTCATCCAATCTTCGAAGCAATATAAAAAACATGCCAATAGACTTACGAACCCAAAAACTAGCAAAATTCGTTGTAAATTACTGTGTGTCTGTAAAGCCTAATGAAAATGTAGTAATAAGTGGCAGTACAGAAGCAGAACCATTTATTTTAGCATTATATAAGGAAGTTGTCTTGAATGGTGGCCATCCAATTTTAAAAGTTGGAATTCCAGGAGCTACACCATTTTTTTATAAACACGCAAAAAAACACCAAATAGCAAAATTCCCAGATTATTTTGATTACATGGTAAAAAATAGCCAAAAATATATTGGAATAGATACTGAAATTAATACAAGAGAACTCTCAAATTGTGATCCTAAAAAAATAAGCGCAAGAGGGGTAATAACTCACCCTATAAGTGAGTATATATGCAATTCAAGGCCAAAGATGATAAGGTGCACTGTTGGTTTTCCTTGTTTAGCTTTAGCGCAGGAAGCAGAAATGTCTTTAGCAGAATATGAAAATTTTGTTTATTCTGCCTGTATTCAAGACTGGAAAAAAATAGGTAGGTTTATGGAGAAAGTGAAATCAAAGTTTAAAGAAGGAAGTTTAGTTCATTTAATCGGAGAGGGAATAGATTTAAAGTTTAATGTTCATGGAAAATTAGCAAAAACTGATATAGATGGAGAAAATCTGCCTATGGGTGAAGTATTTATGGCCCCATTTAGAGAGAGTTTAAATGGCTGGATAAAATTTGATTATCCTGCGATAAAAAATGGTAAAGAAGTTGCAGATATATTTCTAAATTTTGAAAACGGCCAGGTTATTGAAGCAAAATCTAGTAAAAATGAAGATTTTTTGAAGGAAATGTTAGCAATAGACACAAATGCAAGTTTTGTTGGAGAATTTGGAATAGGTATGAACCCTAAAATAACAAAATTTACAAAAAATCTACTCTTTGATGAAAAAATAGGGGGAACTATTCATCTAGCCTTAGGAAGCGCATACAAAGATAATGGCGGCGGCAATGATAGCGCGATTCACTGGGATATTGTTAAAGATATGAAAAAGGCAAAAATAGTTGTAGATGGGAAGGTTATTCAAGAAAAAGGTAAGTGGAAAATTTAGATTTTAGAAAATATAATCTTATTTAAGAACTTTTAGAAATTTGTTCTAGTAAATTATAACCCTCTATCTGTCTTTTCCTTATTTCTTCTTGAAGTTTCTTCTTATGATCATAATCTTTAGAAGACAAACCTTCGTTAATATAGATCTTAAAGGGTATTTTTCTATTCTTTTCTAGATATAGCCAGCTTTTCCAACCACCTACTCCTTCCGCAATCAATAACTTTTTTCTATGTTCCTTAGGAATCCAGCTGGAAACAGGAAAGACCAAAACACTTTTTCCAGAATCTGAATCTACATCATAAGCTAAATTCGCAGCACCAGAATGATTTTTTCTTTCTTCTAAACCTATTACAGCACCATTTCCATCTATACAACATTCTGCTAATCCATCATTTGTAGTTTGAATAGCATCAGAAGTATTTCTTAACCAAAAATGACTTAGCTCCCTTGTTTTTTTATACGCATTCATAATTTCATTTCTTTGTTCGTGACTGGTGTTAGTATTTGGTCCAGTACTTGTTTTTACCGGAATAAGTTCAAGACGTTCGTATAATTCCTTTCTTTTTAAAAAAACATTTTCAGCTATCCAACCATGTATTTTTTTATCCAAAACAGAACCTAGAATAATTCCATCAAAATATACACAATGGTTTGTTACAAAAATACAAGAATCTTCTTTTGGCACTTTTTCATGTCCAATTACTTGAATATCTAGATATCGTTTGATGAATGGTTGAAGACAATATTTTACAACACGATTATAAAATTCAATTTTTTCATCTCTATTCTTAAGAAGAGAGTCATAGCATCCATTATTTGTTTGTTCTTTCATTGTTTTTCAATTATTTAATCTTCTTCCAGAAACAGCTCTGGGTGCTATCACCCTTAGTTAATTAGTGTTTTGTTGGTTTTTTAATCTTTCGTTTTATATTTCTTTAAACTTACCAAAATCTCTTACAACCCAATCCTTTCCAACAATATAAACCTCAAAACTCTCAAGTTCAGAATAAGGCACAACTGAAAATGTTTTTTCATAGGCATCAATATTAGAACCCTCAACAAGAGATAAAAAACTAGGTACGACTATAAACTCTTTTTCTTTAAAATTACCTACTAAAAAACACTTATATTTCTCCCTTTTAACATTTTGTTTATCACTCAGAGTTAATGTGGGGTGAAGATGAGACATGACTACATATTTTACTTTATGACCATAAATCTCATGAAAAGACTCATTCCCATGAACAAAAATAATATCCTTACAAACAAAAAACTTTTTAAATATTTTATTTGCTAGATCTATTTTATCATGATTTCCTTTTACAAAAATTATTTTTTCATTTCTGACATAATTTTGCAGATGAGTCACTAATTCATGAATATAATCTTCTTCTAGTTCATTGTAACCAAAATAATGTTTCAAATCACCTAAAATAACAACAGTATTCACACTATATCCCTCTTCTTTTATTCTTTGAAAAATACTGTCTAAATCTTTCTTGGTTTCTTCAAGCTGATTAAAAAATACCTCTACGCCCGATTTTCTAATCATCTGTTCATATCCTAAATGTAAATCTCCAAAGGCAAGAATTCTTTCTTCAGGAAAAAATATAGATTTACCAATAAACATATATTTTTTCCATTCTTGTTTTTGTTTGTTTTTCCCCATATTCTTGTAAAATTCAAAGTTAAGATAGCTTTTTATATTTCTCTTTCTCTAAAAACGGATGATAAAAGCAATTCTTTTTGATATAGATAATACTTTGATAGATTTTATGACCATGAAACAAAAATCATGTGAAACAGCAGTAGATGCTATGATTTCTTCTGGTTTAAAGATAGAAAAGGAAAAAGCCATGCAAGAAGTTTATCAAATTTATGATAAAAAGGGGTTGGAATATCAGCAAGTCTTTCAAGAGTTTATAAAAAAGGTAAATGGGAGTATAGATTATAAAATTCTCGCAAATGGAATTATTGCTTATAGAAAAATAAAGGAAACCTATCTTGTGCCCTACTCAAATGTACATTCTACTCTGATTGAATTGAGTAAAAAATATAAACTTGGCGTGATAAGTGATGCACCAAGAATTCAAGCGTGGATAAGGCTTGTTAGTATGAAGATAGACCCATTCTTTAGGGTTGTTATTACTGCAGCAGATGTAAGAAAACAGAAAACCCACTTTGCTCCATTTAAGGCAGCATTAAAACAATTAAAAGTAAAGCCAGAAGAAGCATTAATGGTTGGAGATAGAATTCAGCGAGATATTGAAACAGCAAAAAAACTAGGAATTCGAACATGTTTTGCGAAATATGGAGAAACAAAACCAAGCCCAAATGGAAGTTCTGGAGCAGATTTTGAGATTAAAGATATAAAAGAAATTTTAAAGCTGAAATTATAAAATAAACCTCCTCAATTTTTCTATTTTAATCGTGTGTATCTAAATTAAAAACAGAACCGCTTCCCTTAAGGGCACTAACAAGTTTATCTCCAAGACTCAAAACCTCTGCTTTTGTAGGCTTCTTTTTCCAATTATAAATAAAATCAATAGGACCAAATGTTGTTTCAAACCCCAAATCTTCTAAGATTTTGGCTATTTCTGTTGGTTTTTTCCCATCTGTTCCAATATGCATAATAAGATATGTTTTCCAAGCCATAATTTATAGGCGTATTTTGACTTTTTAAACATTATTGGGAGGTAAGAATGGATTAAGTAAAATTCGTGCTTGAATAGGTTTTTATATCCTCTTTTTGTTTTAAACTTATGAAAAGAATAATCAACGAGGTTAGCTGGAAAGGACAAAGGTATATCATGGAATGGTTCTCTGAGACTAATTATGAATCTCTAGATAATATTACCCAGGTTTATGGAACCATGTTTGACGAGCAAGGTAAAATGTGTTTGATTATATTAAATGAGAAAGATGTCTGGAGCCTTCCTGGTGGAGATATTGAAAAAGGCGAAGATTGGAAAGAAGCTCTAATTGAAAAAGCAAGCAAGGAAGCAGATATTGTTATTGATGAAAAGAGTATTCTTAATTTAGGTTATATCAAGGTAACACCAAAAAATAAGGATAACCCTATCGGGGTTCACTATTTATTGCGAGTTGCAGGAAAGATATCTGAAGTAAAAAAACAATCAAAAAATAAATGGGATGACGTAATTAATGAAAGAATATTCATAGATCCTAATGAATTTTCAAAATATTGTTCTTGGGGTAAAATTGGGGCAATAATTATTGAGAGAGCCAAGGAAGCTTGGAAAGCTTTCAAATAGATTTTTATACTTCCTCTAATAATTAATTCTATAGCTAGAAAGGGGGAAAATATGAAAATACAATTATTCGGGGCAGCGCGAATTGTAACAGGTTCCTGTTATAGTCTTACCACAAAAGAGGAAAAAATATTAATCGATTGTGGAACATTTCAAGGCGGAAAAGAAATGGAAAGGCTAAATTATGAACCATTTAATTTTAATCCAAGAGATTATGACGCATTAATTTTGACACATGCACATTTAGATCATTGCGGAAGAATTCCAAAATTAATAAAATACGGATTTAGAGGAAGGATTTATGCGACAGATGCTACTCGTGAACTTGCTCAGATTATAATGATGGACTCTGCAAAAATTTCTGCGAAAGATGTTGACCATGAAAATAAAAGAAGAAGAAAAGAAGGACTACCTGCAAGAAAACCTCTTTACAATGAAGGAGAAGTAAAAGCGGCAATGAAACTTTTTAGGGTTATAAGTTATGATGAAGATGTAAAGATTACTAAAAATATTTTTGCTAGATTTTATGATGCAGGTCATATTCTCGGTGCATCATCTGTCCAAATCCAGGTTAAAGAAGATAAGAAAAAAACACTGCTAAGTTTTTCAGGAGATATTGGTCAGTCTGAATCTGTAATTGTGAAAAATACAGAACCAATAGTAAAATCAGATTATGTTTTTGTAGAATCAACTTACGGCGATAGACTTCATCCAGAAATAAAAGACAGAGAAAAAGAATTTGCAAGAATAATAAACGAGTCTTATCAAAAAGGAGGGAAATTATTAATTCCCTCATTTACTGTTGAAAGAGCACAAGAATTATTATATTGTATTGGTAAATTCAAAAAACAGAAACTTATTCCAGATATACCGGTTTATCTTGATTCTCCAATGGCGATAAAAGCCACCGAAGTTTTTTCAAGACATCACGAATATTATAATGAAAGAATAGCAAAAAGCTTAGAAAAAGACGAAAATCCTTTTGATTTTCCAGGATTAGTTTATACTAAAAGTACAGGCGAGTCTAAAGCATTAAATTTTCTTAATAAACCCTGCATAATTATTGCAGGAAATGGTATGTGTTCTGCAGGAAGAATAAAACATCATATTAGAAATGGTATTGATAATGAAAAAAACACTATTCTATTCGTTGGTTTTCAAGTACAAGGAACATTAGGTTATTGGATAAAAAAAGGAGAGAAACGAGTAAGGTTGCTTGGTGTTGAAATGGATGTTAATGCAAAAATAGAGTCTATTGATAGTTTTTCAGGCCATGCTGATTATCTTGAATTAATTCAATGGCTAAAAAAATTTTCACCAAAACCAAAAAAAGTATTTATAACCCATGGTGAAGAACAGCAAAGTCTTGCATTTTCAAAGAGAATAGAAAAAGAAGGTTTTATTAATTATGTTCCGGTTTTAGGCGAGACGATCGAATTATAACCCTTATTTTTTCTTAAACTTTATCCCACATACCTTTATAAACCAACTTTATCCCATATTTCTATAAATAACATGGGAAACTTTAGATCAGATAGTCGAGGCGGATTTGGTGGAAGAAGCGGAGGCTCTGGAGGATTTGGGGGTAGAAGAGATGGCGGAAGGTCATTCGGCGGAAGAGATAGAGATTCTGGAAGATTTGGAAGAGGAGAAAGAAGACCCCTTGAAATGCACGAAGTTATATGTGCTAAATGTGGAAAAGAAACAGAAGTTCCGTTTAAACCAACAGGAGATAAACCTGTATATTGCAGAGATTGTTTTGATAAAAACGGAGGAGATAGAGGTAGAGATTCAGGTAGAAGTTTTAATTCAGGCGGAGCAGGTGCTGGCGCAGGAATGTCTTCAGAACAGTTTATTCAGATTAATACAAAACTTGACAAAATAATTGCATTCTTAGAAACAATTGAAGTTGAAGAAGAAGTAGACGAAGATGCAGAAGATGAGACTGACGAAGTAGAAGAGACAAAGTAATAGTATTCTTAATAAGTAAGTACTTTTAATATATTCAAAAAAAGTTTAAATAATCTATTTATTTTAAACAAAGATGATTAAAGGGAAACTTCTACTCTATTTTGAAACAGGTATGGAGGGTTGTGAATGGGCGGTTATAGATAAAGATGAACGAAGTCCAAATCCATATAAGGCTCTTAAAGAATTAAAAAAAGGAGATAAGTTAAAAATTTATGATTCAGGAAAAATTATCTGGGAAGGAGAAATTAGGCCAGATACAAAAACAAATTTAACCGATAAAACAGGTTATCCCTATCCAAGACAAGTAGTTAAAAATTATATTGTGCATTGGTTGCAACAAGGAGTTGATCCAGAAAAGTGGGCGCAATGGTTTCTTGAAGAGAAAGATTGTGAATTAGAGAAAAGAAAATCTAAAAATAACCGATTAGAAGAAAAAGTTTAAACTTTTTTATTACTATCTTTCTCCAATTTCCTTTAAATGTAATGCATGCATTCTCTTTAAAAAATCCTGCTTATCCTCAATGCGGATAAGGTCAGAATGCCCTTGTAATATCAAACCCAATGAAAAAGGTGAGGGAAGTTTTGTTTCTCTAATTTTTATCTTAACTTTTCCTTCATTTATCCATTTTAAAACCAATTTTGCATTTTCAATATCCATTAAGTCTTCAAGGACTTCCCTTTTTGCCTCACGAAGTATAGGAAAATCATTGCCCATCTTTTTTACACTAGCAAGGAGAAAATGGCTTTTCATTTGCTGTTTTCCAACACTTTTATTTATCCCCTTATAATTTCTTAAAATCATTAAACTTCTACCTGCACAATGCCTAAATCTTCTTGCAAGAATATCAGTATGATTAATAGCTTCTGTTAAAATTTCTTTTAATTTTTCAGGTTTTAAAACGTCCAGTGCATTTTCAATATTCAAACTTTCTCCTGCAAGATAAAAACCATTATCACTTATCCCAATTTCAACATCTCTTTGCCCATATCGTCCTACAATAAATGCAATAGCTCTTGAAAGTGCATCATTAACCCTTCTTCCATACATACTACTAAACAAAACATAGTTTTTTTCAGATTTGTACCTCTCTACAAGTATAGTCTTGCTAGTTGGAATCTCAGAAAACTTGAATTGTTCGTTAAAGTATTGATATATACTTTCTGCTGCTTGTTCTGTCGTGTAAAGATGTTCTTTAATAAATTGAATAATTTCTTCCTTGCTGTCTTCTTTACTAAATCTTTCATTCATTAATTGCCTAAACCTGTTTATTTCACATGCAGAATCAAAACTTAATGGAAGCGACTCAGAAAACCAAGAAGGAATCGTGGGATTTCTACTAACGCCGCCCCTTACATAAAGATTCATACCTTTTGTATAAAGATAAAGATATTTTTCTCCTCCTAAAACAAAAACATCTCCTTTTTTCATTCTTTCTAAAAAACCTTCATCAATAAAACCCACATGTTCTCCAGATGGCGCGAGTCTCACCATTACAAAACTTTCTTCAGGAATTGTTCCAATATTAGTAAGGTATATTACTCTAGCGAGTTTACCCCTTTTACCTATTTGTTTTGTTTTTTCATCATACCAAATTTTACCATAGACATTACTCTTTTCAAGCCCATATTCACCAGAAAGATAACTTATAACCGCAAAAAAATCTTCTTTATTTAAAGTTGAAAAACAATAACTTTTTCTTATAACCTCTAGCAAATTATCTGAATCCCAGACTTTAGTTATTGCCATCCCAAAAATTTGCTGACTTAAAACATCAAGACAATTTTTAGGAAAAGTTACCTTGTTTATTTTTCTTTCAACAATCTCTTTTTGTATTACGCAACATTCAACTAAGTCGTCTCTATCTGTAACAATAAATCTCGCTTTTATTGTTTCATGAAGTTTATGGCCTGCTCGTCCAATTCTTTGTATTGCCCTAGCGCTAGATTTGGGAGAGCTTAACATTATTACTAAATCAATATAACCAATATCTATTCCAAGCTCAAGTGAAGTTGAGCAAACAACAACTCTTAATTTTCCTTCTCTCAGTCTTTCTTCAACATTAAATCTTTTATCTTTGCTTAATGAAGAATGATGTGCAGCAATATCTTCTCCATATTCTGTAGGAAATGTTTCTTTTAACCTATTAACAACTCTTTCTGTTGCCGCCCGGGTATTAGTAAAAATAAGTGTAGTTTTATGTTCTTTTATCAAATTATTCATTAATTCATAAGTATTCTCCATTATTCCTTTTTCTTCAACAAGATCTTTTACAGGAGTAAGCACAGCTAATTCTATTTTCTTACTGAATTGTATATTTGCAATCTCGACTTGTCTATCCTTAGAAATTCCAACAAGAAACTTTGCAACTTCTTCAAGAGGTTCTATTGTTGCAGATAATCCAATTTTTGTGGGCCAAACTTTACTTAGTTCATTAAGTCTTTCAAGTGTTAGACTAAGATAACTTCCTCTTTTGTTATCCAGGGCGTGTATCTCATCAACTATACAAAATTCTAAAGCATTCATTTTTTCAGAAAATATCTTAGAAGTAAGTATTATTGCAAGTGTTTCAGGAGTAGTTATTAATATGTGGGGAATTTTCTTAGCCATTTTCTGTCTTTCATAAGGCGTTGTATCCCCTGTTCTTAGTCCAATTTTTATTTTTTGTAGTTTTATCCCCTTTCCTTCTGCAATTTTTGTTATTTCTTCAAGAGGTTCTATAAGATTTTTACTTATATCATTTGAAAGTGCTTTAAGTGGGCTCACATAGACCGCATAAATCTTCTCTTCAAGTTCATTTTTCTCAGCAAGCATTACAAGATAATTAATTATGCTTAAAAAAGCAGTAAGAGTTTTTGTTCCTCCGGTTGGAGCAGAAATAAGAGTATTTTTCCTTTCCCATACATTCATCACCCCATAAAGCTGCGGCTGACTAAATGTTTTAAATTTTGAAAAGAACCATTCTCTAACAAGTGGATGAAGAATTGTTTTTATTTCTTCTTCTTTTCTTTCTCTAGCGATTAGGACTTCCGTCATGTTAGTGTTTGTATCATGTTTAATTAATGGGTGCTTCAAGATACCAGAAACTGGCTTTTTATAGGCTTTGCTATAAGTTTTCAAGAAACGAATAAAGAACCTTGCGTGCTGTTCTTTTTTGATACATAAGATGAATTCCCTCTTTTATTAATTTAGCAAGATGTTGTGGATTATTAATATCAATCTGATCAATATTTTCTAGTTCATTAATACATCCTGGTCCTGGCGGAGTTCCCTTCTTTTGAGGTTCTAAGGAGTATGTTTGAAGTTCATTAAGAAATGATTTTCTATATTTTTGATCTGCGGGAATACTATCTAAAACTCGACCTATAAAGAGAGCCAAATTTCTGCCATATTTACCTGATCTTGTTTCAATCATCTTTTCATATCTTAATTTTTGTTTTTAATCATTTCCTTACTTGAAAACAAGTATCTTGGATTAACAAAAATCACTCTTATCAGAACGATTAAAGGAGGTTTTACTTTAACTTAATTTTCTCCAGTAGGTTTCTGTAAATTATGAAAGTATTATAGGCGTCATCTAAGGCATTATGCTTCCTGCCTTGAAAATTAATATCCAGTCTTCTTAGCGATTTTGCCAATCCTGACTGGTGTTTTATATTATTGGCAAAACAATAGCTTACAAACAAAGTCTTAGCATCTATCCATCTTCTTCCAAACAGAAACTTTTCATCATCTAATTTAAGGGCATTCCTTAGGGATAAGCTGTCTCCTCCGCCCCAGGTAATTGGATTTCTAAAACATTTATAATGGCCATGCAGCGCCCGCATTTCTTCATATGCTTCATTTAAACTTATCCCCGAATCTATATCTTCTTGACTGATTCCAGTAAGCTTTGTAATTCTTTCATCAATATTTTCTTCAACACAAATATTTCTACAGATTTTTTCATGAATTATTCCACTTTCAAGATTTCCAATTACATATCCTGTTTGAATTATTGTATTACTGGGTTGATTATTTTCTAAATCTAATGAAAAAAAGTTTAAATTAGTCATGAAGTAGGATATTCTTAATCATTTTTAATCATTTCCATTTTTTAGGAGATATATTTAAAAACTAATACCGAATAACTACTACGAGAAAAGAGCATGAAATTATCAAAACAAAAAAGAGACAAAATATCTGAACAAATTCTTTCCCATATATTCTATAGTTTCCCCAAACAACTTTTTACAGTTGAAATTGCAAGGGAGATTGCTCGAGACGAAGAGTTTGTAAAAAGTATTTTGATTGAATTAAAGGATAAAGGGCTAATTGTTCAAATAAGAAAAAACGAAAAAGGAAAGTCATTTATTCGAAGACAAAGATGGCAGCTTTCCTCTAAAGCCTATTCTGCCTATCAAGGCCAAGTACAGCAAAAGCTTGATCAACCAGAAAAGTAGTTTGATGTCAGAAATGCTACCCAAACATCACCGAAGGTATTATGCATTTCGGAGCATCCAGAAAACCCACATTAGTAAAAAAGTTTTCTTAATATCCTCTTTTTAAAGTATGTTTTGAATTATCTAAAGCTTTAAATAAAAACCTAAATATTTATTATTATGTTCGTAGAAAAAAGAGATAAAGAGCTGAAAGAGGCATTTGAAAAAGTAAAACAAGACATTTTTACCCTCGGAAATGAGATATCTTCATTAAGATTGGAGTTTCACGAGATAAAAGAAAGTTTAAAATTACTAGATGAGCATTATTCTCACCTTGTTTTATCAGAAAAAGTTCCAACAGATACTCCAACAGATAATTATAAAACTCCAACATATCGAAACACTCCAACAGATACTCCAACAGTTCCATACGAAATAGGGGGGTTAAAGTGGCAGAATTTTGATACTTCCATAGGAAATCAAGGGGTTCCAACAGACAGACAGACAAACCAACAGACAGTTAAATCAATGGGTTTTAAAGAGGAAAAGTCAATAAATCAGAAGATTTTTGACGCTTCAGAGATACTTAATTCTCTCGATTCCTTAAGAAAAGAGATAAGGCTTAAATTTAAAACCATGACTCAACAAGAAATGCTCGTTTTCTCGACGATATATCAACTTGAAGAGCAGTCTCAGGAAGGCGTTGAATATGATCAAATTGCTGTAAAATTGGGGTTAAGTCCTAGTTCAATAAGAGATTATACTCAAAGGCTTGTTTCTAAAGGAATACCTATACTCAAAGAGAAGGTAAATAACAAGAAAATTCTTCTAAGAATCTCTCCTGAACTAAAGAAAATTACCTCTTTACAAACAATTATCCAATTAAGAGGAATTTAATGATTATTCATCATTTTTCTAAGTAAAGTCTTCAGATTTAAGTATTTTAGAGCCTTAAATCCTCATTTTTCTCAAATATTTTGAGATAATCTAATATTCGTTGTAACGAATTACTATTGCATATCGCTCAAGCTAAATGCCGCCCTATACTATTTTTTTAGCATTTTAGGCTTTGAAGTGTCAATTTATTTGAATTATCACTTTATCTTTATACACTAATTTTTTTGGTTAACTAACCTCACTTTTCCACGATTAATTGAGGTTTTTTCTTTATTTCTCTCTATTTTTCCCAATTTTGTTTGATCTTATCTAATATTCACACTTTTTAGCTAAAAACACTCATTTTTTATCGTTTTTTCCTGTTTGCTAACTCTCACTTTTCCACCTTTTTATGTGTTTTTTGACTAATTTTGGTCATTTTTGAGGTTTTTTTGTACTTTTAACCCTCACTTTTCCGCTTTTTTAGTCATTTTCTACTAAATTTGGCCTATTCTTAGCTCGTACCTTTATCCTTTTTAATAGGATTCCCTTTATCTTATCAGGTACAAATAAACGTTTTTTGTTGTTTTTCTCTATTTGTTCTTCAATAATTCCCTCACATTTTTGTCTAATTTTGTTAATTTGGCCCCTAATTGTAGCAGTATCTTTTCCAAGCATTGCAGCTAGATCTTCATAACTTAGTTTCATATCAGAATTAACTAAAATCATTAAAATTGCTTTTTCTGAAATAGATAATTTATTAAAAAATGCTGTTTGAACAGCCGTTTGCACAGCTGTTTGAACACCTTCAACAGCCGTTTGTTTATTAAACACTGTTTGCCGCTGTTTAAAAACAGGTTGAACTTTATTTTCTTCATTAACATTCTTAAGTTCTTCAATCTCTTCTCTAATAGACGCTAATAATTCATGAACACTGGTAATTTCATTTTTTATGCTTGAATCTGTCTCGTCAAGATGTTTTATCCATTTGCTTATATTCATAACATCTTGTTTAACACTGTTTAAGGCTGTTTGAACAGCGCCCTTATGCTGTTCAAAATCATTTTCTACTACCTTTTTTTTAAACCAATTAAACATAATAATATAGTGTTTTGTCGTATTTATAAATCTTTTGGCAAAGAAAACAGCTGTTTAAACAGCTAAAAAATAAACTTAAACAGCTGTTTATCTGATTTTAAACAGTAATAAACAGCAGATTTTATCGTCGATAAAACCTATTTTCAGTGTTTAAACAGTAGTTTTGATGTTTTTTCAATCAAATTTTTCTAAAAGACTTTTGCCATTTTTGACATTTAAGGTTAAGCCATAAAAAATCATAAAAATAATGAAGATTTTGGACATGGAAACCTTTAAAAAATCGATTAACTTTAAGGAATAATCACTAAAAAAAGGAGGTAAAAAATGGCAAAATTAACTGCATGGGTTGTAACCATAATTGGTTTATTACTCTTGCTTAAAGAAGCCGGAATATTGGCTGCAATAACTGCATATAATGGGTTGCTTATTGCACTTGGTGTTTTGGTAATCGGCGTAGGAAAGCTGATGAGAAACTACAAAAAAAAAGGAAAGAGATAATCCTTAATTTTTTATCTTTTTTCTTTCCTTTTTTTATTTTATTTGCCGCGATTTTTTTCTAATAAAGACCAGTTTTTACTCTCTTCACTTAGTTCACCTAAGTTCAAACAAGCCAGTTTTTTCAAGAAAATGGGGCCCCAAAAACCCCCATTTTAGTAGGCAAAAATCCACAGGATTTTTGCTTTTTTTCATAAAAAATAAAAAAACAGAGCATATATTAACTTCATTAACTTCTTTTTTTTTGGAGGTAAAAAATAAAAAATGGCATTTTTAGGAATATCACTCGCAATAACTTCAGGAGTCCTTGCAATAATCGCAGGTCTTCTTGTACTAGTTTGGCCAAAATTAATAAGGGTCGCACTAGGATTTTACTTGATTATTGTGGGAATTTTACAGCTTTTAAATTAATAAATTATTTTTTTACCAGAATAAGACCTAGAAAGGGTATATTTTTCTAGATAAATCTTTAAAAACCCAAAATTCTTACTTTTAAAATGGTAGAAAAAACAATTCAAAAACGATATGACTGCAGGGTTTATGATGAAAATATAACTCTTCAACAGGCTCAAGAATGTGAAAATTTTAACAACGATAAATGTATGGTTTATAGACATATTTGTTCTGTGTTGGAACACTCTTTGCAGGACAAAAATCCGGTGCTAGAAGAACAACCTCAACCAGTGCGGAAATTAACTCCTGCAATCTGGCCTGGAAGATTATGTGCACAGGCATAATTTCTAAAATATTAGGGATAAAACTAAGCTTACCAAAGTGAACAAAATGACAAAAAATATAGAAAAAATATGTGGAACTTGCCTTGGTTGGGATAGATATGCGCGCCACTGTTTGCCAAGCATAAACACTCATTCAAATCGACCTGCTTCTGAAAGACAATACTTGGTGACTGCAGCAGATAGTCCATGTAGTTTTCCAGAAGAATATCGTTCAATTGCACAAAACTCGTCTTTGTGTAGAGAAGGAAAGCTAATAGATTTTCAAAAAGCAAAAGAAGCTCATGATCAAGCAAAAAGAACAGAAGCATATGACAGAATCGCCCATTTGGCAGATCATTTATCTTAAATTTAAATCACAATAATCCTTAAAAACCAACTAAGCTCACCAAAAAAATACACAAAATGACAACACCAACAATACAAGAATCAAAATATAAAATCTGCACAAAAAATTGCTTGAACTATAAACATCCTGGTGACGATGGTTGCAAAAAAGGCAATTTTGTTTTTCAACCACCGCTAGGAAAAAGATGTGCGTTCAGCTTGTTAGAAGGCCAAATGGAAAAGGATCTTCGTTCCTTTCCTCATGAAGATCCAACCTCTCCAGGATATAACCCTTTCAAAAAAGGCGGAGACAATCCAGATCCAAGAAAAAGGTATTAATTTTCTTAAAAATATCTTATTTTTTATTTTTTCCTCATTAAACTTAATTTTAAGCTTATAACCTACGCCTAATGTAGATTAGACGAAAAGGCTTAAAAAGTCTAGAATCTTAGATATCTCATCATGCAAAAAGAGTTGATGGAAAAATATGTTGAAAGAACAACAACAGAACTTAGACTTAAGGCATATAGTCCAAGAACAATTGAGTCATATTTATTTTTTTTAAAACCATTTCTTGAATCAATCAACAATCCTCAGGAAATTGCGATTTATGATGTCAAACTTTTTTTAGCAGGGTTGATAGACCGGTATGGAAATAAATCAAGATCTTTAGCAGTTTCAAGCCTCAGATTTTTCTTTAAACGCATCGTGGATAGACCAGATATTTTTGTAAAATTAGAGGTTCCAAAAAAAGAAAAAAAATTACCCATAGTTTTGTCTCCACAAGAGGTAAAATCGATGATTGATGTTACAGAACATGCCAAAAGTAAACTGATTTTAAAGATGCTCTATTCATCGGGCCTTAGAGTAAGCGAATTAGTAAATTTAACTCCAAAAGATTTGGATTTTAATCAAAATATTGGCTGGGTAAGAAAGGGTAAAGGCTCAAAAGATAGAATTTTTAAAATTGCAGAATCAATAAGCAAAAAATTAAAAAGACAGGTGGAAAAAAATCCAAATAATCGGTTTGTTTTTTCAGAAAAAGAACCAATGTCTGTAAGAAATATCCAGTTTATTGTAAAAACAGCGACGAAAAAAGCAGGAATAACAAAAAAGGTATCCCCCCATACATTTCGTCATAGTTTTGCTACAGCTCTCTTTGATGCAGGAGAAAATATTATGATTATTCAGCAGCTTTTAGGCCATGAAAATCTAGAAACTACAAAAATTTACACCCACATCAGCCAGGAACAATTAAAAAATGTTAAAAGTCCACTGGATAGGTTGTAAGATGGATTTATATTTATTTTTTTAAATAAGATCGCAAGAAAAAAAACCAATTTTTTAATAAAATCATCAAAAAACGCATTTTTAAGCCCAACAATCAATTTTTTTATTTTTTACGTGTCTTTCCACTCACTAATCCACTTTTTTTCACTAGAAACCCATTAAAAATTAAATTTAAGCCATCCCAAAACCGAGATAAGACCCTTTTTTCAGGAAAATCCAAAGATTTTGATAGATTTAACAAAAATTCACCAAAAACGTGTTAAATTTTTACATAAAAATATTTTTCCTATTTTTATAAAAAAAGATAGCCGGATTTTTTAAAATTAAGCTCAAAAATACGCGAATTCTTTGGTTAAAATATTTTTTGGAATATTTTTCATAGTTTTTTCACTAAAATTATGACTTATTTTTATTTTTTTTAACTTTTAAAAATATTTTTCTTATTTGGATAAATATTTTTATCGTATAAAAATGCGTTTTTTACTCAAAAATGAATATTTTTTAAAAAAGAATATAAAATTTTCATGAAAATTTTCATAAAAAATTCATTTATAAACAAAAATTGAAGTTTTAAGTAAAATGGAGGTAAAAAGTTTAAGAAATTTTTCAATTAATAATTTAGGTACTTTTTTAAGAATTATTTAGGCACTATTTATTAAAAATTTCAGTGATTTTTGCTATTGCACTTAGTGCCTAAGTTCAAATAATTTGTCAGAATTTTTGCTCAAAAATTATAAAAATGAAAAAAAGTTAGGGACAAATCTCTCACTTTTACTAGAATCTGTAAAAAATTGAGAAAAATGCAATAAAATGAGTGTTTTTACCACAAAATTGTCAAAAATTAGGGTTTTTAACATTATTTCTAAGAGAAAAAGGGAGAGTTAGCGTGAGAGTTAATATGGGCAGATAAAGGAGAATAAAGAGAAATAATAGGGAATTCAGGGTCTTAAATTAGAAAAATAGGGGAGAGTTGGTGAAAGTTTGGTGAAATGGTGATTTGGTGAGATAATTAGATCATTTTATTTAAAAAACATCAAAAAACAGAGTTTTTCAGACAAAAACTCTGAAATATTTTAGTAGTCTAGATGAAAATGTGAGAGTCAGCGTTATGATCGTATTTTTAGGGGTTTTGGAAATCTTGGAAAATTTAGGATGTTCAAACTTTAATTTACTTATTCGGCTTGCCGAATTAATTATTTTTTATCTGGTGATAAATTTTTTTGTTGAATTGTAATCTGGATTGCAAAATTGAAACATTGACGATGATTTAATAAAGAATTATGCACTTTTTTTCATTCTTTTTTCAGGTTGGTAATGTTCAAAAAAATATTTAATCGAAGTAGCTCCATAACAAGTTGGATGAACAGAATCATCTTTTTGTCTAACCCACAAAGTAGGGCAACCAGAAGTAGGGATACAAGTTAATTCTAATCCTGTTTTTCTTGCCATATCTACCATTATTTCATGTTCAGGATCCCTTTGATTATACCAAAAAGTTAATCTTTTTATCATAGAATTTTATTCTTTTTTGACTTTTTAATCATTTATATTATAAACAGATAATGATTTTCTCTTTCTTCTTTCTATCTCCCTCAGACAAGCCTGTTTTTTACTATTAAAAACATCTTCTATCTCTCCAGCAGGATAATTCCCAATATCATCCCCTAAAAATAATATTTCTTCAGCGACGCTATTAAGCTCCTTATGAAAATCTTCTATCTGTGCTAGGTTAAAAATATAATCCTTTGATACGCCCAATTTTAAATAATGAAAATGGGTTTTTGCAGGTATAATATTCTTCTTTTTATGGATTAAAAGATTATAGAAAAGAGCCTGGCGTTCAAAGTTTTTACCTTCACTGACATTATTGCTTGTTTTATAGTCAATTATTACCGGTTTGTCTTCATTTTTTCTAGTTGCCTGCAAGTCAATAATTCCCTTTATACCTATTTTCATGGTTTCATTTTCCTTGAAAGGAAATTGTATTGTTTCTTCACATATGTGATTTTCATGAGAGTCAACTATTTGCATCCCATTTAACATTGCAGTCAAATACTCTATTTGGTTTAATGGATTGCCGCCAAGGTCTAAATGTTTATGAAGAC